>Ga0233425_10010854_pt1 | contig 10885 bp, 7 predicted proteins | sample Watercolumn_Towu_2_FD_181712 | JGI IMG/M metagenome (GOLD analysis project Ga0233425, IMG submission 181712) | Freshwater microbial communities from Lake Towuti, South Sulawesi, Indonesia - Watercolumn_Towuti2014_140_MG | ecosystem: Environmental > Aquatic > Freshwater > Lake | place: Indonesia...
CGGGGATCGACGGCCTGCACTACTCCTTCGCCCGCATGACGCCGCAGGAGATCGCGACAGCGCAGGCGGCGCTGGAGGCCGAGAAGCAGGAGGCGGCCCGCGCCAAGGCGGAGGCGAAACCTCCCGCCGAGCCGTCCGCGAGTCCGGAGGCATGATGGACGTGAAAGTGGTCATGGAACTGCTCTTCGGCCTGCTGACGGTGGCGTCGGCGGCCTGGGTGGCCTTCTCGCCCAAACTGCTCCACGCCGGCTTCAGCCTGCTCTTCACCTTCTTCGGCGTGGCCGGACTCTACGTCACCCTGGGCGCGGACTTCCTCGCCGCCGTGCAGGTGCTGGTCTACATCGGCGGCATCCTGGTGCTGCTGCTCTTCGGCATCCTCCTCACCAGCGCCATGCCCACCGCCGAACTCTCCAGCCGCGCCGCGCGCCGCGGCCAGGGCCTGCTGCTGGGCCTGGGCCTGCTGGCGCTGCTGCTGCTGGCCATCTTCCGCGCCAGTTGGCCGCTCTCGCTGCCGCCGCTGCCGGAGTCCACCGCCGCCGGCATCGGCAAGGGCTTCATGACCACCTGGCTGCTGCCCTTCGAGGTGGCCTCGATCCTCCTGCTGGGGGCCATGCTGGGCGCCCTGCACCTGGCCCGCCGCGCCGGGGAGGACGCATGAGCCTGCACTTCTACCTGGCCATCGCGGCCATCCTCTTCGTGCTGGGCATGGCCTGCATGGTGACGCGGCGCAACGCCATCGCGCTGCTGATGGGCGTGGAGCTGGTGCTCAACAGCGCCAACCTCAACTTCGTCGCCTTCTCGCGCTTCACCGAGGCGCCGGTCCTCGAGGGCCAGGTGATGAGCATCTTCGTCATCATCCTCGCCGCCAGCGAGGCCGCCGTGGCCATGGCCATCGTGCTCAACCTCTACCGCCAGCAGCGCAGCATCCAGGTGGATGAGGCGCGCGAACTGCAAGGGTAGCCCATGACGCCGCTTCTCGCCGCCGTCCTCATCCTGCTGCTGCCCCTGGCCGCCTTCGTCTTCCAGCTCGCCTTCAGCAGGCGGCTGCCGGAACAGGGCTGGTACGTGCCCACGGCGGCCATCCTCATCGGCCTGGCGCTCTCGCTGTGGCTCTTCTTCGGCTGGATGCTGCCCGCCGGCGATCCCGCCTGGCGCGTGACGGCGCAGTGGCCCTTCATCCGCATCCCGGGCCTGGAGCTGCCGCTGGGCCTGCGCATCGACAACATCAGCGTGGTGATGCTGGTGGTGGTGACCGCGGTGAGCTCGCTGGTGCACGTCTTCAGCAGCGGCTACATGGCGGAGGATCCGCGCAAGGGCCGCTTCTTCGGCTACCTGGGCCTCTTCAGCTTCTCCATGCTCTGGCTGGTGTTGAGCGACAACCTGCTGGGCATCTTCACCGGCTGGGAGCTGGTGGGGCTCTCCAGCTACCTGCTCATCGGCTTCTGGTTCGAGCGCCAGGGTCCGCCCGAGGCCGGCATGAAGGCCTTCGTCACCAACCGCGTGGGCGACCTGGGCTTCCTCGCCGCGCTGATGATCCTCCTGTGGCAGTTCGGGACGCTGGACCTGGCGCGGCTGGAGGAGATCGTGCGCGGCTTCGGCGCCGCGGGCCTGCCCGAGGGCCTGCAGGGCTGGATGACCTGGGTGGGCATCGGCCTCTTCTGCGGCGCGGTGGGCAAGAGCGCGCAGTTCCCGCTGCACGTCTGGCTGCCCGACGCCATGGAGGGCCCCACGCCGGTCAGCGCGCTGATCCACGCCGCCACGATGGTCGCGGCGGGCGTCTACCTGCTGGTGCGCGTCTTCTTCCTCCTCACATTCGACGCCAGCCTGGTGATCGCCTACGTGGGCGGCTTCACCGCGCTGATGAGCGCGACGATCGCGCTGACGCAGTGGGACATCAAGCGCGTGCTGGCCTACTCGACGATCAGCCAGCTGGGCTACATGGTGATGGCGCTGGGCGTGGGGGCCTACAGCGCTGGCTTCCTGCACCTGATGACGCACGCCTTCTTCAAGGCCTGCCTCTTCCTGGGCTCGGGCAGCGTGATCCACGCCATGCACCACGTGTATCACAAAGTCCACGACCACCACCGCGACCCGCAGGACATGCGCAACATGGGCGGCCTGAGAGCGAGGATGCCGCTCACCTACTGGACCTTCCTCATCGCCACGCTGGCGCTGGCTGGCGTGCCGCTGACCAGCGGCTTCATCAGCAAGGACGCCATCCTGGCGGGCAGCCTGGCCTTCGCGATGAAGCACCCGCAGCACTGGCCGCTGGCGGTCTTCGGCTTCGCCGCCGCCATGCTGACGGCCTTCTACATGTTCCGCCTGGTCTTCCTCACCTTCCACGGCGAGCACAAGGGCCGCGAGGGCGAGCTGGCGCACGCGCACGAGAGCCCGCTCAACATGACGGGACCGCTGCTTGTCCTCTCGGTGCTCTCGGTCTTCTTCTTCTACTCGCCAAACCCCACCAACGCGGGCGCGGGCTGGTTCTACCGCCTCATCCCGCGGCAGGAGCAGCCGATCCTCGTCGCCCAGGTTGCGCCGGCACAGCAGGCCGAAACCTGGCTGGCCAGCCGGGAGCTGGCGGCGGCCGCGGCGGACAGTGTCGCCGCAAGCGCAGAATCCCATAGGTCCTATGAGACCTATAGGACCTATAGGACTTATGGGGACCCAACCGCCGAGAGTGAGCACGACGCCCACATCGAGCACTTGGCGCACAACCGCGCCATGCTGCTGTCCGTGCTCATCGTGGCCTTCTCCATCACGATGGCCTGGCTCACCTACCTGAAGCGCCGCATCTCCGCGGACAGGGTGGCGGCGGCGCTGCCCGGCACGCACCGCTTCCTCTTCAACAAGTGGTTTTTCGACGAGTTGTATCACGCCACCGTGGTGGCGCTGACCCTGGCCGTGGCGCGGCTCTGCGCCTGGTTCGACCGCCGCGTCATCGACGGCATCGTGGACGGCTCGGCCCACGTGACGACCTGGAAAAGCCGCCTGGTGGGCCGCTTCGACAACGGCGTGGTGGACGGCGCGGTCAACGGCGTGGGCTGGCTGGCGCGCGTCTCGGGGGCCGGCCTGCGCCTGGTGCAGGGAGGCGACATCCAGGGCTACCTGGTCAAGGCGCTGGTGGGCGTGCTGTTGCTGCTGGTCTGGCAGGTCTTGTAGCACCAAGAGGAGAATGACGATGGAACAGTGGGTGCTGACGTTGATGACCTTCGTGCCGCTGCTGGGGGCGGCGGTCATCACCTTCCTGCCCAAGGCGCAACACAACCTGATCCGCTGGACCGCCGCGGCCTTCGCCGCCGTGCCGCTGGCGCTGGCGTTGTGGATCTGGCAGACCTACAACCGCGCCGCGGCGGGCGTGGACGACCTGGCGGGCTTCCAGTACGTGGTGCGGCTGGACTGGATCCCCGGCTACCACATCCAATACTTCATGGGCGTGGACGGGCTCTCGGTGCCCATGGTGCTGCTCACGGCCCTGCTCAGCTTCCTCTGCATCTTCGCCAGCTGGGGGATCACGAAGCAGTTGAAGGGCTACTTCGCCCTCTTCCTGCTGCTGGAGACGGGGATGATCGGCACCTTCGTCAGCCTGGACTTCATCCTCTTCTACGTCTTCTGGGAGATCATGCTGCTGCCGATGTATTTCCTCATCGGCATCTGGGGCGGCCCGCGGCGCGAGTACGCGGCGATCAAGTTCTTCCTCTACACGCTGGCCGGCTCCGTGCTGATGCTGGTGGGCATCCTGGCCCTCTACTTCCAGGGCGGCCACACCTTCAGCCTCCTCGAGCTGATGGCCCAGGCCCGCACCTTCGCCGACCCCGGCCTGACCATCTTCGGGCTGAACTTCGCCCGCGTGATCTTCGTCGCCTTCTTCATCGGCTTCGCCATCAAGGTGCCCATGTGGCCCTTCCACACCTGGCTGCCCGACGCCCACGTGGAGGCGCCCACCGCCATCTCGGTGATCCTGGCCGGCGTGCTGCTGAAGATGGGCACCTACGGCATGATGCGCATCAGCCTGCCCATCTTCCCCGGCGCCACGCAGGACTTCGCCTTCGGCATCGCCGTCTTCGGCGTGATCAACATCCTCTACGGCGCCTACTGCGCCATGGCCCAGTCGGACCTGAAGAAGCTGGTCGCCTACAGCAGCGTGTCGCACATGGGCTACGTGCTGCTGGGGATGGCCGCGCTGACGCCCCAGGGGATGACGGGCGCGGCGCTGCAGATGTTCAACCACGGCACGATCACGGCGATGATGTTCCTCCTGGTGGGCGTGATCTACGACCGCGCCCACCATCGCGACATCGACGGTTTCGGCGGCATCGGCGCGGTGACGCCCGTCTACACCGGCGTGGCCATGCTGGCCTTCTTCGCCTCGATGGGCCTGCCCGGCCTCTCGGGCTTCGTCAGCGAGGTGATGGTCTTCCTGGGCGCCTTCCAGGCCTACAAGGTGCTCACCTTCCTCGCCGCGCTGGGCATCATCCTCACCGCCGGCTACCTGCTGTGGATGATCAAGCGCGTCTTCCTGGGCGCCTTGAACGAGAAGTACGCCGCGCTGCCCGAGATCAACGGCCGCGAACTCTTCACCCTGGTGCCCATCGGCCTCATCGTGCTCTTCCTGGGCATCTACCCGCTGCCCGTGCTGGACCTGATGAGCAACTCCACCGCGCGCCTGGTGCAGCTGGTGACGGGCTTCTAAGGAGATGGGGATGGACTTCACCCAGGCCATGGCGCGGGCCGCCGGCGACATGGGCGGCATCCTGCCGGAGCTGATCCTGGCGGGCACGATGCTGCTGGTCCTGCTGGCCGACCTGCTGGCCGGGCGCGGGCGCGCGCTGGCCGGCGACCACGCTGCCGGGCGGCTGCCGGGGCTGGTCGCCGTGCTGGGCCTGGCGGCCTCCGCCGCCGCGGCGTGGGGGCAACTGGGCCAGGAGCCGCGCCTGCTCTTCTTCGACATGCTGGCCGCCGACTCGCTGGCCGCCTTCTTCAAGCTGCTCTTCGCCGCCTCCACGGCGCTGATCGCGCTGGCCGCGCTGCGCCTGCGCCACCAGGGCGAGCTGCTGGCGCTGCTGCTGGCCGCCACGCTGGGCATGGACCTGCTGGCGGGCTCGCGCAACCTGCTGATGGCGGTGGTGGCGCTGGAACTGGTCTCGATCATGAGCTACGTGCTGGCGGGCTTCGACCGCCGCGACACGCGCTCCGGCGAGGCGGCGCTGAAGTACATGGTCTTCGGCTCGATGGCCTCCGGCGCGCTGCTCTTCGGCGCGAGCTGGCTCTTCGGGCTGACGGGGACCCTGGACCTGGCGGGAATCCAGACCGCGCTGGGCCACGGCGGCGGCGACAGCCTGACCCTGCTGCTGGCGGCGCTGCTGGTGCTGGCGGGCATCGGCTACAAGATCGCCATGGTGCCCGTCCACTTCTGGTGCCCCGACGTCTACGACGGCGCGCCCACCCCGGTGACCACCTTCTTCAGCGTGGGACCCAAGGCGGCGGGCATCGCGCTGCTGGTGCGCTTCCTCTTCCCGGCGCTGGCGGGCGGCGCGCCGCTGCCGGCCACGCTGGCCACGGGCGACTTCAGCCCGCTGCTGCTGGTGGCGATCCTCGCCGCCTTCACCATGACCCTGGGCAACCTGGCGGCCATCGGCCAGGAGCGCGTCAAGCGCCTGCTGGCCTATTCCTCCATCGCCCACGCCGGCTACCTGATGACGGGCCTGGTGCTCGCCACGCCGGACGGCCTCAGCGCCGTGCTCTTCTACCTGGTCGTCTACCTCTTCATGAACTACGGCGCCTTCCTGCTGGTGGACGCCGTGGGCCAGATCACGGGCGGCGAGTCGCTGGCGCAGTTCCGCGGCCTGGGGCGGCGCCACCCCGGCCTGGCCTTCGCCATGACGGTCTTCCTCGTGAGCCTGGTGGGCCTGCCGCCGGTGGCGGGCTTCATCGGCAAGTTCGTCCTCTTCGGCCAGGTCATCCGCGGCGGCTGGTACGGGCTGGCCACGGTGGCCGTGCTCAATTCGGTGGTCTCGCTCTACTACTATTTCAGCGTCGTCAAGGCGATGTGGTTCGAGGACGACGGCGAGGCGGCGGAGCGCGCGCCGCTGCCCGGCATGCACGCGGGGCTGATCGCCGGCCTCTGCGCCCTGACCCTGCTCTTCGGCGTGTGGTGGCAGCCGCTGGTGGATCTGGCGGGGGCCTCGATCGCGCGCCTGATCTGACGAGAATCGCGCCGGACGTGGAAGGCCGGCGCGGAGTCCAATTGGAGGATGCGGCTGTGGAATGCCGTGACCTGACCCTGGCCATTGTCGGCTCCGGTGGCGACGGCGTGATCAGCGCCGGCGAGATCATCGTCAAGGCGGCGGCGGCCGAGGGCCTGCACTGTTTCCTGTTGAAGAGTTTCGGCCCGCAGATCCGCGGCGGCGAGTCGTCCTGCAAGATCCGCCTGGCCACCGAGCCGCTGCTGAGCATCGGCGAGGAGACGCAGATCCTGCTGTGCTACAGCTGGGGCGACTACAAGCGCTTCCGCGAGGAGATCCGCCTGGCCAAGGACGCGGTGATCGTCTCCGACACCGAGGACAAGGTCGGCGACGAGGACCTGCCCATCGAGATCCTGGGCAGCCAGACCTGGATCAAGGTGCCGCTGAACCAGCTCGCCAGCGTGGAGATCGGCAACGCGCTGACCAAGAACATCGTCTCGCTGGGCGTGCTGGAGGGCTTCTTCAAGCTGCCGGAGAAGGGCATCGCCGGGCAGATCAACAAGCGCTTCTCCAAGAAGAGGCAGGACCTCATCGACCTCAACCTGGGCGCCATCGCGGTGGGGCGCAAGTGGGCCGAGGACTACCTGCGCGACTTCCAGCCCGAGCTGCCGCGCTTCGCCGCCTTCACCCCCAGCGAGGCCAACCTGGTCATCACGGGCAACGAGGCCTGCGCGATGGGCGCGCTGTGGAGCGGCATGCGCTTCTTCGCCGGCTACCCCATCACGCCGGCCACCGACATCATGGAGTGGCTGGAGCGCCGCCTGCCGCGCTTCGACGGCACCATGGTGCAGGCCGAGGACGAGATCGCCAGCGCGGGCATGGCCATCGGCGCCTCCTTCGCCGGCATCAAGGCGATGACGGCCACCAGCGGCCCGGGCATCGCCCTCATGAGCGAGATGATCGGCCTGGCCAGCATGGCCGAGGTGCCGCTGGTGGTGGTCAACGTGCAGCGCGGCGGGCCCTCCACGGGCATTCCCACCAAGACCAGCCAGAGCGACCTCCTGCAGGCCTGCTACTGCACGCACGGCGATGCGCCCCATGTGGTGCTGGCGGCCACCGACGTGAAGGACTGCGCCTTCGCCACCACCCAGGCCTTCTACATCAGCGAGAAGTACCAGCTCCCCGTGCTGGTGTTGCTGGACCAGTTCGTCGGCCAGCGCGTGGAGTCCGTGCCCCGGCGCGAACTGCTGGAGAAGGGCATCGAGGAGGGCTGGATCCGCCGCTGCGAGCGCCTGGCGCCGGACGCGGCCGCGCTGGCGGAGGGCCGCTACCACCGCTACGCGCAGAGCGAGAACGGCGTCTCGCCCATGAGCTACCCGGGCATCGCCGACGCCGACTACATCGCCAGCGGCATCGAGCACAACGAGCTGGGCTATCCCGTCTCCGACGTGGACATCCACCGCCGCATGCACGCCAAGCGCTACAAGAAGCTCGACTTCATCAAGGAAGAGCTGAAGTTCATGCGCCACTACGGCGACCCGCAGGCGCGCATCGGCATCCTCTGCTGGGGCAGCTCCAAGGGCCCGGCGCGGCAGGCCATGCTGCAGGCCGAGGCGGAGGGCATCGCCACGCGCATGCTCATCCCCGGCTGCCTGATGCCCCTGCACGGCGAGACGGTGCAGGACTTCATCGACGCCTGCGACAAGGTGATCGTGGCGGATTCCAGCTACAGCGCGCAGTTCCTCACCTACCTGCGCACCCAGGTCACCCTGCCGGCGGCCAAGCTGGTGGACCTGCATTTCGTGGACGGCATGCCGCTGCCGGTGAAGGAAGTGAAGGCGACAATCATGGAGGTGCACCGTGAGCTTGCCTGAGACCAGCGGGCAGCACCTGGCGCCCAAGGACTACAAGCGCGACCTCAAGCCCGTCTGGTGCCCCGGCTGCGGGGACTTCGGCGTGGTCAACGCGCTCTACAAGACCCTCTCCGACCTGAACCTGGAGCGGCACAACACGGCCTTGATCTCGGGCATCGGCTGCAGCAGCCGCCTGCCGGGTTACGTGTCGGCATACGGCTTCAACGGCCTGCACGGCCGCGCGCTGACCATGGCCACGGGCGTCAAGCTGGCCAACCCGGGCGTGACGACGATCGTGGCGGGCGGCGACGGCGACGGCTTCGCCATCGGCATGGGCCACTTCCCCCACGCCGCGCGGCGCAACCTGGACATGACCTACATCCTCATGGACAACCGCATCTACGGTCTCACCAAGGGCCAGCTCTCGCCCACCAGCGAGGCGGAGCTGGTGACCAAGACCAGCACGATGGGCAACATCGAGCGGCCCATCGACCCGGTGGCGATGGCGCTCTCGGTGGGCGTGACCTTCATCGCCCGCACCGTCTCCACCAACATCAAGCACATGACGGAGATGTTCACGCGGGCGATCAAGCACTCGGGCTTCTCCTTCGTGCAGGTGCTCTCGCCCTGCGTCACCTTCCGCGGCAAGACGCAGTACAAGGACTACCAGGGCGACGGCGTCACCTACCTGGAGCAGACGGGGCACCAGCACGAGGACTTCGGCGCCGCGCTGCAGGTGGCCAACAGCGGCGACGTCTACCAGTTGGGCGTCATCTACCACGTGCACACCGAGAGTTTCGGCACCCGCTACGCCCGCCTGCGCGAGGCCTTCAAGAAGGACCGCGCGGGCGAGGTGCTGGAGGTGGTGGACGACTTCCTGCCCTGAGCCCGGGCCCACTCGACGACCCCAGGCCCCGCCCACCCGGCGGGGCTTTCACTCTCCGGCCCTCCCCTGTGGACAGGGAAAGTGCCGCGAGGCGGCGGATGCGGGCTGTAATTGCACCAGATGGACTTTTTCTCTTGACCGCCCCTGAGGCATGCCCCATATTCCCGCACCAACCAACCAAGTGTGACAACAGTCGAGATGGGTCAAAGGAAGAGCATCGCCGGGCTCCCCTCCGTGCTTGCCCTGCGCGAGCGGCGTTACCAGGCCGCCCTGGCCGCCTTTCCGCGGGACCTGGAGAGCCTGCCCGATCCGGGCGACCGCCTGCAGGTGAAACTGCTGTGGGGGAACGCCCTGCTGCGCAGCGGGCAGAACCGCCAGGCGCGCGAGCTCTACTTCGATCTCTACCGGGAGGTGCGCCAGCACCGCAACCGCCCGGAGTGGCGCCAGGTGGGCCTGAAGGCGCTGATGAACGCCGGCCTGGCCACCAAGAACCTGGGTGAGACCGGCACGGCGCTGCAATTCTATCAGGCCGTGCTGGCCAGCGAGGCACTGAAGCAGCCGCTGGAGGAGCTGCAGATCCGCAACCTGGTGGGCTCGCTGCACACGCGGCGCGGAGCCCACGCCGAGGCGCGCGCGGAGCTGGAGCGGGCCCTGGAGCTGGCCGCGCGCTACGGCGAGACGGCGCTGGAAGCGGACGTGCGTCTCAACCTGGCGGTGCTGGATTTTGTCGGGCAGCGCCATGTGGAGGCCACCGGGCACCTGGAGCGCTCGCGCGAGCTGGCGGGGCGGGACCCGGAGCGCCAGTTGCGCGTCGAGTTCAACATGGGCACGCTGCTGGTGGAGCTGGAGCTCTACGACAAGGCGTGGATCTTCTTTGACAAGGCCCAGGACCTGGCGCGGCGCCACGGGTTGGACCGCTACCTGCCGATGGTGTTGGCCAAGCAGGCGCTGCTGCGCAACGAGGAGCGCCTGACCGGCGAGGCCCGCCGCCTGGCCCGCGAGGCCCTTGAACTGAGCCAGGGGCTGGAGCAGCAGGACGAGTGGGTGCGCGAGACCTGCCAGGAGATCCTCCACCTGGAGGAGCGCCGGCAGGACGACTTCGGGCTGGTGGAGGCGCTCATCACCCAGCACGGCATCGTGGCCGTGTCTGGGACGATGCGCCGCATCCTCCACGACGTGCAGGCGCTGGCGGGCTCCGACATGCCGGTGCTGGTGCTGGGCGAGACGGGCACGGGCAAGGAGCTGGTGGCGCGGGCCCTGCACAACGCCGGGCCAAGGCGCGCGGCGCCCTTCGTGCCGGTGAACTGCCCGGCGATCCCGGAGACGCTCTTCGAGAGCACGCTCTTCGGCCACGTCAAGGGGGCCTTCACCGGCGCCGACCAGGACCGCAAGGGCCTGGTGGAGCTGGCGGGCGACGGCAGCATCTTCCTGGACGAGATCGGCGACCTGCCGCTCTCGATCCAGCCCAAGCTGCTGCGCTTTCTTGAGTCGGGGGAATACCAGCGCATGGGCAGCGGGCAGGCGCACTACTCCAACGCGCGCATCATCTCGGCCACCAACCGGGACCTGGCCGAGTTGCGCGACCGGCGCCAGTTCCGCGAGGATCTGATCATGCGCATCAGCGCCTTCCGCGTGGAGCTGCCGCCCCTGCGCGAGCGCCGCGAGGACATCTACTTCATCGCCGCCAGCATGCTGGAGCGCCTCAACCGCCAGCACGGCGGCGAGAAGACGCTGAGCAGCGGGGCGCTGCAGGCGCTCAACCACCACAGTTTCCCCGGCAACGTGCGCGAGCTACGCCACGCGGTGATGCGCGGTCACCAGATCGCCGGCCGCGAGATCGAGGCGGAGGACCTGGGCCTGCCCCCCGAGCGGCCCCAGCCCGCCGCCGCCGCGCCGACGGGCCAGGAGCCCTGGCTGGGCCGAATGCTGGGCCGCTTGAGCAGCGACGCCGCGATCAACCT
>Ga0233425_10010856_pt1 | contig 10883 bp, 10 predicted proteins | sample Watercolumn_Towu_2_FD_181712 | JGI IMG/M metagenome (GOLD analysis project Ga0233425, IMG submission 181712) | Freshwater microbial communities from Lake Towuti, South Sulawesi, Indonesia - Watercolumn_Towuti2014_140_MG | ecosystem: Environmental > Aquatic > Freshwater > Lake | place...
GGCGATTGTCGCCGGAGTTGGTCTCTTGCTGCTGGACAGTTTCCGGCAACGGGGTGAAAAGGCATGAACAGGGCCACAAACAAGGCATTGGCACTTCTGGTTTTCCCGGCTCTTGCGCTGTCCGGCTGCGGCGAAACAGGCTCGGCCCGCCAGTTGCTGGGAATGGAGCGCAAGCCGCCGGATGCCTTTTCCGTCTCGTCCCACGCGCCGCTCGAAGTTCCGGCCAATCTGGATGCGCCTCTGCCCAAACCCCAGCCAGGGGCAGCCCGCCCGCAGGAAGCCTCACCTGCAAGCCGTGCCCGCAGCGTGGTTCTGGGCCAGCCGCTCGATTCGGCTTCTTCTTCATCTCTCCCGGCTTCAGCCACACCGGCCAGCGCGGCAGAGGCTGCGCTTTTGAGCCGGACAGGCGCGGACAGGGCGGATTCGTCCATCCGGGCCACAGTCAACGAAGAAGCTGCAGAGGATGCAGACACACAGGGCGGCCCGCTTGATTTCCTGATATTCTGGCGCGACAAGGCGCAGCCCGGTGTGGCCGTGGATGCCAAGGCCGAGGCCGAGCGTCTGCGCCAGAATCGTGAGGCAGGCAAACCGGCAACCGAGGGCGGAACACCGGTTGTCGAGGAGAGTGGCCGCCTCAACGCACCGGAGGAAATCCAATGATCCGTGTGGTTCCAGCGCTTCTTCTGGTTTTCTCCTTGCTTCTCCCCCAGCCTGTTTGGGCCAGTTCTGCTTCGGCAGGGCTTGATCCCGACCGGAACGATGGCGCGTCCTTGCCCTTGGGCCGGTTGCCGGAGCGGGACCGCCCGTCTTCCAGCGCTCCCGTTCCTGCGCCCGCTTTCCGCCTGACTCCGCCTTCCGCGCCTGAAGTGACGGATGCCGGTGTGTTCAAGCCGGAAACCTTCACCCTGCCCAACGGCCTTGCCGTGGTTGTTGTGCCCAATCACCGTGCCCCCATCATTTCACACATGGTGTGGTATCAGGTCGGTTCGGCAGACGAGCCGGAAGGCAAATCCGGTCTGGCCCATCTTCTTGAACATCTCATGTTCAAGGGCACGCTCACCGTTCCGGACGGGGTCTTTTCGCGCACCATTGCGGCCAATGGCGGAAATGACAACGCCTTCACCAGCTGGGACTACACGGCCTATTTCCAGAACATCGCCAAGGACCGGCTGGAACTGGTCATGCAGATGGAGGCTGACCGCATGACCAGCCTCGCACTCACGGATGATCAGGTAAAGAGCGAGAAAGAGGTTGTTCTGGCCGAGCGCCAGCAGAATACCGAAAACGAACCCATCACCCGCCTGGGGGAGGCCATTCGCACGGCGCAGTTTGTCCACCATCCCTATGGCCGTCCCATTATCGGCTGGCCGGAAGAAATAGGCACGCTGACCCGTGAGGATGTACTGGCCTTTTACCGCACCTGGTATTCTCCGGCCAATGCCATTGTCGTGATTTCCGGGGACGTGACGGCGGAAGAAGTCCGCCCCCTTGCCGAAAAAACCTATGGCACACTGGCGGCGCGTCCTGTTCCCCTCCGCAACCGTCTTCACGAACCGCAGATTGATGCCGAGCGCCGTGTAACCCTGCGTGATGCGGGCATCAGCCAGCCTGTGCTGATGCGGGGCTGGATGGCTCCGTCCTGGCGCAGCGGCGACCGCGCCCAGGTCGTTCCCCTGCAGGTTCTGGCCGAAGTGCTGGGCGGTGGCCCCACCAGCCGTCTCTACCGCCGCCTCGTGATGGATCTGCGCCTCGCCACTTCGGTGGATTTTGATTACAACCCGATGGCGCTTGACCGTTCCACCGTCAGCCTCAGTCTCGGCCCCGCGCCGGGACGGGACACAAACATTGTCGAGATGGCGCTGGAAGCTGTCCTGAAGGATCTCCTCAGCAACGGCATCAGCGAGGCCGAACTGAACCGGGCCAGAAAACGTCTGGTGGACGGGGCCGTCTTTGCGCGGGATTCGGTGCAGGGGCCAGCCTACCTGTTTGGCATGACGCTGGCGACTGGCGGGGATGTTTCCGACATTGAAGAGTGGCCGAAACGGGTCATGGCCGTGACGAATGAGGAGGTCATGGCGGCGGCCCGCACCCTGTTCAGCCAGAAGGGCTTTGTTGCAGGCGAGCTGGAGCCGGAATTGTCAATCTCCGCCCCGGCAGCCGGAACACCTGAACCGCTCCAACCCGCACAGGGAGTGCAGTAATGCGTTTGCGCCGTCTGGTACTGTGTCTTGTTTTTGCGCTTGTCGCACCACTGCCTGCGTTTGCGGCGGTCAAGGAGGTCATCAGCCGGGGCGGCATTCATGCCTGGCTGGTCGAGGATCACACACTTCCCCTCATCAGCATGGGTTTTTCCTTCGAAGGCGGGTCGGCCATTGACCCCGTCGGCAAGGAAGGCCTCTCCATGCTGCTGGCCTCGCTGCTGGATGAAGGCGCGGGCGATCTCGACAGCAAGAGTTTTCAGGGAGCCTTGTCCGAGCGGAGCATCGCGCTCGGATTTTCCGCCGACGAGGATGCGCTGTTCGGATCCCTCAAGACACTGTCGCGGGAATCCTCCAATGCTTTTGCCCTGCTGCGCCTTGCCCTGCATCAGCCGCGTTTTGACAATGAGGCCATTGACCGGATGCGCGATGCCCTTGTGGCCCAGCGCCAGTATGGTTTGTCCGACCCCAACTGGCTGGCCAGCCAGGGATTCGAGCAGGTAGGGCTGGCGGGTCATCCCTATGGCCGTCCGGCAGGGGGAACGATTGCCAGTCTGCGCGAGATCGGGCGGGATGATCTGGTGGCGGCAGTTCCCCAGCATGTTGTCAGGAACCGGCTGAAGATTGCCGTAGTGGGCGACATTGCCCCGGCTGCCCTTGCTGTTGTGCTGGATCAGGTTTTTGGCGACCTGCCCACGGGTGCGGAATCGCTTGACATGCCTGCGCTCAGGATTGGCGGCGCGGGCGAACTGGCCCTTGTCCGCCGCGATCAGCCGCAGACCGTATTGCTCGCGGGCATGCCCGGCCTGCGCCGGGAGGATCCTGACTGGTTTTCTGCACTGGTGATGAACTATGTGCTGGGGGGCGATTTCCAGTCCCGCCTGATGAGCGAAATCCGCATCAAACGCGGACTGACCTATGGCATCAGCACGGCGCTTGTGCCCTACAAGGCCGGAGGCGTGCTTTATGCGATGGCCTCGGCCGACAACGGCAAAGTCGCCGAACTTCTGAAGGTGCTGGAGGAAGAGCTGCACAAAATGGCCATGAGCGGCATCAGCCCGGAAGAGCTGGCTGAAGCCAAAACCTACCTGACCGGGGCCTTTGCCCTCCGCTTCAGCTCCAGCGAGAAAATCGCGGGTGTGCTGCTGGAAGTGCAGCGCATCGGCCTGACACCGGCCTATCTGGAGGAGCGCGCCAGCCTCATCAATGCCGTTGCCGAGGCGGATGTGGCCCGCATGGCCGAGCGCATGCTCAAACCCGAAGGCGGCATGACACTCGTTGCCGTCGGCAACCCTGAAGGTCTTTCTCCAACCCGCAGCCTGACGATCCAGCCATGACCCTGAACCAGACCCAAGAATGGCAGACGCTCCAGCGTCTGGCACAAACTGCCCCTGACATGCGTGCCCTGTTCGCGGCGGATTCCGCCCGTGCGGACAAATTTGTCGTGAAGCTGGATGACGGCTTTTTCGCTGATTTCTCGAAACAGCCGCTGGATGAGTTTATTCTGGAGGCCTTGCTGAAACTGGCTGAAAGGCAGGAACTGCCGAAATGGCGTGAAGCCATGTTCCGCGGCGAAGCCATCAACCAGAGCGAGGGGCGCAGTGTCTTGCACACAGCCCTGCGCGGAGATGAGCAATCCGGCTTTTCCGTTCTTCCCGAAATCATGGCCGTGCGCAGACAGATGGCCTCGTTTGCGGACAAGGTGCGATCAGGCACGTGGCGCGGCGCAACTGGCCAGCCCATCCGCACCGTGGTCAGCATCGGCATTGGCGGCTCTTATCTCGGGCCGGAACTGGTGACGCGGGCACTGCGGACTTTCCATGACGGGCCGGAAGTGCGTTTCATCGCCAATGTGGATCCGGCGGATGCGGCCATTGCCTTGCGCGGGCTTGATCCGGCCACTACCCTGTTTGTTGTCGCGTCCAAAACCTTCACCACGCAGGAAACCATGGCCAATGCCACGGCAGCCCGTCACTGGCTGGTGGCCAAACTGGGTGACGCGGCAGTCAAAGACCACTTTGTGGCAGCGTCCACCAACGAAAAGGAAGTGGCGGCTTTCGGCATTGACCCGGCCAACATGTTCCCCTTCCGTGACTGGGTTGGTGGACGTTACAGCTTGTGGTCCGGCATTGGCCTTCCCATCATGCTGGCCATCGGGCCGGAGCAGTTTGATCAGTTGCTGGCGGGCGCACGGGATATGGACAATCATTTCCGCACCGCACCGCTAGCCCGGAACATTCCCGTTCTCATGGCATTGGCGGGAATCTGGAACCGCAATTTCCTGAACCGTCCGGCACTGGCAGTGCTGCCCTATTCGCAGGATCTGGCGCTTCTTCCCGCCCATCTCCAGCAGCTGGAGATGGAGAGTAACGGCAAATCGGTGGACAGGGACGGCAAGCCGGTGGATTACCTCACCTGCCCCGTTGTGTTTGGCCAGCCGGGAACAAATGGCCAGCACGCCTTCCACCAGCAGATTCATCAGGGGCCTGAAATCATCCCGTGTGATTTCATTGTGCCGCTCCAGCCGCACCCGGCGGATGAAGCACTGGCTCCGGGCCAGCACCGTCTGCTTGTGGCCAATGCCATTGCCCAGGCCGCGGCTTTGCTGCAGGGACGCGAGACTGAAGACGGCCATCGCCGCTTTTCCGGCAACCGCCCCAGCACCATGATTGTGATGGAGAGGATCACCCCCCGCAATGTGGGTCGCCTTGTTGCGCTTTATGAAAACAAAGTGGCGGCGCAGGGCTGGGTCTGGGGTGTCAATTCGTTTGACCAGTTCGGGGTGGAGCTGGGCAAGGAACTTGCCAAAACCATCCTGTCCGGGGCGGGCAGCAGTCTGGATGCCTCCAGCCGCGCCCTGTTGGCCCTCCTGCCATGACAGGGTTCCAGCCTCCGGTTCTGCAGTCTTTTACGCAGGCCGAACTGGACGCAACGGTTCAGAAACATATATTCTACCTTGCGGCCAAGCCGGGCGGGGCGCGGGCCAATCTGTCCCACGCCAATCTCAACGGACTGGATCTGTGCGGAAAAAATCTCGAACAGGCCGAATTTTACGGAGCCTGCCTTGCCCGCGCCCGTATGATAGAGGGAAAATTTTCCTCGGCCATTTTCTACGGAGCGGATATCCGCAACGCCAATCTGACCCGTGCCAGCCTGTGCAAGGCGGATTTGCGCGGTGCTCTGCTGCGCGGGGCTGTCCTCAGCGGGGCGGATTTGAGCGAAGCCGACATGCGTGATGGCCGCCGCGCCGAGCGTGACCGGGCTGTGGGGGAATTGCACGAAATCAGCTTTGACAGCGACCCCGCCGATCTGACCCAGGCCAAACTCATGGCGGCCAATCTGGCCGGGGCCAAACTGGGGGGCGCGATTGCCATGCAGACCGATTTCAGCGGCGCTTCCCTTGTCGGGGCCAAACTGGTGCGTACCAATCTGCGCGGAGCAAAGTTTCTGCAGGCCGATTTGTCGGGGGCAGACATGTCCGGGGCTGACCTGCGCGGAGCCGACATGACCGGGGCCGTGTTGCTGAATACAAAACTGGACAATGCAATAACGGAAGGCGCGTTGATGAATGATGCGCTGACCGAACAGCCGCGGGGATCGGCCCTCGCGGATCTGCCGCGCCCGTTCGGTTTCATGCTGCGTGACCACTGCCTCTGGGCCAACAGTCATGGCGCAGAGGGAAAGCGGATGGATTTGTCCGGGTTTGACCTGCGTCCGGCGGGCACTCTTTCGGGGTCGCGTCTCACTGCGCTCCGGGCCGAGAAAGCCATATTTGCCGGACTTGATCTGTTCGGAGTCGAGTTGCAGGCCGCCCTTCTCACCGGGGCGGATTTTCGCGGGGCCAAGCTGGTGCGGGCTGATCTGCGCGGGGTGCGGGCACAGGGGGCGGATTTCTCAGGTTGCAATCTGGGCGATGCCAATCTGTCCGCCCTTCAAACCACTCACGGCAAAACGGTGGCGACCGAGTTTCCGCAGGCACGTTTTTGCCATGCCTGCCTGCACCGGGCCAATCTGTCCGGGGCCAATCTGCGCGGGGCTGATTTTACCGGAGCGGATTTGTCGGATGCTGACTTGCGCGATGCTGATTTGCGCGGTGCGAATCTCGACAGCGCCAATCTGGACGGGGCGCGGATTGAGGGGGCGCGGTTTGGAGACGGCACATGAGGGCTGCTCTTCGTCGTCTGCCTGACACTTTGGTCAACCGCATCGCTGCAGGAGAGGTGATTGAACGCCCCGCCGCCGTGGTGCGCGAACTGGTTGAAAACGCCATTGATGCCGGTGCGACACGGATTGACGTGGTATTGCGTGACGGCGGCTGCAGCTTCATCAGCATTTCGGACAATGGCCGCGGCATGACGGCGGACGATCTGGCTCTGGCCATTGAGCGCCATGTCACCTCAAAACTGCCGGATGATGATCTGGTTCATATCCGCTCGCTCGGTTTTCGCGGCGAGGCTTTGCCTTCCATCGGCGCGGTCAGCCGTCTCAGTTTGTCCAGCCGGACGCGGGAAGGCGAGGGGCATGAAATCCGCATTGAGGGGGGAGAGAAGGAATCTGTCCGCCCGGCTGCCCTTGCGCCCGGGACGCGGGTTGAAGTGCGCGACCTTTTCTTTGCCACGCCCGCCCGTCTGAAATTTCTCAAGACCCCGCGCACCGAAGGCGACCATATTCGCGATGTAACCGAGCGGCTGGCCATGGCCCATCCCGCCATTGCCTTCTCGCTGAGTGAGGAAGGCCGCGCTTCCCTGCACTTTCCGGGGCCGGTTGCCTTGCCGGACCGGCTGGCAACGGTGCTGGGCGACGCGTTCGGCAAAAACTCCCTTCCGGTGGACATGGCGCGGGGCGAGATGACGCTCACGGGGCGCATCAGCCTGCCTACGCTCAACGAGGCAACCCAGCGTCACCAGTATCTCTTCGTCAATGGCCGCCCGGTGCGCGACCGTTTGCTGCTGGGGGCCGTCCGCGCCGCCTATATGGATGTGCTGGCGCATGACCGCCATCCCCTTGTCGCACTCTTCCTCACCCTGCCGCCGGAAGAGGTGGATGTGAATGTCCATCCCGCCAAGGCTGAAGTGCGATTCCGTGAGGCCCAGCTCGTGCGTGGCTTGATTGTCTCTTCCCTTCGCCACGCTCTGGCCGCTGGAAGCCAGACCAGTTCCTCCACCGTGGGAACGGATTTGGTGCAGCGCCTGCAGGTGCAAGCTCTGTCATCGGGTCTTTCCGACCGGACTTATGCCTACCATGCGCCCCTGCCAGACTTCGCTGCCCCGCCTGTGGTGAAGGCTGAAGTCGCTGGCGAAACCCCGGATATTCACCACCCGCTCGGCGGCGCAGTCGCGCAGGTGCATGGAACCTATATCCTCGCCCAGACAAAAGACGGCGTGATGCTGGTGGATCAGCACGCGGCCCATGAGCGCCTGACCTGGGAGCGGATGAAAGCCCAGTTGCGGGAAAACGGCGTGGCCCGTCAGCCGCTCTTGCTGCCCGAAGTAATTGAGCTTGACCCAAGGGATGCCGAAAAACTGGCTGCGGCAGCTGAAGATCTTGCCACGCTTGGACTGGTGATAGAGCCTTTCGGGCAAGGCGCGATTGTATTGCGCGAAGTGCCCGTGCTTCTGGCCAGGGCGGACTTCAAATCCCTTCTTCGTGACATGGCCGCCGAACTGGCCGAACAGGGCAGCAGCACAAGGCTGAAGGAAAAACTTGATGACGTTCTGTCACGCATGGCCTGCCACGGCTCTGTCCGTGCCGGACGCATATTGACCCTCTCCGAGATGAACGCGCTGTTGCGCGAGATGGAAGCCACGCCTTTTTCCGGTCAGTGCAATCACGGCCGCCCGACCCATATTCACCTGTCCCTTGCCGATATCGAAAAACTGTTCGGGAGGCGGGGATGAATCCCGACGATTATATCGAGGATATCATCCGCCACTATAACGACCGGGCCGACGAGCGCCGGGATCATTTCCTGAAATCAGACCCGGCCCGGATTATGGCAGGGGTTGAAAAACATCTTCCCTCCGGTGGAAGAGGCACAATCGCGGATATTGGTGCGGGAGCCGGACGGGATGCGGCATGGCTGGCGGCCCGCGGATACAGGGTTTTTGCGGTTGAACCGGCTCCCGCCTTGCTCCAGCATGGCAGGAGTCTCACTGAAGGACAGAATGTCACTTGGCTGGATGACCGTCTCCCTGCGCTTCCCGGCCTGAAAGCAACCGGACAGAAATTCGATCTTGTCCTGCTCAATGCCGTCTGGATGTTTGTGCCACAGGAGATGCGGCCTGTCGCATTGGAAACATTGAAAGGCTTGTTGCTGCCGCACGGGAAAATCTGCTTGTCCATCCGCTGTGGCCCACCCACGCCGGGACGGGAGTATATTGATACAAAAGGGGATGAGTTTTTCCGCCTGGCCCCGGCGGTTGGGCTTGCTGTTTTGTCCCAACAGACAGCTCCCGACTCTCTCGATCGTCCCGGCTATAGCTGGCTGGAAATCTGTCTTGAACGGGACTTTTCTAAATAACCCTCGCCTCATCCACCAGTTTCAGCATGGGCAGGTCGGAAGGGGCATTGCCAAATCCATAGGTGCGGTCAAACGGGCCGTGGCTGCGGAGGAATTCTTCCACCCGCCGGGCTTTTTCGAGGCGGACACAATTCCCGCCCTTCATCCGCCCGGTCAACACGCCGTTCTCACTCTCCATGTCGGTCGCCATGATCACATCTACCGGCAGGTCTTTCAGCAGGGCGCGGACGTAAAGGTCAAGCGCTCCGGTTGCCACTACAATAACAGCGCCTTCAGCCTTGAGGTCGAGCAGGCGCTGGCGGATGTCGGGAATCCAGTTGGGCACAAGCCCTTCGGCAGCCTTTCTGGCCTGCGCTTCCGGCATGCCAGCCAAAGCGTGTCTCAGCCAGCTGGCTTTGACGGCTCCCTTGAGGTCAGGCTGGCTGCGGTCAGGAGTCAGAAGGGCAAGAGCAAAGGTGAAGAGTGTTTTTGGCCAGCCGGTGCAGCGCGAAAGGAACAGCGGCAAACTGTCATGCTTCACCAGCGTGGCATCAAAATCAAAAAAAGCGGCAAGGCGCGGGGCGGAAGACATACCGGTCATTTACAGGAAAATCAGTGCTTCATGCAATAGAAGCGGTAAACGCGCAGGCCTGCGTCAAAGGCCGCCATGCGCCGCGCCCACAACTCGACTTCGTCCATCACGGCCCGTTTTGTTTCGACCGGCATGCTGTGGGAATCGAGATGCTCAAGGAAATGGCCGAGCGATCGCAAAATCAGTTTGCGCTGCATGTCGGTCATGTCCTCATGGATGCGCACATCCAGTTTGCGGGCCTTGAGGGCAGCCGCGATTTTGGGCGCAGCCCAGATATGCGGAGTGACAGGCTCGCGCCCCTTCCACGCCGAGAGACGCGGATCGGACGGATCAGCGCTGCCCGTGCAGTAATCGGTGAACAGGAATTGTCCGCCGGGTTTGAGGCCGCTGGTGATTGTGTCAAACAGCTTGTCCTTGTTCTCGATCGTGAAGAAGGATTCCTTGCAGAAAATTCCGTCATAACGGCGATCGAGAGCCAGTGCATTGGGGTCATAGGCCAGAACCGGGGCCTGTTTGCCAAAGCCGGCTTTTTCCGAACGATCCATGGCCACTTTGGCCACGAGTGGCGAGGATTCCATTCCTGTCACCCAAGCTTTGTAGTGGGCGGCAATGGTGCGGCTCACGCCGCCAAGTCCAGCCGAAAGGTCGAGAAGGCTCATGCTGGGATTGATGCCAAAAGGCTTGACCAGATAGGTCGTATGTTCCACGCCGCCGGGAGAAAGGAAATCCTGTCCCCACAGGGTTTCTGCCACGGCAATGCGGCTGGCTGTCCACAAGGGCTTGCCCGCATTGGTCAGGGGTTCATCGTCTGAAGGGAGAACGGGGATGGGCAGGGGAGAGGGGGTATAATCCGCGGCTTCGTCAACTTCGCGGGCAGCTCTTTCAAGAGCGGAAACGTCATAGCCTTCCCACCAGGCCCGCAGCTTCGTTTTCAGGCGCAGGGGCCTGTTGGTGCCTTCACCGGGTTCAATCCATGTAACCAATGGCATTAATGCGTCCCCTCAACATTACAGTCTTGACAAGAATCTGCTAAGGCACGGTTAACAGGATTTCACTTCATTTGACGTATTCGGAAATCCCGGAAAAGAGTTGCAAAATGCAAAGCGTTTCAGATTCAGCCGGACTGATTGTGGGCGAAACAAACAATTAACAGGCTGTTCTGCAAGACTCACATTCCGGAAAAGCCATTGGCCCTGCCTTTGCCACTGTCCTGCCAGGAGGGAGGACAGGAGACATGAACATGATAAAGAAAAATTACTATAGCGAGGCCCTGAGTTCGGCACTGGAGGCTGTCTCAGCCATTACCAGCCCGGATTATGTTCTCATGCCGGTAGATCCGTCACGGGACATGATGCTGGCCGGGGCACGCGCCGCCGGGATCACGCTTGAACAGGCGAGGGAAGCCTATGCCAGCATGATGCTGGAATGGGCTGCGGGGCAGCCGTGAGGATTTTCAGGCAGAAAGATAACGCGCCCGCGCCCCGCGCTCAATGGCGGCGGCATGAAGCCGGTCGAGATCCAGCTCGTGGCGCAACAGCTCAAGCAGCCGCATTTCTTCGGGGGAAACCCCGCCATCCGCCGCGGCAATATCGCA
>Ga0233425_10010857_pt1 | contig 10882 bp, 6 predicted proteins | sample Watercolumn_Towu_2_FD_181712 | JGI IMG/M metagenome (GOLD analysis project Ga0233425, IMG submission 181712) | Freshwater microbial communities from Lake Towuti, South Sulawesi, Indonesia - Watercolumn_Towuti2014_140_MG | ecosystem: Environmental > Aquatic > Freshwater > Lake | place: Indonesia...
AGGAGCGGCATAGTGCTGGAAGCGCTCCACATTCGCGTAATCAAGGGCGATGCCCGCCGGCAAGATCAGACCATGTTCGCCTTCATCAGGCGCGCCGAAATACATGAGCAGGTTGCCCTCGGCATCAAAAATCTGCACGACTTGTGCGGCTGCATCCACCACATAGACCCGGCCGGTGCGATCCACGGCCACACCCTTGGGCCGCATACACTCGCCGGGGCGGTTGCCCTGTCGCCCGAAGGTGCGCAGGAACTTGCCCTGCGCGTCAAATTTCAGGATTCGGAAACCTCCCGTATCTGAAACATAGAGGCAGCCTTGCTGGTCAAGCGCGAGGTTGGTCGGCGAATACAGTTTGCCCTGCTCATCCTTGCGATCCGTCGGCATGGTCAGCAGTTGTTGCCGCGTTTTCCTGTCGAAGACCCTGACGGAATGCGTCAGCAGGTCGGCCACATACAACCGGTCACCCGCCACGATCAAGCCAGCGGGTTTCATGGGCGTCGTGGTTTCGATGGGCTGGCCTTCGCTCCAAACGAGGTCTTTTTTCTCCTCCGGTTTAACGCCGCCCATAAACAGCGGCGCGTTGGCGGACGCGCGGATGCCGATGGCGTTCACATACCGCTCGTCTGGTCCGAAGATCAAAATCTGTCCGCGGCCCGTGTCCGACACATACAAGTTGCCCTCGTTGTCCACGGCCACATTGGCCGGCACCAGCAACCGGCTGATGCCGCGTGTGGAAAGATGCCGGAAGCGTTTCTCGCCCAAGTCCAGAATCTCCACCGCGGGCGGACTGGTGTCGCCGATATACAGGCGGCCCGGCGTCACCGCCACTCCGTACGGTTTGCCGAGAATCTTGTTCGGCCGCTTCCCCACCAGAAAATCCAGCAGCCAGTTGCGTTCGCCCAATTCATCGGAGGAGGACAAACTGGTCAGAAATTGCAGACGGGGTGTATCAGGAGGTGGGGGAAAGAAAACTGGCCCTGCAACCTTGGGGGTGGTCAGCGAAGCGCACCCGGCGACCAAACCGGCTGGCACCAGAAGCGCCAGCCTCCGCCACCAAGTTCCAGTCTTGCTGCTTATCAACATCTTCGCCACCATCACCAGGTATAAAAACAAGGCATCCTCCATCTTGCTGGAGGATGCCCCTATATTCTTTCCTAGATGCGGCGCCTTATCCCGGTCCGGCAGCACATGCATCCCCGTACCAAGAGAGAGCCGCAGGCCGCGTCACTTGATGTGGCAGATCAAACACAACTGCCCGTTGGCGCTGTTGGCGACCGTGTACGCGGTGTTGTTCATCGAGTCGCCTTTTTGCCGATGGATGTCGTGACAGGATGAGCATTCCAGTTGCGTGCCGCCGATCAGCATCTTCTGCGCGATCGTCCCGCTGCCAAAGCCGGGCACCGTGGCATCCGCCACCGCCGTCGCCGGACGGATGAGGTTGTTCGCGCTGGCCGAGGTGACGTAGTTGAAGGACACGGGATGGCTGCCCCGCAGATCCGTCCCGACATACCCGATGCTCGTCGAGGCAATCTTCGTCGGCGTCCCGTTGGTCGTGCCGTTATAGGCGTTGATCGCCGTCACGCCGTCGTGGCAGCTCAAGCAGGCCAGGGTGATGCCGGTGGGCGTGCCAATCGTCTGGCTCATGGTGGGGCTGGTATAGGGTGTGAACGAACCCGAGACGGCCGTCGCATGGCTCCACAGCGGGATCGAGGCGCCGATCGTGGCGTTGTGCATGGAGTGGCACACACCGCACAGGGTGTGGTTGGCCGTGTTCCATGAATCATTGGAAAAATCGTGGTAGGAATTCTTGATGCCGGCTGTTCCCAGCGCGACGGTGTTCGTACTCGCCAGCGCCGGTCCCATCAACACCGCACCCGCCACCACCACCGCACCCATCAGTTTCATCGCCCTGCTCATGATGCATCCTTTGGTTTGTTATCCAACCGCAACTCACGCACACACGCGGGCGTTCATACACTAATCCGTACGGCTGGGCAACAGGATAAATCCATGAAAAAAAGGACAGGGAAATCGTGTCAACTCACGTGGCGTAACTGTGCAGGCCCTTCATCAGGAAATTGACGCCAAGGTAGGTGACCAGCACCGAGATAAAACCGAGAATGGCCACCCACGCCAACCGCCGCTCCTGCCAGCCGCGCATGTAGCGACAGTGCAGGAACATCGCGTAGATCAGGGCGGTGATTAACGACCAGGTTTCCTTGGGGTCCCACGACCAGTAGGTGCCCCACGCCACGTTGGCCCAGACCGCGCCCGTGGCAATGCCCAGCACGATGAACAGGAAACCGAACGACACCGTCCGGCACATGATGGTGGCGAACAATTCCCGGTCACCGGCGTCCATCTTGCTCGCCGGCCGGCTGACCACGAGGAACAACACCGCGGCCAGAAAGGCGACGGCGAAGGCACCGTAACTGATCAGGCAGGTCAGCACGTGGAAGGTCAGCCAGTTGCTGCGCAGCGCCGGCATCAACGGCCGGATTTCGGAGGAGAGGAAAGCGCTGGCATAGACCAGCAACAGCACCGCCAGCAGGGCCGTGGCGGCGGTCAGCGCGGGCGGCGACTGCAGCCGCCACCGCAGCAGCAAGCTGACCCAGGGAATGGTCCAGCCAAACAACACGATGGACTCGAACATATTGCTGAAAGGCGCGCGCCCGGCCTGCGCCCAGCGCACACCCATGTACACGGTGAGCGCCACTCCGCCCAAAGTCATGAGCGCCGTCGCGGTCACATCCAGTGCGCGCCGCGGGACGAACAGGCGCACCACCGCCAGCAGCATGGCCAGCACATACGCCACCAACGCCGCATTGAATAAATGGCTAAGCATGGACTCGCTCCTTCCGTCACTCGGCTACCGCGCCCGCCCGCATCCGCCAGCAGGCGGTGAGGAACGCGCCGACACATAAAAGAATGAAGCCGGTGTAGACCGTCGGCACGCTCGGATCGCGCACGACCCGCAGCGAGGTCCACGCGAGGTCCTGCTCGTTGTAGCCCGACTGGAAAAACGTGTAGCCCTCCACCGAGAGCGGCGCGTTCACCTCGATCGCTTGCTCGCGCACGACGCGGTCGGCCTTCACCACCCGCAGCGTGCTCCGAAAAGCCTTGATCGGCGTCTGCACCGGCGCGCGGACCATCACCTGATAATTCATCTTGAACGGCAACGGCTGCGGCTCCTGCCCCGCCATCGCGTTCATATCGAAATCCGGGAACCGCGCGAACAGCCAGCGCTCGGCCACGACATTGGTCGCCGCCGAAACGCGGACAAGGATCGCCGGGTTCACCATCGCCTCCGACCGGTTGCGCACCTCGCGCGTCGCCGTGTCCACCACGAAATCCGTCACGCGGCGCAGCACCGTCACCTGGTAGGTCTGATTGGAGACCGGCGCGAACTGCTGCGGCGCGCCGATGGTGACCGGCAGTTCGGCGGCCTCCGCTGCGCCGGGCCACTGGACGAGCAGCGCCTCCGACTGCACCTCGATGTCGTTCTGTTTATCGCCGTGGGCCGCGGGATAGCGCTCGACCTCGAACTTCACCAGTTGCAGCACAAACGGCAGCGGCAAGCGCTGGTTTTCCTCGGTGATGAAACAATCCACCTGCTCGCCCTCGCGGAACTGGATCATGCCGTGGTCCGCGAAGAAAATGCGAATGGCGCCGCCGACCAGCGTCAGCAGCAGCCCGGCGTGGGCCAGCAGCGTACCCACCAGATTCATACGCTCCGCTTTCGGCAGGCCGGCGCTGTTGAACAAAATCTTCGAGCGGCGGGCCATGCACGCCAGCAGGCTGGCGGCCAGCAGCGTCAGCATCGCGATGAACCACCACGACGAAAAGACGTTGGTCAGCCCCGCCGCCGCCAACCGCTTCAGCCAGGGCGCCGCGTTGGGATTGTGTTGCAGATGCTCGGTGACCTCCGCGCCCTGCGGCACCAGCGTGGCCACAATGCAGGCCACCACGATGGCGCCGAGCAGCCACAGCGCGAAGCGCATGGAGGAGAGCACGCCCAGCACGCCCTTCGACGGCGGCGGCGCGGGCGGCGCCGGTTGTTCGGCGGGCACCGCTGGTTTCGCTTCTATGTTTTCGCTCATGACTCAACCTGTTCCGCCGGCACAGCGCGGGAAAAGCGCCGCACTATACCTGAAGAATCCCCGCTTACAACTGCGCGCTGATTTCCAAGGATTGGAAAGTTCGCGCCCGGATTTTCCGAGGATTGGAAAATCTCGCGGAAATTTTTCCAAGCCTTGGAAAAAACAGAGGTCAGAAGTCAGAGATCAGCGGTCAGTTTTCCGGGGCTTGGAAAAACAGAAGACAGAGGTCAGAGATCAGCGGTCAGTTTTCCGGGGCTTGGAAAAACAGAAGACTTCAACGCAAAGACGCAGAGAAAAAGCAAAAGACGCAAAGCATCCGCGCCGCCTCTGCGCCTGAAGGTTTTCACAAAAGCATGGCAACAAAATCATCAGCGCGGACGCGCGGGCAAGCCTACGGGTCGTCCACGCTCCGCAGCGTCCAGCCGGGCAGCGCGCCGGAGACGGGCGCCCACTGGCTGGGCTGGCCGCCGGCGTCGAGTTCCCAGACGCCCGAGAGTCCGCCGTCGCCGGCCTGGAGCAGGATGTAGTTCGGCGTCATGGACCGCAGCACCCAGCCCGCGGCCAGCGGGGTGGTGATGGGTTGCCAGGCGGTGACGTTGTCGGCGCCGTTGAGCAGCCAGTAGCCGATGGGTGTGCCGGCCGCGAATTGAACGAGGATGCGGTTGCCTTTCATGGCGCGGGCGATCAGGCCGGGGATGGGCCCGCTCACCGCTTTCCACGTCGCGGGCGTGTAGCTGGCGTTGAGCGTCCAGAGGCCCACCGGCCCGCCGTCGCCGGCTTGCAGGAGGATGCGGTTGCCATCGAGGTCGCGCGCGATCCAGCCGGGCAGGGCGGCGCTGACGAGCACGAAGTTGGTGGGCACGCCGCTGCTTTGCAATTCCCACAATCCGATCATGCCGCCATCGCCCTGCTGCAGCAGCACATGGTTGCGGTTGAGGGCGCGCAGGATCCAGTTGTTGCCCATGGCGCCGGTCATGGGCAGCCAGGCGGCCGGCAGATTATTCGTGCCCAGCAGCCACTGGCCCGCCAGGCCGCCCTTGCCGGCCTGCAAGAGGACGCGCAACGGCGCGTTGGTGAAGTTCGCGGTGAGCGTCGCGTTGCTGGCCACCAGGTAGGCGCGCGAGCTGTTCGTGTTGCCGTCGCTCCAGTTCAGGAATTTCCAGCGTTTGGCCGCGGCCGCGACCACGGTCGGCTGCGCGCCCACCGGGTAGGCGCCGCCGCCGAACGCGTTGCCGGCCTCGGCGGGGCTGGCCAGCAGCGTGAGCGTGACGACGGGGGTGAAGCTGGCGGTGTAGGCGGTGTTGGAGGCCACGATGATGGTGCGCATGGCGTTCAGCACGCCATCGTTCCAACCGCCGAACACCCAGCCGTTGGAGGCGACGGCCGTGAGCTGGATGCTCGCGCCGATGGAATACACGCCGCCGCCGGACACCGTGCCGCCGCCGCCCGCGCCCACCGCCACGGTGATGGGCGCGGTCGGGCTGAAGCGCGCCACGTAGAGCGCGTTGCTGGCCGGCGTCGCGATGGTACGCACCGCGTTGGTCTCGCCATCGCTCCAGCCCATGAACAACCAATTGTTGTTGGCCGCGGCGGAAAGCTGGACGCTGGCGCCGACCACGTAGAGGCCCTCGCCGGCGACCAAGCCGCCCTCCGCGGGCTCAGCCACGACGGCGACTTGTGCGGCTGCGCTGAAGTTCGCGGTGTACGTGCTGTTGCTCGGCGGCACGGTGACGTTGCGCATCGGGCTGGTCTCGCCATCGCTCCAGCCGGTGAAGAGCCAGCCATCGGCGGCGGTCGCGGAAATTTCCACGTTGGTGCCGGCGAAATAATTTCCGCCGCCCGTCACGATGCCGCCGGCGGCGGGCGCCGCCGTCACGGCGAGCGTCACCGGCAGCGACACCGCGAACACCACGCCGCTGTCGCTCGCGCCGCCGGCCGTGGTCAGGCCGAAAAGTTGCGCGGCGCTATAGGCCAGCGCGCCATAAGGCCGGCCGCCATCGCCGGTACTGCCGGCGAAGTGATAGAGATTGGTGTAGCCGCTGCCGTCGCTGTTCAGCGCGAAGAGCGCGCCCGCTTGATGCGCGCCACCAGCGCTGGTCAGGCCGTAAAGTTTTCCATCCGCTACCGTCACGGCGTCCACGGGATTGGCGCCATCGCTCGCGCCGCCCGCAAAGTGGTGCAGGTTCGTGTAGCCGCTGCCATCGGTGTTGAGCACAAAGACCACGCCCACGTTACTGCTGCCGCCCGCGCGCGCCATGCCGCAGAGTTGACCCGCCGCCGTGAGCGCCAGCGAGCCGAACGGCGTCGCGCCATCGCTCGCGCCGCCGGCAAAATGATGCAGCGTGGCGTAGCCGCTGCCGTCGGTGTTAAGCGCGAAAATGGTACCGACCGTGCCGCTGCCGCCCGCGCTGGCCAAGCCGTAGAGTTTTCCATTCGCGAACAGCAGCGAGCCGAACGGCATCGCGCCATCGGTCGCGTCATCGGTGAAGTGATGCAGGTTGGTGTAGCCACTGCCGTCGGCGTTCAGCGCGAAAATGGTGCCGGCGTTGCTGATGCCACCCGCGCTCGTCAAACCGTAAAGCGTGGAGCCGACTTGCGTCAGCGCGCCGAACGGCGTCGCGCCGTCGGTCGCGTCGCCGGCGAAGTGGTGCAGGTTGGTGTAGCCGCTGCCGTCGGTGTTCAGCGCGAAAATGGTGCCGGCGTTGCTGATGCCACCCGCGCTCGTCAAACCGAAGAGCCGTGTGCCGACGAGCGTCAACGAGCCGTACGGCGTCGCGCCATCATCCGTGCCGCCGGCGAAGTGATGCAGATTGGTGTAACCGCTGCCGTCGCTGTTCAGCGCGAAAAGCGTTCCGGCATTGCTGACGCCGCCCGCGCCCGTCACGCCCCAGAGCGCGGAGCCCATCAAGGTCAGCGAACCGAACGGGCTCGCGCCGTCGTCCGCGCCGCCAATGAAGTCGTGCAAGTTGATATAGCGCGCCAGATCGTTCGGGCCATCGGGGCCCACCGGCGGCCGGCTCACCGCGACCTGGCTGACGCCGCTGGTGATCGCGCCCGCCGGCCCGGTGACGATCACCGCATAGCTGCCGGCATCGGCGGCCGTCACACCGTTCACCGACAATTGCGCCGCATTAGCGCCGGCGATGGCGGCCCCATTCTTGAGCCACTGATAGGCGAAACCGCCGCCGCCCGCGGTGACGCTGAACGTCAGATTGGTTCCGGTGTAGACCGTGTCCGTCGCCGGTGTGGCGGCGAGTTGCAGGAAGGAGTCCAACCCGAAAATTTCGACGCGGCTGTTGTTGGCCGAGGCCACGCAGAGGCGGCCATAGCGATCCACGCTCAAGCCGCCTGGCATACTCAACTGGCCCGGGCGCGGGCCAAAGCTGCTCACCGTGCCGAGGAACGTGCCGGCGGCGGCATGGAAAACTTTCACGAGGCCTTGATAGGCATCGGCGACGTAAAGCCGGCCCGCGGTGTCGAGCGTGGCGCCCTGCGCGCGGCCGGTCGGCCCCATCGTCATGCCGCCGGTCTTCAGCTTGAACGTGCGCAGGAACGTGCCGGCGCTGTCGAAGACCTGCACGCGGTCGTTGCCTTGATCCACGACGAAGACATCGCCGTTGGTGGCCACGCACACGCCGGCGGGGAAATTGAACTGGCCGTTGCCGGAACCAGCGCCGCCGACGGAACCGATCCACGTGGCGCCGCGATAGGCCTTGACCTGATTGGCCAGGCTATCGGCCACATAGACGGTGGTGAGTCCACCAGTAGTTGTCACGGCGATGTGATTCGGCAGCAGGAATTCGCCGTTGCCCGCGCCGAGCTTGTAGAGCAAAGCGCCGCTGGCATCGAACACGCTGACGCTGCCGCTCTGCTGGTCGCCCAGATAGAGCTGGCCCTGCGCATCCACCGCGATGCCGAGCGGCTGGCCCAGGCCGCCGCGCACGGCGGCGAGCCGGCCGAAGGAATCGAACACGACCACCTGCCCGGCCAGCGCGTCGGTGACAAATAAATTTCCAGCCGGGTCGCTCGCGACGCGCGCCGGCGACTGCAAGGCCAGTTGCAGCGCGCCGAGCGGCGTCGCGGTGGGCGCCACCTGACCGTGTGCGCCCAACACCAGCGCACCGGCAAGCAAGATGGTGTGGATCAGCTTCATGCCGGCACCGCGCTTTCCGCCCGCCGCGGCATACCCGTGGGATGGCCCAGCCCGGCCATCTGGTCGCGCAGATAGGAATGTTCCATCAACAGTTTCATGAGCGTTTTCATGAAGTCCTGTTTCCAAGCGGGCATACCGGAAAACTGCTTCATCTTGTTCAGGTAGAACTCGCGAAAGCCGCGGAACAACTCGGCGCGGACTTCGTCGAGCGTCATCGCCACCGGCTTGAGCACCGGCTCGACCAAGTTGTACTTGCGGTAATCGTGGGTGACAACAAATTCGCGCACCTCGCGGTAGAGGTCGGCGTAGGGCCAGGGCGTGATGGCAAGGAAGAAGGCCATGTCGGGATCGTAGTACTTCGCGAGCTCCACCGTGCGCCGCAGGTCGGCCGCCGTCTCCCGCGGCATGCCCATCACGAAGGAGGTTTCCGAGACGATGTCGTGCGCGTTGATCAGCTCGATGGCGCGCTTGCCCTGCTCAACATTGGCGTCTTTCTTGAACAGATCGAGCATCGCCTGGTCGGCCGACTCGACGCCGACATAGATGTGCTCGATGCCGGCCTGGCGGTAACGCGGCAGCAGGTCGGCGTCGCGCAGGATGTCGTCCACCCGCGTCTCCAGCAGCAGCGCGAGGCCGAGGTCGCGCTCGATCAACAGGTCCAGGATGCGCTGCCAGCGGTCGGCCTCGAGCGTCGGGATTTCGTCGGCGAGCATCGCCACATCCACGCCATGACACGTGCGCAGATATTCGAGTTGGTCCACGAAGTGTTCCGCCGAGACCGCGCGCCAACTCTCCTGCCAGTAGAGCCGCTGCGAGCAGAAGGAGCAATGCTGCTTGCAGCCGCGCGACGACGAGACCACGGCCAGTTTCGAGCCAGGCTTGGGCCGGTAGCTATATTCCTCCCACGGCACGAGATTCCACGCGGGGTCCTGCGCATCGAGATCGGCGATGAAGCCCGCGGGTGGCGTGGCGACGATGCCACCGTCTTGGCGGAAGGCCAACCCCGGCACTTTGCCCAAGTCGGCGTCAGCCTGCCACGCCTCCAGCAAGCGTACGGCGGTGTGCTCGCCCTCGCCGCGGATGATCACATCCACTTCAGGATGCCCGCGCAGAATTTCGTCGAACATGAACGTCGGATGCGTGTTGCCGAGCACGGTCAGTGTTTCGGGCCGCTCCTCCTTGGCGACGCGGCAGACTTCCATGCCGTCGAGCACGGTCGCCGTGATGCACGAGACGAAGACCGCGTCCGGCCGGGCGGCGCGCAGTGTCGCGCGCACCTGCTCCAGCGTGTGGAACTTGGTCATCGCGTCGTAGAGCGTCACGCCAAAGCCCGCGCGTTGCAGCGCGCCGCCGACGTAGAGCAGGCCCAGCGGCAGCCAGGACCCGGCGGACTCCACCACACCCGAATGGTAGGGCGGAGTCACGAGCATGATTTCTGGACGCTTGGGTTTCATCATTGGAAATAGGCCGAGTGCAGCGATGGAAAGATGAAGGGGAACACGAGCACGGTGAGCACCGAAACCGCGCAGCAGGCGATCGTGCCCCAGGCGGTGGCGCGGGCGTTCAAGCGGAAGAACAGGCGCGTGTGGAGCAAGGCCGCATAACAGAGCCAGGTGACCAGCGACCAGGTCTCGATTGGGTCCCAACCCCAGTAGCGGCCCCACGACTGGTTGGCCCAGATCGCGCCCGCGCCGATCGTCGTGGTCCAGAAGACAAACCCGAAACCAACGAGGCGCACGGTGTAGGTTTCCAGCAGCCCGGCGTCGGGCAGTTTATCCAGCAGCGGGCCCGCCGCGCCGTTGAGCTTGCGCAGCAGCACCACGGCGGCGCCGGTGGAAAGCAGGAACGCGCCGACCGCCAGCTTGTTGAAGAGGACGTGAAAAACCAGCCACAGCGAGCGCAGCGTTGGCGGCAGATTCCGCGCCTCGGGATTGCTGAACAAGCCGAACCCCAGCATCAGGATGGAAAGCGGCAGCACCACCAGCGCCACCGGCGCCCAGCCGGGCCGCCGCCAGAGGAACACCAGCAGCATCGCGATGGCGATCCAGGCATTGGACGACAGCACCTCGTACTTCATCATGTAGGGACCGTGGCCGACCGCCACATAGCGCAGCAGCAGCGCCGCCGCGTGCGGCAGCAAGCCGAGGGCCGCCGCCCATACGCCCCAGCGCACCCGCTCCGGATGCGCGAACAAAACCGCGTGGGCCAGCAGCGCGCTGCCGAGGACATAGAGCAGAACGCCCGCCCAATGCAGGGTCGTCTCCATGGCGAACGGCGTCATGGCTTTTTCCCTCCGGCCGCGCCGTGCAGCGTCGCGCCATCCGCCACCCACGGTGTCGTTGTGCGGCCCACCTGCGGCGGGGCGGCAAACTGGATTTCGTCCACCAGCCAGGCGTCGTTAATTTTCCGGAAGAGGTAGTTCATCTCGTAGGCATCGGTGGAGTCTGCGCCGACCTGCTCGCCGGTGCCGATTTTCCGGTCGCGGTAGGACCACCGCTCCTGTGTGCGGACGCGCAGCTCATCGCCCGTCCGCGCGGCCGCGGTCACTTCGAGGGCGAGCAATTGCGAGTCGAGCGTCAGGCCCAGGTCCTGCCGGACCCCGATCAACCCGGTCAGCTTTTTGCCCTCG
>Ga0233425_10010860_pt1 | contig 10877 bp, 14 predicted proteins | sample Watercolumn_Towu_2_FD_181712 | JGI IMG/M metagenome (GOLD analysis project Ga0233425, IMG submission 181712) | Freshwater microbial communities from Lake Towuti, South Sulawesi, Indonesia - Watercolumn_Towuti2014_140_MG | ecosystem: Environmental > Aquatic > Freshwater > Lake | place...
AGGTCCCGGAAAAGTTCAATGATTAACGCAGAAATGTTCTGTAGACTCATCGCCTACAACATAGGTGCCTACATTATTGGACTTTTTCTACTAAGCCGTCTATCTCGAAAAAATTTCGATAACCTTTAATACTCCTCCTGATTTCAAGCTCCTATGCAACCAGACGTGATTCTTCTCCCTTTAGCTTTACTTTCTTTAATCATCGCGTCTTATACTGACTTAAAAACAAGAGAAGTACCCGACTGGTTAAACTATGCTCTTCTATTTTCTGCATTTGGTATTCGTATTCTCTTTGCAATAGAGCTTGACTGGTCTGTCCTCATCAGTGGAATTCTCGGGTTTAGCGTTTGCTTCATTTTAGCCTATCTTTTCTACCAAACCGACCAGTGGGGGGGAGGAGATAGTAAACTCCTTATGGGGATGGGCGCAATAATTGGCATCAGTTATCCCTTAAATTCCAGCAGTTTAAACCTTCTTTGGTATATCTTAGCCCTCCTTTTTCTCGGTTCTCTTTATGGTGTATTATGGATGCTTTACTTGGCTCTCTCCAAAAAATCACTCTTTTGGCCAATATGGAAAGAAAAAATCAAAAAACAGCACAAGTTAAATCTTATTTTTATACTAATTTCGATTGGATTTGTCATTTTAACCTTCTTCTTTAAAAGTGCCTGGCCGCTTATCATTCTTCCTTTATTCTTATTTTATCTCTTTCTCTTCGTTTCAACGATGGAAGACCATTTTTTCATCAAGAACGTAACACCAAGCGAACTTACAGAAGGAGATTGGCTTGCACAAGACATCACGGTGGATGGCAGGACATTGATATACAAAAAAACTTTAGAACAAAATGATCTCAAAAAGCTCACCACCCTTCATAAGGATAAAAAAATAAGTACCATCGCGATCAAAGAAGGCGTTCCCTTTGTTCCCAGCTTCTTATTTGCATACTTATTTCTTCAATTTGGACTTCCATATATTTCTCCTCTTTTGAACAAGATTTTCTAAGTGTGGCATTAGAAACCTTTTTAAACATTAAAATATTGTCTAGTCTATATATTCATAAAGAGGTGTCAAGATGATGAAAAAAAGAGCTTCTCTAAATTTATCAATAGAAGCAATCGTGATAGTAGTAATTGCTTTTGTGGTTCTTGGGTTAGGTTTAGGATTTGTCCGTGGTCAATTTAAGTCTATAACCGAGACCTCCAGTTCTGTTCAAGAACAGATTAGACAAACAATTTTAGAAGATTTAAGAACAGGCAACAAAAAATTAAGTTTTCCTGCAACCAGTTTAAACATTGATAAAGGAAGTGGTCAAGATATTGCAATCGGTGTCAAAAACACCAAAAACAGTGGAGACCTTAACTTCAAAATCGCTATCGAAACCCTCAAAAAACAAGGAAGCGCAGAGTCCGTTGACGTTGCAAAACAAGTAGAATATTTCTTTTTAGAAGGTCCATTTAATCTAAAAGTAACTGATGCCGAAGCATACAACATCAAAATCACCGCAAGTGGTGACAAAGGAACCTATCTTGTTAGTTTAAAGATAATTAATATTGATGATAACACCATCTACGCAGAAAAATCATTCTTTGTGAATGTAATTTAGAGGTACTAAGCATGGCAAAATACAATACAAGCTCAAAAAAACGCATGACTGAAGATCAAGAATTTCAGATTATGAAATTGGTCTTAGACAAATTCCTCTGGCTTGGCTTCATCATCATGGGTTGGGGGATGTATCAATCATTAAGTCAATCGACCATTATGGCAGGACTGTGGTACATGATTGCAGGTGCAATAATCTTATTGCTCTTCATGATTTTGATCGTCAAAGAATATGAAATCTGGAAATGATTTTTTAAATATTTTTTATTCTTATTTCTTTACGCATCGAACTTCTAATGGTTGATCTTTAGATTCACAAAGATAACCACTTGATTGGTTGAAAAAACGAAATTCCGCTTTACCAAAGATGCTGCATTCTGATGAAGTCCAATATCTTCCACATCCTCCTTTAAACTCAGCAAATAATTTACATCCAGATGAATCTTGATCCATAATGGTAATTAATTGCGCAGGGGTTGGCATTTCCCAATCATTTCCCGCAAGAATTAATGAGAAACAATAATCAATTCCTGTCTGCCACGACAATGATCCTCCTGTATTCTTTTCCCAAACAAGTCCTGTAATTGTATCAAAAATAGTGCCATCTCCTTTATCCATAAAATGTGGTTTTACTGTTGTCACACAACTTGAATTATTACACACCTCATCACCATTACAATACTGCGCAACATCTTCCAAATTTCCACAACTATCTTTGAAGTAAACATTTCCATTACTGCACGTCTTACTATCATGGGAAGTGCAAGTAGGTTGCAAAGTATAACAAGATCCATCGTTGCAATATTCATCACTATTACAACTATAGGCCATTTCCTCAAGCTGCCCGCAGCTATCTTTCCAATAAACCCCATTGCCAGAGCATTCTTGCGATGCGTGAGAAGTACACATTTGTCCTCCACACGTTTTTCCTTCACGTCCTTCTAAAATAGGAGGTGCTGTAAAATGAAGTGGATCATACACGTCATACGTATCATAAGGCATAGTATCAATAATCCCTTTCTCCTCCAGTCCTAATATTTTATCAATAACGGTTGCCGCAAATTTAATCAATCCACCAAGTCCCACATTACCGGTAAAAGCATAAGAAAACACCGCCATCGTATCTTCTCTTCCTTTAATCAACTCCTCTTTCGTCATACAGCCGCGATAAACATAATTATTTTTCGCCCAACCAATAAAATTCAAAAAAGAGCCATACGCAGTTGGATTTTCATCATGATAATAATCAAAAGTCGTCAACTGTTTAAAATTACCAGGAACCAAATTAAACTCATGTCCAGAATTGTGTGGAAAAACCTCAAAATGAACTACATAACCTGATTTTTGCAATAAAAATCCTTCAAATCCATTCCCATCAAAAAAATCAACTCTTACATTATTAAGTACATCACCTTTATGAACATCGTTGACTTGAATTAAAACATCATCCTCCGTTTGAGCATCTTTAAACAATATTCTCCCCTCTAGGTCTGTTGTTCCCGTTTTAATTGGAATACCTCCCTTATATGACTCTAAAATAGAATCAGAAGAACCAGAATCTGCAGAATTCGAAGGAATACCAGATGCGTTCACACACAAATTATTGACACAAAAATCATCACCCTCACAATCAAAATCATTACCACACAAGCCCTGTGATCCTCCACTGCATCGATGATTGACACACAGCTGCTCTCCAGGACAATCATTATCACGAGCGCATCCAGATTTTCCGCTGCTTCCCTGAGCAGAGCAACCACCAAATGCAAAAACACTCACAGCAAACAACGTAAGAACTTTTTGTGAAAGTGACATAACTGAGCAATAGTGAATGAAATTTATATACTTTATGGTGAAATTAAGAATAAAATGAAGAATAAAATGAAGAAAAAACCGAACACCATCAACCTCTCATCAAAAAAAGCTGCCATCAGTATGTCCATCGAAACTTTAGTTATCATCATTATCGCGCTCGTTATCTTGGGACTTGGAATCACGCTTCTCTACAAATTCATCGGGGGCGCGCAAAGCATCAAAACAACGTTAGATGAAAAGACTGATGACGAACTCGAGCGCCTCATGGTCGACCAAGGCAAACAAGTTGCCCTGCCACTGCATGTCGCGGACATCTCAAGAGGAAGCAATCACATTTTTGGATTAGGAATATTAAATATTGGCGGCGCCGGAAATCAATTTCAGATTCAAGCAGGAATCAATAAAGTCATCAACGAACAAGGAGAAGATGCAACTTCCTCAGAAGATGTAAATTACATCAACACGTGGCTTTTATACAATCAAGACCCGATTGAGATAGAAGAAAATCAACACCATAAAGAAGCGATTTTAGTAAGTGTACCAAAAGACGCTCTAAAAGGGCAGTTCATCTTCAACGTTCAAGTTATTGCAAACGGACAGCCATATGGTAACGTGCAAAAGATAGTGGTAAATGTGAAGTAAATATAGTCAAAAAACTAATTAGCTGAGCATCTCCTCTAAAAACCTTTTCGGATTCTGTGCTTTCACAATCGCATGAGAAAGCAAAACACCACAAGCACCTAATGTCAATGCTGCTTTCAAATCTTCTTTATTATGAACACCAGCGCCGCACAAAACTCGAGTAGAAGAGCTAATCTTACGAACCATCAAAACTGCTTTTTGGATTATTTCTGACTTTGCAGATGTTACCGAAATATCTCCCCCAATTAAAGCAGCTGGTTCGTAAGCAATATAATCAGGTTTAAAATGAGCAACACGCTGGACTTCAGAAAGCGTCGATGCGCACACAACAACTTTCAGCTTTTTCTGTTTGCACAGAAAGACCGTCCTTTCAATCGCTTTAACAGAAATCTTCCGTTCAGAATGATTAAGGAGTGTTCCAACACACCCCATTCTCTTCACTTCCGCAGGAACAATCTGTCCCGTGTGAGCACCAAATTCAATTGGATCAACATGCTGCGCATAAACCGCAAGAGGAAGTCGAGCAACATCATTTAAAATCAGCATCTCCGCAGCAACAGCAATCTCATAACGATGAGAACGAACAGAAGCAATTTTCTTTGCCAAAGCAACCCCTTTTTTCCCACTCGCCTCATCATACATCTTAAAATTAATAAGAACAAATGGTTTCATTCTTTCACCTTATACTCAACGGTAACATAATCCTCTTTTTTATTCCTCTTTCCATCTTCTTTCATTAAAGACTTTCCTCGCCTAATCAATCGCCATAAAAGACCAATCACAATTAAGACCAGTACAATTGGAATCAATAACAACAAAGAGCTAAAGATTAACAGAAAAAAACCAAGCACAATCACAATCACAATGCTAAGAACAATCAACCTTTTAATGATTTTTAATAATACCATATTTCAAGTAAAGCGCAATGCCTATAAAAAGGCTTCCCCACAAAAAAGTCAGTAAGAATATAAGGATGCTGATTTTCTCAAAAAATTCAAATGAGAAATTGTGAATCAAAAATGAATCATACGAAAAAAGCCAATTTCCCTGCGGAAAGAAAACGAGATGAAAACGAGTAAATAACCATCCAAATCCAAATATAGCTCCAAAGACAAACAGACTAATAAAACAAACCGTTGCAATTCCACCATATAAACTCATCTTTCTCAATTCTTTTTTATCTTGAAAATTACTCCCAACAATAAACATCAAACAGGCAAGGCTTATCCAAAAAAACCAATCAGCCTTATTCATCACTAATCGAACATCATTTAAATGGAACATCTCAAGGGCAGTAGCTCCCTCAAAATCCTGAGCATGATAAAGAAAATCAATCACTTTCTCTTGAGTAGAAGTCCAATGCCACAAACCAACAGTTATTTTGTAAGAAAGAAGTAATAGAACGAAGGGCAACAACACACAAAAAAGAACTCGAAAAAAAATAATCATAAAACGATTCATTTTACAGTTCATTAATCAGAAGAAAAGAATGAAATAAATAAAAAGGTATGGTTTTTACTGCGTGTGGTCTATCTCTTCCTCATCGCTGCACTCTTCATCGCCGCAATTGCCGCAGCCTCCATTCCCACAGCCACCGCCAGAGCAACCGCCTTCACTGCCGCATTTCCCACTGCCGCAGCAAGAATCTTCTTGTACCATGGCGTTGGGATTATTGATTCCCACCACTTTAACTTTAAAAGTTAGATCTTTTCCCGCAAGAGGATGATTTAAGTCCAATGTTACTTTATCTCCGCTCACTTTAGCAATAAGTGCGGGCATACGCTCGCCAGAAGGTCCGCCCATCATCAGCTGCATTCCAACTTGTGGCTCGGGCTTTGGAGGCAATCGTTCTCGAGGAATTTCAATCACCATCTGAGCATTAACAGGACCATAAGCATCTTCTGATTTGATTGTAAAACTTTTTTCCTGATCCATCTTCATCCCAAGGATGGCATTATCAAATCCAGGAATAACTTGACCCGCACCTGCTTCAAATAATAACGGCTCTCGCCCATCAGAAGAATCAAATGTACTCCCATCAGAGAGGGTTCCAGTATAATGAACTTGTACTTTATCTCCTTTTTTTACTGCATCCATTTTAGTATCTGATTTAGTTTTAACATTGTCGGTAGTATTTCCTTTCTTAATACTTTCTTTTTTAGTATTTCCTTTCGTATTGCTTTTCATAAACATACCCTCCTATAATAGAAAAAAAGACCTATTTTTTATAAAGGTATGGTTGAAATAATTAACGACTTCGTGCTTGTTCATAAAACCCTAAATACGCTTCATTAAGTCGTCCTTCTGTTCGTTGCCCATAAGCGCTCTTACCCGTTGATGCATGAGGTAAAGAAGCCCATTGTCCTGACAATCTCCCCCACACTTTTTTAAAATCTCCTGTTTTAACAGCACTTTCAAGCATTTCTTGACCAACTCCGCATCGTTGAATTAGATATACTGCCGCTCTATCTTGTTCCTCAGGCGTAAAACCATCTTTAAATTGCCCTTTCTTTTTCAATCTATCATACGTTGAAGAAAGGAATTGATATCTCCCTGCCGCAGTACTTTTCATCCCCCATCGAGTAACGGCTCTTCGAGGATGTTTGCTAAAATCACTAAAGTGTCCACCACCATAAATTCTATCATAATCAGCACCTTCTGCAAAAGCGATGGTATCAAGGAGTGCTTTATATTCAGGACTAATGTTCTTTGAAGAAGGATTATCCGAACCAACAACTGCCGCAGTCTCAATACCTCGTCGCACAATACTCTCCTCTGTCTCAGCAGCTCGAGATTCTAGATGAACTTTATCAACCACAAAATCCAATGAGGTTTCAGAAGAAGGGTAATTATAATGTACTCTATTTTCAGCTTGAGACTTTTCAGAATAAGACATTTCACGTGCCTGTGCTGTTCCTTGACAATTAACACCAGGAACCAAAGGGATTAATCCTAAAGTCAACGCAGTAAGACCAGCCGTGCCAAGAGAAGAATGCTTTCCTTCTTGTTTACCATAAAACCAATTGGAAGCAGGCTTTAAAACATATCTAACTCCTGCGAGCATCGTAGCACCCAAACCAAGCACAGCATAGAGTGCGCCATGTTCGGAATATTGACTTAACCCATTAACAGCGCTATTCCATAAAGCAGTATCAGCCATAACAAAAGAAGCAGTAAGTAATCCTGTATTGATCCGCGCTCTTTGAATATTGTCCATTTCCGTTCTAAATGAACTTCTACTTATAAATTTTTCGCTACTAAGTAGTGGTTATTGTTTATTTTCAAAAAAGCGCAACAATGTCACTACAGAGTGAAAGGGCCGTTTGCCGACGGTAAAAGTTGATTAGAAAATGCGCTGTAGGTCTAACTTGGGCTACGCTTCCTATGGCGAAAACATAGGGCGTAGTACACTAAAAACACGCAAGGTAACAGTCTCGCTTTTTATATTTTTTAATCGAAAGATTTAAATAGTATATCTCAGTTATACTAATTTATGGCAAGCCCCAGTAAAGAAGAAAATATCTTGAAACTGATTTTAGAAAACAGCCCATTAAAAGAATGGCATTTTGAAGAGATAGTCAAATCGGCAAATGTAACAAAATTAGTGGCGAACAAATGGCTAAAAAAATATTTATCTGAAGGTTTGCTAAGATATGTTAAAGAAAAAGGCAGATTTCCATATTATACTGTTGGAAGCAGTAATCCTATATATTATTCTATAAAAAGGATTTATGCATTAGAACAACTGCATAAAAGCGGACTAATTTCAAAACTTTTATCTCTTAACAAAGCAAAAACAGTAATCCTCTTTGGAAGTATAATCAAAGGAGATTGGTACAAAGATTCAGATATAGATATTTTTGTTTTCGGAGATATTTCGGACTTCGATAAGAAAGTTTATGAACTTAAACTAAACAAGAATATTGAACTACATATTTTTGAAAATAAAGAAGAAATAAATGAAGTCAAAACAGGACTAATAAAAAACATCATCAATGGATATGTCCTGAAAGGACAGATACAAGACTTTGCAGAGGTAGCATAAATGAAACTTACAATAGATAATCTCGATAAAACCTACAAATTATGCATGAGCACAGGAAGTATAAAAGAAAAATTGGTCGATGTCGAATTGATAAAATCCTTGAAAATTGTTGCAGAAAAAGGACTTGAGTTCATCAACAGCAAATCAAAAGATATTCCAAAAGACAGCACAGATTGGACATTTGTTTTCCGAGATTATTATGAATCACTCAGGGGATTAATAGAAGCATATCTTCTCTTTGAAGGAATTGAAGCAGACAATCATCAATGCAAAAATGCTTACATCTGTTTCAAACATCCAGAACTTGAATTTGACTGGGAATTCCTAGAAACAATCAGACTGAAAAGAAACGCAATCAACTATCGAGGACAATTATTAAAGTATGATGATTGGAAAATGCTGAAGTTAAAATTTGAACTGCACGTCAATTCATTAAAGAAAGAGATTGAGAAAAAGTTGGTCTGAATGAAAAATCGACATACCCTGACCGCCAGAAAAATTTCGTTATTTGAAATTATATTTTCCTTGTTTCTGCTAATTTTTGGTGTTACAACTATTTGTTCATTAATAATTTTCTTCATTTATTTTATTTATGCATCTGGTTTTTTCTTATTAATCTTTTTGTGGCCAATTGCAGTAGGATTAGCGATTGGTATTTTCAAGTCAAACATTAAACCCTTTGAAATTGAAATAAATGAGAGAGATAATCCTAAATTAAAAGAAGTTATTGACGACTTAATTCAGAAAACAGGGATGAAAAGACCTACAAAAATAGTTCTTAAAGAGAATAGTCAAGTTGCTGTTACGGGTTTTTTCAGAAAGAAGATTATTATTGGAATGGTATCTTTAAAATTTCTTGAGAAAGAAGAACTGGTTTGTATTTTAGCTCATGAATATGGTCATTTTGCTCATAGGGATACCTTAATTGGTTATTTTATTTGGAGAATTGAATATTTTTTTGATGTACAAGAGAAATTCAATAAAAGCAGCTTAAATTTTGATCTCATGGCAATTATTTATTGCCCCACATTCTGTTTTTTCTGGTTACTAAACAATTTTTTTAAGCTTACAAGTTTATGGTATAGTAGGAGGATAGAATTGAGAGCAGATTCATTTGCTGCAAGAATTGTTGGAAAACAAGAATATGCTAATGCGTTCATGAAATATGTTTCGATGAGTGAAATATTTGAACGAGTAGTGCCTCAACACATAATCCGATATTTGCGAGAAGGATTAGTTATAAAAAACATATATGCCTATTTAACACCAGTTTATACTGAAGAAAATATTAGAACTGCTTTAGAGATATCTTTATCTAGAAAAAGTGGATTCTTTGATTCTCATCCTAGTGAAAGCGAAAGACTTGAAAATATAAGAATATCTGAGATTAATTTAATTTTTAAGAATAATTTGAGTAATTTACTACATAATCAAGAAAAACTTGAGGAAAAAGAATCGGAATTGTTCACTCAAAAAATGACTAATATAATTCCTCTTTCATTCAGATATCAAGGTTAAAAAATGAATATAAAAATAAAGACAACAAAATATTATGAAGGAAACCGTAAATTAAACAAAGTTACAGGATTAGCTCTTTTATTATTTGGCGTCTTGATTTTAGGACTATTGGAATTTGGATTATGGGTTATGGCGAAGAATATATCTACTTGGAATACATATGGCTCATCCGATTATTCTTCAGTAGATTATCAAATTCCCACCCCGCCATATGTTGATGATGCCTGCCAGAATTACTGTCCTAAGAATTTTGAGGCATATAAATACTCAGTTGAATATCATAAATCTTCATCAAATTATATTTGTGAATGCTATAATAAATATGAAACAAAGATTGATACAACAACTATTAATTAATCTTTATTTTTCTTTAAAGATGATTGTTGCTCATCGGATTTATTCTGTTGTTTATGATACTCTCTTTGTCTAAAATATACTTCGTTAATAAATCCAACAGGATTAGTTTGCCAATATGCCTTTAATTCATCACTATATCCAAATATTGCAAAAGGAGCTATTTTAGCTATAGCTTCCATAAGTTCTTTTGATTCTTCTTCCCTTGAACATTTAACTTGAAATGTTCGACCATCATTAACATTAATGATTACTTCATATGTTGATCCTGTTGGAATAAAATTTACTGAATGTTTTGTTCGTAATAAATATACCCAAACAATCTCAGCTTTGTATAGTACGTGATATCTATAAATCTTGTCAATTACAATATAGTTTGGTAAAACTGAATAACCACTTTCTTCATACAATCTTTTTTTCGCTTGAATTTCCTTTTCAAATTGCAATATAATTTTTTCAGGTTCATCATATCTTAATAATGCTTGAAAGTCAGGATGAATGGTGATATTTTTGTATCTAATTTTAACAAGATAGAATTGATAAATTGCTATTCCTACCAAGATAATAGCACCATAAGAGAAGAATATTTCTTTCTGAGTTCTATCAAAATAAATTAATAATACTGCACCGAAAAAAAGTAAAATTCCTGTAATCAATAAATCTCTAGTTTTATTTTTTAAGGCCTGACATAGTTTTGTATCTCGGATTTTAATGTCTTTTGAATGAAATGTTTTTGGATTTTGTTTTTTGAAGGAAACCATTTTTATTTATACTCTTTTTATATTAATTAAGGTTCTGTTGAAAAGTGATTCTTGAAAAGAAGATTAAAATAACTTCTGTGATTTTCTTTTCCATGTTAAAAAGAATCACTTTCAAATACAATTCTTTTCGTTGTGAC
>Ga0233425_10010861_pt1 | contig 10876 bp, 8 predicted proteins | sample Watercolumn_Towu_2_FD_181712 | JGI IMG/M metagenome (GOLD analysis project Ga0233425, IMG submission 181712) | Freshwater microbial communities from Lake Towuti, South Sulawesi, Indonesia - Watercolumn_Towuti2014_140_MG | ecosystem: Environmental > Aquatic > Freshwater > Lake | place: Indonesia...
AACTGGGGAAGCCGCAGCGGATTTCCTGTGAGCGCCGCAATCTCCCGCGCGATGCCAATGACGCTGTTCAAGTCCGGCCGGTTCGGCGTGACTTCGAGGTCATACACCACGTCGCTGCCCGCGCGGCCCAGATGCTCGGCGAACGATTGGCCGACCTTCGCGTCCGGCGGCAGGATGATGATGCCGTCGGCGTCCTCGCCGAGGCCGAGTTCCTTCTTCGAGCACATCATGCCCTGGCTCACGACGCCGAAGACCTTGCGCTCCTTGATGACGAACGGCTCCTTCTCGCCCGGCTTCAGCGGCAGCGCGAAGTTCGGCAGGATGAGCGCGACCTTGTCGCCGGGTTGATGGTTCGGCGCGCCGCAGATGATGGTGCGCTCGCCGGTGCCGTCGGCGACGCGGTTGACGGAGAGCTTGTCCGAGCCGGCGACCTTGTCCTTGGCGAGCACCTGCGCGACGACCACGCCCTCGAACTCGCCACCGAGCTTCTGCACACCCTCGACCTCGAGGCCGAGCATGGTGAGGCGCTCCGCGAGTTCCTCGGGCGACCAGTTGAAATCAACGTATTGCTTGAGCCAGTTCAGGGTGACTTTCATTGCTCGGAAAATGGGTTAAGCGCGGATGGACTAGAACTGCCGCAGGAAGCGCGCATCGTTCTCATAGAAGAGGCGGATGTCGGTGATGCCGTAGCGGAGCATGGCGATGCGTTCGATGCCGAAGCCGAACGCCCAGCCGGTCCAGACCTCCGGGTCGTAGCCGACGTTCTCGAAGACCGCGGGATGCACCATGCCGCAGCCGGCGATCTCCAGCCAGTCCTTGCCCATCTTGCGGACCAGCGGGTTGCTGAAATCAATCTCGAAGCTCGGCTCCGTGTAGCTGAAGTAGTGCGGGCGAAAACGAATCCTCGTGTCGTCGCCCATCAGCTCCTTGAAAACGAACTCGACCGTGCCCTTGAGGTCGGCGGCGGTCACGCCGCGGTCCACGTAGAGTCCCTCGACTTGCTGGAAGGTTGGGTTGTGCGTGGCGTCGGCGTTGTCGCGGCGATAGACGCGGCCGGGCACGATGATGCGCACGGGCGGCGGCTGCGATTTCATCACGCGGATCTGCACCGAACTGGTGTGCGTGCGCAGAAGCGACGGCTTACGAATGTCGCTCGCCGACCCCTCACCCCGGCCCTCTCCCCTCGGAGGGAAGAGGGTGTCCGCGAGGGCGGGTGAGGGGTTGGCAACGTAGAACGTGTCCTGCGTGTCGCGCGCGGGATGGTCGGCGGGCGTGTTAAGCGCGTCGAAGCAGTGATACTCGTCCTCCATCTCCGGCCCGTCGGCGACGACGAAGCCAATCTTGCGGAAGCTGCGCACGATGTCCTCGGTGACCTGCGTGAGCGGGTGCAGCTTGCCGACGGTGCGACGACGACCGGGCGCGGTGAAGTCGGTTGGTTCCTTCGGCAGCGCGGCTCTGAGTTCGAGTTCCTCGCGGCGTGAGTTGAGCGCGGCTTCGAGTTCGAGCTTGGTGGCATTGATCGCCTTGCCAGCGGCGGGCTTTTCCTCCCTCGGCAACGAGCCGAGCTGCTTCATCAGCGCGGTGAACTTGCCGTGCGGTCCGATCCACGCACCCTTGGCCTGGTCGAGTGCTGCGATGTCCGGAGCCGCCGAAAACTCAGCGAGCGCAGCGGACTTCATCTGCCCGATGTCGTTCAGCAAGGACATGGCGCGGAGGATTCAGGAGACGGAAGCTGGAATCCAGCGTGAAAGCAAAACGGGCGGCCGGTGAGGTCGCCCGCTCGCAATCAGGTGAACCTGTTGTTCAGGCTGGCGCGGTCGTCGGCGCGGGTGCAGGCAACGCGGCAGCCGCGGCAGCTCGCTTCGCTTGAAGCGCATTCTGCGCGAGGTTGATCAGTTCTCCGAACGCGGCCGAGTCGGTCGCGGCAAGGTCTGCCAGCACTTTGCGGTCGAGAGCAATCTGCGCGGCCTTCAGTCCTTCCATGAACCGGCTGTAGCTCAAGCCGGCGGCGCGCGTGGCGGCATTGATGCGGACCTGCCACAGGCGGCGGAAGGTGCGCTTCTTGGTGCGTCGGTCGCGATACGCATACTGCCGCGCGTGGTCCACGGCATCGGACGCGTAGCGGTAGAGTTTCGATCGCTTGAGTCGGTAGCCCTTCGCAGCCTTGATCATCCGCTTTCGGCGGGCGCGGGAGGCGACGGCGTTGGTAACGCGCATGGGTCAGTGGGGTCGAGGTGACGTGAAGGAACTCACATGCCGTAAGGCAGGTTGGCGAGAATGCGGCGCCGGTCGGTCGGGCTGACCTCGACGCACGCGCCGAGGGAACGACGCCGCTTGCTGCTCTTGTGCTGGAGCAGGTGCCGCCGGCCGGCGCGCCACCGCATCACCTTGCCGCCGGCGCTGACCTTGAACCGTTTCGTGACAGACTTGCGTGTTCGGCTGCCTTTTGGACGTCGCATAAGCTGGGTTATCCCCAAAAAGGAGCGGCAAAGTATCGCCCGCGATGGGACGAAGCAAGCGATTATTTGGGGACGCGAAAACTAATTTGCTCGCGGCGACGCGCGGACCGCGCGAGCCTTTCCTCGTCACCGAAAACCGGACCGCGCTCCTTGGCAACACCTCGACATGGCTTTGACCCTGCCGTGCTCGTGTTGATGAAACAAAGTCCTTGAACCGTAATAAACAAAGAAGCGGGGCATAGGCGCGATGGTGGCCGACAGGCCTTCACTGGACGTCGCAAGCCACCGGCCGGTCCCACCTGTTTCAACCTGCAGTTCAAAGGAACTGTTCAGCCACGGCAATGGCGGGGTTCTCTTCAAGTCCGCCGGCGCAACCGCGTCGGCGGGCTTTTTTGTTTTGGCAGGCTTGCCGCGCTGCTACGTTCCGCCCGTGCGGAACGACGACCTTTTCTCCGCCGCCCACGCCACCGCGGACGCGCCTCCCCCAACCGGCGAACCGCCCCGCGGCTCCGGGCAGGCTCCGCTCGCCGCGCGCATGCGGCCGCGGTCGCTCGACGAGTTCTGCGGCCAATCGCACATCTTGGCCCCGGGACAGCTCCTGCGCCGCGCCATCGAGGCCGACCGCATCCAGTCGCTCATCTTCTACGGGCCGCCGGGCACAGGCAAAACCTCGCTGGCGCAGATCATCGCGCGACAGACCAAGTCCAAGTTCGAACGGCTCAGCGGCGTGGAATCCAACGTGGCCGACATGCGCCGCGTCCTCGCCTCCGCCGGCAACCGCCTCGAAAACACCGGCCAGTCCACCATCCTCTTCATTGACGAAATCCACCGCTTCAACAAGGCGCAGCAGGACGTCCTGCTGCCCGACGTGGAGAGCGGCGTCGTCCGCCTCATCGGCGCGACCACGCACAACCCGTTCTTCTTCGTCAACTCCCCGCTCGTGTCGCGCTCGCAAATCTTCGAGCTCCAGCCGCTCACCACCGACGACCTGCTCGCGCTCCTGCGCCGCGCGCTTGCGGACTCTGAACGCGGCCTCGGCCATGTGAAGATTCGCGCCGATGACGACGCGCTTGCGCACCTCGCGAAGATTTCCGACGGCGACGCCCGCAAGGCGCTCAACTCGCTCGAAATCGCCGCGCTCACCACGCCGCCGCAACCGGACGGCTTCATCCACGTCACCCTCGCCGTGGCCGAGCAGTGCATCCAGAAGAAGGCCATCGTCTATGACGGCGACGGCGACGCGCACTACGACACCATCAGCGCATTCATCAAGGCGATGCGCGGCAGCGACCCCGACGCCGCGCTCTACTGGCTCGCCAAGATGATCCACGCCGGCGAAGACCCGCGCTTCATCACGCGCCGCATCCTCATCCACGCCGCGGAGGACGTCGGCCTCGCGGACCCGATGGCGCTGGTGCTCGCGGACGCGGCGCATCACGCGGCGGAATGCGTCGGCTGGCCCGAGGCGCGCATCCCCATCGCCGAGGCCACGCTTTACATCGCCACGGCGAACAAGAGCAACTCGGTCGTGAAAGCCATTGACGCCGCGCTCGAGGACGTCCGCAGCGGCCGCACGCTCGCCGTGCCCGCGCATCTGCGCGACGCCAGCTACAAGGGCGCGAAACGCCTCGGCCACGGCGAAGGCTACGACTACTCGCATGACAACCCGGATCACTTCGCCCCGCAGGACTACCTCGGCGAACTGCGCCGTTTCTACGAACCGACCGAGCAGGGCGTGGAAAGGAAGATCAAAGAACGCGTCGAGCGCTGGCGCGCGATGACGGCGGAGGCGATGCGAATGCCAGTGAGCGCCAAGACAGAGGATGCGCCCCCGTGAGACTATCAGAACAGAAGCAAGCATTACGTCGCACTATCCGAGCTAGCTTGGAGCAATTGGATATTTTGTGTTTGTGCGAGAATTGCGCCGCAGCAAGCCGCCTTCTTGAGCTTCGCCCTGAGTGGCAGGCCGCACGGACCATTCTGTTCTTTGCAAGTGTTGGTCGCGAATTGGGCGTCTGCTCACTTTTTGAGAGTGCCGTCGCACTTGGGAAGAAGTGTGCCTACCTTCGGCATGAATCCGATGGAATCCAATACCTGCCGCGGCTCGTGACGGACCGCCAACGGGAGATGGTGATCGGCTCATTCGACATCGGCGAACCGCGGTTCGATTGCCCTGTGGTTCCATGGAAGCAACTGGACTTGGTTCTCGTGCCCGGGTTAGCCTTCGACCTTCGGGGCCACCGGTTGGGCCGAGGCAAGGGTATATTCGACCGTGTGCTGGCGGAAGCCGCCGGGGTTCGAGTCGGCGTGGCCCACGACTTTCAGGTTGTGGAAGAAGTGCCCGTAGAGCCTCACGACATGCGAGTGCATTTCGTCCTGACTCCGACGCGCTGGCTGGATGTCCGTCGCGGAAACTGGGCTTGAACATGACGATGCTGGCTCAACTCGGCTGGGAACACGGCGCGGAGCTCGCCGCGGGTCTTGCGCTCGGCTACGCGTTCTTCCGCTGGAAGGAAAGCCACCGCCGCGCAGCGCTCCAGCTTCATGAACAGACCCTCCTCGACAAGGCCCGCAGCGAGGCCGACAACCTCACGCGCAAGGCCCGCCTCGACGCCGAGGAAGAGGCAATGCGCTTTCGCAGGCAGGCCGAGGCCAGCTTCACCGAACGCCTCGCGAAAGTCTCCGCCGACGAGCAACGCATCACACAGCGCGAATCGCAACTGGCGCAGGAATCGGCGGCACTCGCCACGCGCACACAAGCCGTCGAACAGCAGGCCGGGGACTTTGCCAAGCGCGAGTCCGCGCTCGAGTCCGCGCGCATCGAGGCCGAACAGCTTTCGCTCCAGCGCAAGGAACAGTTGCAGCGCATCGCGCACCTGAGTGCGGCCGAGGCGCGCGCGCAGTTCATGAAGGAGGTCGAGCTCGAGGCGTTGCAGGACGCCAACGACCTCACGCGCCACGTCGTCGAGGACGCCAAGTTCCGCGCCGAGGCCGAGGCCACGCGCATCATCAGCATGGCCATCCAGCGCTACGCCGCGGACCGCACGTTCGAGGCGACCACGGCGACCATCGCGCTCGAGGGCGACGAGATCAAAGGCCGCATCATCGGCCGCGAAGGCCGCAACATCCGCGCGTTCGAGGCGGTGACGGGCGTGACCGTGCTGATTGACGACACGCCGAACGCCGTCGTGCTGTCGAGTTTCGACCCCGTCCGCCGCGAAGTCGCGCGCGAGGCGATGCAGCGGCTCATCCTCGACGGGCGCATCCATCCCACGCGCATCGAGGAAGTCGTCGCGCGCGTGAACGCCGAGATGGACGAGACCATCGTAAAGGCCGGCGAGAACGCGGTGTTTCGCACCGGGCTGCCGCCGATGCACCCGGAGGTCGTGAAAGTCCTCGGCCGCCTGCGCTTCCGTCAGAGCTACTCGCAGAACATCCTCGACCACTCCGTCGAAGTCGCGCACCTCGTCGGGCTCATGGCCGCGGAACTCGGGCTCGACGTCGCTGCGGGCAAGCGCGCCGGCCTGCTGCACGACATCGGCAAGGCGATGAACCACGAGGTTGAGGGCTCGCACGCCATCATCGGCGCGGACTTCATCCGGCGACACGGCGAAAGCGACGAAGTCGTCAACGGCGTCGCCTCGCACCACGACGAGATTCCGCACACGTGCCTGTGGGGCATCCTTGTGAGCGCGGCCGACGCCATCAGCGCCTCACGCCCCGGTGCGCGCAGCGAGACGATGACCACCTACCTCAAGCGGCTCGAGAACCTGGAAAAGATCGGCCTGTCCTTCGCGGGCGTGGAGAAGTGCTACGCGGTGCAGGCGGGGCGCGAACTGCGCGTGATCGTGCAGCCCGACCTCATCAACGACACACAAGCCGCCGCGCTCGCGCGAAACCTCACGCGCAAGATCGAGGATGAACTTCAGTATCCCGGCCAGATTCGCGTGACCGTCGTCCGCGAGACGCGCGTGGTGGAATTCGCGAAGTAGGCCTGGCGTCGCGCGGAACGAGGCAGATTTCACTACCCTTCCCCTGTGCGGTTGGTATAACGCGCGCCAGCTTATGGCGAGGGTTACCGAAACCATGGCACCGGGGGTGTCGGCTTGGAGCGCCGAACGAGCCGAGTCCCGTTCCCTGCCGTCCGGGAGGCGGTTCATTCACGCCGCCGCCCGTGCCGCCACGGACTGCGACTGATGACCGTCCATCCGCCATTTCGTTTCAAGGTCGCCACCGAGGAGTGGGAGTTTGAGCGCATCCATGAGCTGAACTACCGGACGTTTGTGGAGGAGATTCCGCAACACCAGCCGAGCGCCACGCGGCGGCTGGTGGACAAGTTCCACGCGGAAAACACCTACCTCATTTGCGTATGCGGCGATGAGTTGGTCGGCATGCTCGCCGCGCGCGGGAACCGGCCGTTCTCGTTGGACTCGAAGCTCCCGAACCTCGACGCGCACCTGCCTGCGGGCCGCGCCATGTGCGAGTTGCGCCTGCTGGCGGTCGAGAGGAAATTCCGGGCCGGCCAGGTTTTTCCGGGCCTGATGGCACTGCTTTGGAAGCACGCGCTCGAGAAGGGCTACGACATGGCCATCATCTCGGGAACGACGCGACAGTTGAAGCTCTACCGTCATCTCGGCTTCAAGCCGTTCGGCCCGCTGGTCGGCTCGGGTGACGCGTGGTTCCAGCCGATGGTGCTGGCGAAGGAGGACTTCGAGCCGGTCGCCGACCGCCTTTTCAATGGAAACGGCAACGGCCACGAACCGCGAAGCAAGGTCAACTTCCTCCCCGGCCCGGTTGCAATTCATCCGGATGTGCAGCGCGCGTTCGAGGCCACGCCCGAATCGCACCGGGGCGATGATTTCATCGCGACGTTCCAAGCCGTGAAGCTCCAGCTCTGCGCGCTCACGGGCGCGAGCCGCGTGCAAGTCCTGCTTGGCTCGGGCACGCTTGGCAATGACACGGTCGCGGCGCAACTGTCGCTCGAGGGGACGCCCGGGCTTGTGCTGGCCAACGGCGAGTTCGGCGCGAGGCTCGTGGACCACGCGCGCCGGTGGCGGCTGGAATTCAAGGCGCTCGAATTCCCGTGGGGCCAGCCGCTGGATTTGCGAGAGGTCGCCGCGGCCCTCGACGGCGAGCCCCACCCGCGCTGGCTGTGGTGCGTTCACGGCGAAACCTCGACCGGCATCCGCAACGACCTCGAGGCGCTGGAACGACTCTGCTCCGCGCGCGGCGTCAAGCTCGCCGCTGACTGCATCAGCACGCTCGGCACCTCGCCGGTGAACTTGCGCGGCGTGTGGCTCGCGACGTCCGCCAGCGGCAAGGGCCTCGCGGCTTATCCCGGCCTGTCGCTGGTCTTTCATCATCACGAGCTGTCACCTGCGCTCGACCGGCTTCCCCGCTACCTTGACCTCGGCATGTATGCGGCGACGGCGGGCGTGCCCTTCACTCAGTCGTCGAACCTCGTGCACGCGCTTCACGCCGCGGTGCGCCGCGTGGACTGGCCGCGGCGGCTGTCCGAGCTTGCGTCGCGTTCCGCCGTGCTGCGAGCGCGCCTCCGCAAGCTGGGCTTCAACATCCTCGCCGCCGAGGAGCACGCCGCCCCCGCCGTCATCACGCTCGTGCTGCCGGAAGGAACGGATTCCGGCGAAGTCAGCCGCAAGCTCGAGAAGGCGGGCTACCTGCTGAGCGCGCACAGCGAATACCTGCGGCGGCGCAATTGGCTCCAGATCTGCCTCATGGGCGAGTGCCGGCAGGAGGACGTGGACTTGCTCCTCACGCGGCTGCAGCGGATGGGCCTCACGAGCTGAGCGCGGTCGCGCCCCGCCCCACGACTGTTGCCACGCGCGGCGATTTGCGGTCTGCTTTGTCCATGCACAAAGTCCGCCGCCTCGGCGCATTCGTCCTTTCCCTCTGCCTCATGCAATCACTCGCGCCTGCCGCGCGCACCGCGCCCGCGGACGCGCCGGACCTGCAGCCGCTTGTGGATTCCGCCACGCGCGCCGCGCTCGACAGGTTTCGCGACAAGAAACTCCTTCCGACCCAGATTGCCGTCACGCTCGTGGACTTGCGCGACCCGGCCACGCCCGCGCGCGCCAGCTACCGCGGCGACGTTCAGATTTATCCCGCCAGCGTCATCAAGCTCTTCTACCTCGCCGCCGCGCACCGCTGGATGGAGGACGGCAAGCTCGCCGACACGCCCGAACTGCGCCGCGCGATGAGCGACATGATCGTCCACAGCTACAACGAGGCGACCGGCTACGTGATTGATCTGCTCACCGGCACGACGAGCGGGCCGGAGCTTTCGGACGACGAGATCAAGGCGTGGTTCGACAAGCGCAACGCCGTGAACCGCCACTTCACGTCGCTCGGCTACGCGAACATCAACGCGAACAAGAAGCCGTGGTGCGAAGGCCCCTACGGCCGCGAGACCCAAGCCATCAACGCTTTCACGCCCAAGCGCAACATGCTCACCACCGATGCCACCGCGCGGCTGATGACCGAAATCGTCACAGGCCAGTGTGTCTCCGCCAAGCGCAGCGCCGACATGATGAAGCTGCTCTCGCGCAATCCCGCCGCGAAGGAGAAGGACCCGGACAGCCAGGCGCGCTTCACCGGTCCTGTGCTGCCCGAGGGTGCGAAGCTGTGGTCCAAGGCCGGCTGGACGAGCCAGACGCGCCACGACTGCGCCTACATCGAGCTGCCCAACGGCGCGAAGTTCGTGCTCGTCGTGTTCACCACGGACCACTCAGGCGAGAAGGATGTAATCCACACCGTCGCGAAGGTCGTGGTGGATGGGATGAAGGCAGGGAGATAGCCGCTGCCAAGTGAAGGCCGCACTTCTTCTCTCGGTGTTCTGCGCCGGTGCAGCTCTTGCGCGAACGTCGCACGTCGAGTTCACCATCACCGACGCTGCGACGCAGAGGACCGTTCCCTGCCGCATCCACCTCACAGGGCCGGATGGCAAGCCGGTGCGCGCGGACAAGCTGCCGTTCTTCCGCGACCACTTCTCCTGTCCGGGCACAGCGCAACTCGACCTCGCGCCCGGCGAGTATCGCTACGAGATCGAGCGCGGGCCGGAGTTTGCACAGGTGACAGGCTCGTTCACAGCCGCCACGGACAAGCCGCAGCACATCGCGGCGAAGCTCGAACGCATCACCGACCTCGCGAAGGAAGGCTGGTTCGGCGGCGACCTGCACGTGCATCGCCCGCCCGGCGACATCGAGCTGCTCATGCGCGCCGAGGACCTGCACATCGCGCCCGTGATGACGTGGTGGAACCGGATGAACCTGTGGTCAACGCAGAAACCGCCGGCGCAACTGCTCGTGAACTTCGACCGCAACCGTTTCTACCATCTCATGGCCGGCGAGGATGAGCGCGAGGGCGGCGCGCTGCTCTACTTCAACCTCGACTTGCCGCTGCCCATCACCGCCGCGACGCGCGAGTTCCCTTCGCCGATGACGTTCCTCGCGATGGCGCGGGAGAAGCGCGGCGCGTGGGTGGACATCGAGAAGCCGTTCTGGTGGGACGCGCCGGTGTGGCTCGCGAGCGGGCACGTGGACTCCGTCGGCCTCGCAAACAACCACATGAACCGCTCGCAGATGTATGAGACCGAGGCGTGGGGCCGTCCGCGTGACGGCGCGCGACTGCCTGCTCCGCGCGGCAATGGCTTCTGGACGCAGGAGATTTATTATCACGCGCTCAACTGCGGCCTGCGCGTGCCGCCGAGTGCGGGCAGCGCGAGCGGAGTGCTGCCCAATCCCGTCGGCTACAACCGCGTGTGGGTCCACTGCGGCGCGGAGCTGACGTGGGCGAATTGGTGGGAGGGCTTGCGTGCCGGGCGCTCGTTCGTGTCGAACGGCCCGCTGCTGCGCGTGAAGGCCAACGGCCAGTGGCCGGGTCACGTGTTCACCGCGCGCGATGGCGTCGAGGTGGAACTCGACGCCGCGCTTGACGGCCGCGACGCGATGACGACGGTCGAAATCATCAAGAACGGCCGCGTCGAGCGCATCGTGCCCGTGGACGAATTGCGCAAGGGCAACGGCAAACTCGGCTCGCTGAAGTTCACGGAGAGCGGCTGGTTCCTCGTGCGCGTCATCGCGGACAACCCCAAGACGTTTCGCTTCGCCTCGACCGCGCCGTTCCACGTTGAGGTCGGCGACACGAAGCGCCGCGTGAGCCGCGCGTCGGCGCAGTTCTTCCTAGACTGGGTGCGCGAACGGATGCCGCGGGTGAAGCTCACCGATGCGGCGCAGTTGGAGGAAGTGCTCGCACACCACCGCGCGGCGGAGAGGTTCTGGCAGGAGAAGGTTGCCCTGGCAAATGCGGACTGACCGGCCGGCTTGTCCGCGGGCGCGATACGACGGACCGCGTGTTACTGGCCCTTGGCCCCGGACTTCTTCTTCACCGGCAACGGCAGG
>Ga0233425_10010862_pt1 | contig 10872 bp, 8 predicted proteins | sample Watercolumn_Towu_2_FD_181712 | JGI IMG/M metagenome (GOLD analysis project Ga0233425, IMG submission 181712) | Freshwater microbial communities from Lake Towuti, South Sulawesi, Indonesia - Watercolumn_Towuti2014_140_MG | ecosystem: Environmental > Aquatic > Freshwater > Lake | place: Indonesia...
CCAGCGTGGCGGGCACGGCTGCCCCGGCACCACACTTCGCGGTGAGCGTGCCGGCGGAGACGTACTGCGGCTTGTTCAGCACCACGCTCGGATCTTTCTGCCAGCTGCACGAGGTCACCGTACATGCGCTCAGCTTCTTCTGCTTGCAGGTCGTGCGCTGGCCCTCGGAGGTGTAGCCGTTGGGAATGACGCCCCCACCGTCGCCATGCCAGATGAACCAGCCCATGCCGGTCAGGTTTCCCGTCGTGGTGTCGGGCCGCACGGTGAACAGGCCCTCGCCGGGGATGCCCTGTTCGGGCACGAGCACCTCTACCTCGCCGCCGAGCTCGCCCTCTTCGTTCCCGAGCAGCTGATTGCAGCCCAAGAGCAGCAAGGCCGGGACCCAGGACAAGTGCCGCGTCGCTCTCATTCCCCTGCTCCAAGCAGCGCCAGGAAGTCCGCCGGCCCGGCAGGCGATGCCGACACGAGCGTCGTCTTGCCGAGCGCCAGCGAGCCGGAGAACTCTCCATACAGCGCCAGCGCAGCTTGCGCCGAAGCGAGGCGCGCGCTCTTCAACCCCACGATGTTCTGTACCCATTGGACTGTTCCGGCCTGGTCGAGCTGGATGACGACGAGCCCGGCGGGCACGTTCGCCACCGTGTCCCCGAACTCGACCGGACCGGTGGCGCTGCCGAGGAGGGCGACGGAGCTGCCGTCGTGTACGAGCTCGTGGATGGCTTCGAGCCCTGCGAGAGTGCCCATCCATTCCGGCTTGCCGTCCGCGCCGAGGGCCGCGACGAACGCGCTTCCCGGCTTGCCGCACTGCGCGCGCTCCTGCTTGCCGATGACCAGGTTCGCGCCGGGCGTCAGGATCCGCCCCGCCACGAAGGTGCGCTGGACACCAGCGCTGACTTGGTCGGCGCTCAGACCGTGGAGCAGGGAGACCCACTCGACCCCGTCCTCCCCGACACGAACGACGACGCCGACCTTCGCGGGGTCTTCGAGGGTCTCGGAGTTCACACCGTTGATGCTCAGGGTCTGCTTCGGCGCCACGGACAGCACGGCGGCGCCCGAGTTCAGGTCGACGGCGGCGTCGTGGACGCCGGCCAGAGCGTCGGGAGCGCCATCGACGAGGAGCCACTTCGGCGTGTCCAGCGCGGCGTTGAAACGGAACACGTGCGTGCGAACCCCTTCCGACGCCGAGATGCGCGCGAACACCACCGGCGCCTCCGTCGTGCGGTCGATGGCCCACCACGTCACTGCTTCGTCCTGCCCGACGGACAGGTAGCGCGCCGTCTGAATCTTCATTTGCTCGTCGAACCTCACGAGCACGACGTTCTTTCCCGGACCGTTGCCCTGGATGGGCATCCCGTCGATGGTCGTCTGGCCGCTGAACTCGGTGGCGTAGAACGTCGCGGGGGCCGCCATCGACGGCAGGGCGACACCCGGCCCCGGCACCTCCTTCGGGCCGTAGAGCGTGAGCCCGGTCGCCGGATCGACGTTCGCGATGAAGTGAGAGTGGGCCTCGAACGTGAAGGGGTCCGACCCGATGGCGACCTTGCCGTCGAGCGCCCCGGCCAGCGCCAGCTCCGAGTTGATGCCGCGCGCGAACGCCGACGTGAGCGAGCCCGTGCCGGTCGTGACCTGCGACTTCGCCTGGCTGACGAGGCCGAGCCCGCCCAGCTGCGACGCCTTCGTCGCATCGAAGGGATGCACGCAGGGTGGGCCCGCGCCGCCACCGCCGCCGCCACCGCCACTCGTCGCAGCCAGCCGTCCCTCTTCGTTGCCGAGGATGGAGTTGCAGGCACAGAGCGAAAACAGAACGGCGCTGGCGGCGAGGGATCGGGCGCGCTGCATGTTCGCCTCAGAAATGCCCATCCAAGACCAGGCCGCCAAACCCGGGACCGAGCGCCGGCGCCAGGGCTGCCTTGCCTCGGCTCTTGCCGGACGGCGCAGTGAGGACGAGCACCGCTCCGGTGGCGACCAGCGCACCGCCGACGGCGAAGCCCAGCGTCGACAGGTTGCCCGCGGCGATGGCGTCGTCACGCAAGCTCACGCCCTCCTGGTCGCGACACACGCTTCCGTCGCAGTGCCCGTCGGCGTCGCTCTTCTTCGACATCGACTGCAACCCGAAGTAGCTCCCGACGGCGATGCCGACGACACCGACCCCGCCGAGCACCCAGCCGATGGTCGCCTGCGAGCTGCCACCAGACGCGCCGGAGTCCAAAGTCGCGTCGCCCCCGGCCGAGCGCGGACCGGGCGCGGCGCTCGGCTTGGGTCCCTCGGGAGCGTCTGCGAGGGCGGGGACCTCCACCTCGACGGTGGCCCCGGGCTCGGTGACCGCGACTTTCTTCTCCCACGGCCGCTTCCCCGGCGCTGACGCCTTCAGCAAGTAGTCACCGGGGTCCACGGGAACGGCCGTGCCCCACTCGGCGCTGCTCACCTCGGCGTCACCTCGCTCCACCTTCACGCCTGCGGTCGCCGCGGTAGCGGCCGAGACCTTGAGGCTGAGCCGGCACAGCTTGGGCGTGACGGTCGCGAGGTGCTCCTCCGCAATCTTCTGACGGTCGTCGCGCTTGTCGCGCTTGGCCAGCGACAACGCCTCGTTCAGGCTGGCCCACGCGGACGCGGTCTTGCCCCACTGCTCGTAGCAGAGCCCGAGGTGCAGCGCCGTCCCGCCACCGGGATCCAGGCGGTGGCTCTCCCTGAGCTTGGGGCAAGCCTTCGCGAAGTCGCCGCTGCCCATCAGGGTCTTGGCCTCGTCGAACAGCGCTTGCGCCGTCGCTGCCGAGTCGGCCTGGCTGGCTCGCGCCAGCGTGAGCACCGTGGCGAGAGCGGCGGCGGAGATCCAGCGGGAAATCAGCGGCGATGTCATTTGCGATCATCCGGTACGGCGTTGGGTTTCTTCGTGGAGGTCGGAGCGGGCTTTTCGGCGGCCGACGCCTTGGGGGCAGCGCTCGGGCCGGGCGCGGCGACGCGCGGCGATGCGGCATGCGTCGGGGGCGGCGCTGAAGGCGTCGCCGCCGGCTCGGCGCTCGCCGGCAGGACCGGGGCGGGGCTCGGCGCCGGAGCTGGCTCGGCGCTCAAGAGCGGGGCGCTCGTCGTCGAAGGCGCAGCGCTCGGGCTCGGCTCCTGAGTCGCCAGCTGCGACGCGCCGGAGGCGCGCTGCCACGCGAACAGGCCCGCCGCCACGGCAACCACGGCGACTCCCAGGACAGCCAGCACGCCTCCGCGCCAGCTGGCCCGAGGGTCCGCACGGCTCTGGTCCCAAGCCTGCTGCGTCGACGCCTCCTCCCCGCTCCGTGCCGACGCGCTCGGCGACGTCGCCGTCACCTGGACCGAGGCGGACGCCGGACCCGCCGGAGCACCGAGAATTCGGGACACGCGCTCAGCCGACACCGCAGCGCGCTCGGGTCCCCACGGCGCGAGCGCCCGCGCGAGCTCTGCCACGCTCTGGAAGCGCCGGCCCAGGTCCTTTTCGAGACAGCAGAGGACGACGCTCTCCAACTCCGGCGGGACGTCGGGACGCAGGCTCTTGATGGGCGGCGGAGCCTGCTGCATGACGTTGATGATGAGCTGCGGGATGGTCTCCGCCGTGAACGGCGTCTTGCCCGTCAAGAGCTCGTACAGGATGACCCCGAGCGCCCAGATGTCGGTACGCAGATCCGCGTCCTTCGCCGACGTCATCTGCTCCGGCGACATGTAGAGCGGGGACCCGATCATCGCGCCGGTGTGGGTCATGGCCTCGGCCTGTCCGACGGGGGCCTTGGAGATACCGAAGTCGAGCACCTTGACGCACGGAGTGCCGTCGTTGCGGGTCGTCAAGAACAGGTTGTGCGGCTTGAGGTCGCGATGGACGATGCCCAGCGCGTGCGCCGCGGCGATGGCTTCGCAGGCCTGCAGCACGAACTCGACGGCAGTGTCGACGGCGAGCGGCCCACTCTGGAGCAAGGCCGCGAGGTCCTGCCCTTCGAGGTACTCCATGACCAGGTACGGAGCGCCGGTGTCCAGCGTCCCGACGTCTTGGACGCGAGCCACGTGCTCGCTCCGGATCTTCACCGCCGCGCGACCCTCGCGCATGAAGCGCTCGACGACCTGTGGATTGGTCGTCATCTCGGGCAGCAGGAACTTCAGCGCGAAGCGCTCGTCGAGCTGGAGGTGTCGAGCCGCGACGACCACGCCCATGCCACCCGCGCCCAGCAGGCGCTCGACCACGTACTTGCCCGCGAGCACGTCACCTTCGCGTACCGGGGCGGTCATCGGATCCCAGGATGTTAACCGGGATGCTCGCGGCGCGCGAGCCGTTCTCGGGCCCAGCGAAACCGTGCTATCTCCGCCCCGTCGATGATCGAGGTCGAGCGCCTGACGAAGGACTACGGGACCGTCGTGGCGGTGCGCGACGTGTCGTTCCGCGTCGGGAAAGGCGAGGTCGTCGGCTTCCTGGGGCCCAACGGCGCCGGGAAGAGCACGACCATGCGCATCCTGGTCGGCTTCCTGGGCGCGACGGCGGGTACGGTGCGCATCGCCGGCCACGACATCGTGGAGGACAGCCTCGAGGCGCGACGGGCCATCGGCTACATGCCGGAGGCCGCGCCGCTCTACATGGAAATGCGCGTGCGGGAATACCTCGCCTTCCGCGCCGCGCTGAAGAAGGTCCCGCGCGCGGAGCAGAAGCGCGCCGTGGACCGAGCGATGAGCTTGGCCGTCGTCACGGAGATGGCCGACACCGTGATCGGCCACCTCTCGAAGGGTTACCGCCAGCGCGTGGGCCTGGCCGACGCGCTGGTGGCGAGCCCGCCGCTCCTGATCCTGGACGAGCCCACGGCGGGGCTGGACCCGAACCAGATCCGCGAGGTGCGCAGGCTGATCCGCGAGCTCGGCGAGAGCCACACCATCCTGCTCTCCACCCACATCCTGAGCGAGGTCGAGAGCACCTGCGATCGCGCCATCGTCATCGACCGCGGCAGGCTGGTGGCGGAGGGCAGCATCGACGAGCTGCGCGCGCGTCGGCGGGCCGAGGGCGGCGTGATCACGGTCCGGGGTGACGAGAAGCGCGCCCAGGAGCTGCTCGAGGAGCTACCCGGCGTGCGCCGCGTGACGGCGAGCCCAGGCGACGAGCAGGAGCTCACGCGCCTCACGCTCGCGCTCGCGAAGGGAGAGTCCGACGTCGGCGCCGTGCTGGAGGCCGCGATCGCGGCGCTGGTCGGCGCTGAGCTCAAGGTTCGTGAGGCGGGGCCCTCGCGCGCCACGCTGGAGGACGTGTTCGCGGAGCTGACGCGCTCCGAGGCCGAGGCGGAAGCCGAAGTCGAGGACGAAGCGGAGGCCGAGGCATGAGCGGCGCGTGGCCGATCTTCCGCCGCGAGATGCTGGGGCTCTGGGTCACGCCCCTGGCCTGGGTGCTGCTCGTGGTCTTCCTCTTGATCCAGGGGCTCAGCTTCTACTCCATCGTGGTGCACGTCTCGAGCATGACCAGCGCCAGCATCGACAGCGGGCCGGTGCAAGCCTACTTCGGCCAGTCCATCTTCCTCTTGGTGTCGCTGCTCCTGGTCTGCCCCGCGCTGACCATGCGCGTGTTCGCGGAAGAGCGCCGGAGCGGCACCATCGAGGCGCTGCTCACCGCGCCCGTGACGCCCGGCGGCGTCGTGGTCGGCAAGTACGTGGCGACGCTCTCGACCTACGTCGCGATGTGGGTGCCGACCTTGCTGTTCATCCTGATCCTGCGCAACACCGGCCAGGTCGATTGGCGGGTGGTCGCGTCCAGCTACATCGGTGTCTTCGGCGTCGGCGCGGGCTACCTCGCCGTGGGTACGCTGATGAGCGCCATGACGAAGAGCCAGCTGACGGCTTTCGTGCTGACGACCCTGGTGATCTTCGGCCTCTTCATCCTGGGCATCGGTGAGTACGTGTTCGAGCCGGGGCTACTGCGGGACATCTCCACGCACGTATCCGTGCTCTCGCAGATGGACGAGATGGCGAAGGGCATCGTGGATCTCCGGCGCCTGGTGTTCGACGCCTCGCTGGTGGCGATGCCCCTGTTCGTCACCGTACGCGTGGTCGACTCCTGGAGGTGGGGCTGATGGCGAAGAAGCCGGCACGCTCCAAGAAGCTCACCCGGGCCGCGCCGGCTCCCGCCGCAGTCTCCCGGGCCTTCAAGGTGCTCTCCGCGGCGGGCGTGCTCGCCGCGGCGGTCATCGCCGTGCTCTGCAACGTGCTGGTCGCGCGCTTCTACAAACGCTGGGACTTCACCCAAGGCGGGCTCTACACGCTGTCGCAGGCCACGCAGGAGACTCTGCGGGGTCTCGGCGAGCCCCTCGAGGTCATCGTCTTCCTGAGCGCGAGCGACCCGCTGGCCGTGAGCGTGCGTCACATGCTCACCGCCTACGGCGCTGAGACCACCAGGCTCCAGATCCGCTACGTCGACCCGGATCGCAGCCCGGCGGAGTTCCTGGCGCTGCAACAGAAGTACGGGATCGTCGCCGGGAAGACCGAGGACGGCCGTGTGGTCACCGACGCCAGCCTGGTCATCGCCCGCGGCGAGCGGCACTGGTTCGTCACCACCGACGACATGGTCGCGTACGACGAGCAGGACGGGCGCAGCAAGCCCAAGCTCGAGCAGGCGCTGACCGAGGGCATCCGCAACGTGCTCGAGAAGCAGACCACCAAGATCTGCTTCACGACGGGGCACCAGGAGATCTCCATCGACGACGGGGGACCGCAGGGCCTCGGGGAGCTGCGCTTCCGGCTGCAGAAGAACAACTACGAGGCCGTCGTGCTCGACCTCGCGTCGCCGAAGCGCGAGCCCAAGCTCGCCGAGTGCCAGGTGATCGCGGTGGTCGGACCCGAGGTGAAGATCCCGGAGAAGCTCGCGACCGAGCTCGCCGACTACCTGACCGGCGGGGGCAACGTGCTGGTCCTCGCCAACCCGGTGCTCGACGAGGACAACAAGATCCAGAGCACGGGCCTCGAGCCCCTGGGGCGCGCCGCGGGCGTCGACTTCGGCAACGACTTCATCGTGGAGAAGAGCGAGGAAGCGCGCCTCCCCCAGGGCCTCGGCGAGACCTTCTTCGCCCCGCCGAAGGCGCACGGCATCACCGCGGGGCTCCTGAAGGGCGACAAGCCGCGCTTCAAGGTGCTGCTCAGCGCCGCGCAGAGCCTGAAGTCGAGCGCCAGCTCGGCGGCGCAGCCGCTCCTCACCACCAGCGGCGAGGCGTTCTCGCTGAAGGACGTGCGCCCCTTCGTGGAGCAGGGCAAGCCGGTGGAGAAGGCGCCGGGCGATCCGAGCGGGCCCTTCAGCGTGGCGTTCGCGGTCGAGCTGCCGAAGCCGGCGGGGTCGAGCGCGCCGCACGGGCCGCGGGCCGTGTTCGCGGGCAGCGCCAACCTGGCCTGGGGCCGCAACTGGCGCGAGCCCACTCTGCTCGGCAATCGCCTGTTCGTGGAGAGCGCGCTGTCCTGGCTCTCGACGCGCCCGACGTTGGTCAGCGTGCCCGAGAAGCAGGGCCACGACGTGGGCCTGGCCCTGACCGAGGAGTCCCTGAGCGAGGTCCTGCGCTACGTGCTCGTCTACATGCCGCTCTCCGCGGCCGCGTTGGGCACGTTCGTGATGCTCCGGCGCCGCAGCAAGGAGAAGCGCTCGCGTCAGCCCCGTGGGAGCGCGAACGACTGATGCAGAAGGCGCTGAAGCGGCAAGTCGTCAACCTGGCGCTGGTCGTCGTCGCGCTGGTGCTCGTGGGGGTCGTGCTCGCGACGCGCGGCAACGTCACCAGCGGTGAGAAGGACGCCCGCTCGTTCAACCTGCTGTCGGCCTTCCGTGAGGACGACATCACACGCCTCGCCTTCACGCGCGACGGCAAGCGCCTGGTAGTGGAGCGGGAGAAGCCGAGCGACGCCGGCGACACCAGCTGGGTGCTGAAGGAGCCGATTCAGGAGGAGGCCGACGCCTATGCCGTGGACAAGCTGCTCGGCTCCCTGGAGTTCGCGCGTTTCGTTCGCCGCATCAAGCCGGAGGAGGTGAACCGCGCCGAGTTCGGCCTGGACTCCCCGGCCTGGCTGCTCGAGGTGCAGATGGGCAAGGTCCGCTTCACGCTCTCGCTCGGCAAGGAGGCAGCCACCCCAGCGGGCTCGCGCTACCTCGAGCTCGGGACCGACGGCGGACCGGACAAGGGCGTGTTCATCGTCAGCCGCGATCTGGTGAAGGAGCTCGACATCGACGCCGGCACGCTGCGCGGGCGCCAGATGCTGCCCTACACCTCGAACCAGCTCTCGCACGTGGTGATCACCGGGACGGACGGCGTGGAGCGGCGCCTGAAGTCCGCGGGTCGGGATCGCTGGCGCTTCGACGGCATGGAGCACGACGTGCGCGTCAGCCGCGACGTCTTCGATCAGGTGCTGACGCAGTTCGCGCGCACCAAGGCCGACCACTTCCTGGAGGCCGCGGAGGCCGAAGCGGCCCTGGCGGGTCAGAAGGTCGTACGCCTGGTGCTCACGCCCAAGGAGCCAGGGCGACCCAAGGGCACGCTGGAAGTAGGCGGGCGCTGCCCGAAGAGCGAAAACGGCGTCGTGGCGCTGCGCCGCGAGCCGGACCGCGTGGCAGCCTGCGTACCGAGCTCGGTCTTGCCGGGGCTCGACACCGAAGTCTCCGCGCTGATCGACCGGGGTCTCTCGTCGCTGCGCAAAGACGAGGTCGAATCCCTCGCCATCGTGCACGGCGACAAGAAGCTCGAGCTCGAGCGCAAGGAGAGCGGCTTCGTGCTGCGCGCACCCGTGAAGGGCGACGTCGAGCTCGAGACGGGGAACCGGCGCATCGACGCCATCGTGCGCGCCCAAGGCGAAATCGTCCCCGAGCCGAAGCTCGCGGAGCTCGGCCTGGACCCGCCCCAGGGCAGGGTCACGCTGCGCTCCGCCGCCGAGAGCGACGACAAGGTCGTCGAAGAGGTGCTCGAGCTCGGCAAGGCGGACAAGGACGGAAAGCTCGCGCTGCGGCGCCTCGCCGACGGCGCCGTGCTGCGCGTGGACGCGGACGCCGCGCTCGCGCTGGAGGCCGACTCCACGCTGGTGCGCAGCTCGAAGATCTTCGACTTCGCGGCCGCCGACTTCCGCTCCCTGGAGGTCAAGAGCAAGGAGCTCGAGCAGAAGATCCACCGCGAGGCCTCGGGCCAGCTGGTGATGGACGTGCCGAAGAACAAGAGCCTCGACGCCGCGCTCTCCGCCAATGCAGTGGACGAGCTGGCGGGGCTCACCGCCGACCGCTGGGTGAGCGACCGCGAAGACGAGAGCTTCGGGCTCGGCGCGCCGGTGCTCACGGCGAGGCTCGCCTACGTGAGCGGTGACGCCGGCACGAAGGAGCACACGCTCTCGGTCGGCGCGGCGACCACCGGCGGCGCCTTCGCCAAGCTCGCCGGCGAGCCGGGCGTGTTCGTTCTGCCGCGTCGTGCGCTGGAGGCGCTCGACACCTGGTTCCTCGATCGCTCGGTGTTCGTCCTGACCCCGGACTCCGTGAGCCGCGTCGAGATCGAGCGCCAGGGGAAGAAGCTCGTGCTCGAGAAGCGCGGTGAACGCTTCGAGCGCAGCGCGGGCGTCGAGCTCGCGCCCGCGCGCGTCGCCGAGCTCTCGGACCTCTTGATCGCCTTCCGCGCGGAAGCCGCCCTGGAGCTCGGCCCGGAGAAGCCCGGCCGCGGCTTGGAGAAGCCGGAGGTCGTGGTGCGGGTGGAGCGCAGCGGCGCGGGACCGAAGAGCTTCCGCATCGGCGCCGGTGACTCCTGGCGCGGCCAGAGCGTGCACTACGCCCGCGCCGAGGGCGTGGACGCGACCTACGTCATCGCCAAGACGAAAGCGCGCGTGCTGATCGACGCCTTCTAGCTCGGCAGCGCGCCCTTCTTGGGCCGAGCCCAGATGACGTCCCAGTTCTTGCGGTACTCGTCGGTGGCCACCTGGGGCGGCCCGCCGCGCTCCCGGGCGGGCCCCTCCTCGCGGCGCGCCGCGCGCCGCGCGCTCGGCGGCCGATATTGGACTTCGACGTCGCAGACGCGCGGAGACTCCTGGCGCGGTGTGAGCTTGACGACCTCGCCAGCGATGGGCTTGCCCTCTTCCAGGGCCTGCACCTTGCCGAGCTCGACCTGACCGTCGCGCAGTCTCACCACCGGAACGCTCTTACCGTCGGTCGACTGTGAGCCGAGCACCACGACGTCCTCGCCGACCGGGCGCGCCGAGTCGGATGCGTCGGAGTCGGGCTCGTCGGTCAAGCTGCCCGAGTCTAGCACGCCGCACCTCAATGGCGCTTCGGCCACCCGGCCCGCGCCCTCGCCGGTTCTTCGAAGAAGTGCACGAGCCTGAGCCCGAGCTGGAGCTGCGCTCGATCGGGCGCTCCCCACTGCCACCGATAGAGAGCGCGCGCGTCCGCCAGGAGCCGCGTCCCGCCGAGCTCGACTCCGAGCGAGGCCGTGCCGAACGGCGCCCACACGCCGAAGCCGCCGTCACCGTCGACCTCGTCGTACACGAGCATCAACGTGCCCACGCCCAGGCCGCCGATCAGCGCGGGCGTGCGGTAGCCGAGCCAGAAGCTCACGGGCAGCCCGCCGCCGCCGGAGTCGCCGGCGACCCAGAGCTCGCCACCCAACGTCACCCCGCCCACCGATCCGGCTCCCTCGAAGTGACCGGCACCGAAGCCCTCGAGCTCGAGACGCCCGAACCAACCGTTCGGCGCGTGCTCGGTGAAGACGCCGCCCGCCGTGCCGGAGAGCCCGCCCCCCGCAGACGGTCGACCGGTGCGGAGCGCTTCTTCCCGCTCTGCCGGGCCCGGCGCCGAAACGTCGTGCTCCTGTCCGTGCTGCAGCGCGCGCCGCTGCTCCTCCGTCGGCGCGCCGGTCGCCAAGGTCAGCTCGACCTCCTGCGCGCGAG
>Ga0233425_10010863_pt1 | contig 10871 bp, 8 predicted proteins | sample Watercolumn_Towu_2_FD_181712 | JGI IMG/M metagenome (GOLD analysis project Ga0233425, IMG submission 181712) | Freshwater microbial communities from Lake Towuti, South Sulawesi, Indonesia - Watercolumn_Towuti2014_140_MG | ecosystem: Environmental > Aquatic > Freshwater > Lake | place: Indonesia...
CCTCCGGGAGGTGCCGGTGCAGGATCTCCGCGGCCTGTTCCATCGGCGCATGACGGCGATCGCCCAACGCAACGTGGCCCGCACGTTCCCAGAGCCCGAGCTGGCGAGCGGTCGTCGGCGCTTCGCCTGGCGTTACAAGCCAGTCGAGCCCGGCCGAGCGCCAGTCGCTGCGGTGGATCTCGGCGAGCGTCTGTGAGATCGCTCACCCGCCGGTTGGTGCGCCAAGCGGCTCATTTCGGGTGCGTCGACAGCCAGGCGAGAAGCTCGCGCTCCAGTGCATCAGCTGCTTCTTCGGGGATCCAGTGGCTGACACCTTCGAGCACCTCGTAGCGATACGGCGCGTCGACGTAGGACTCGGTGAGGTCGGCGGCATCGCGACCCAAGCAGCAGTCTTCGGTGCCGTAGAGGAACAGCGTGGGAACGGAGACGGCAGGTGCGTTCGCGCCGAAGTCGGCGCGGAGGTCGTTGGCGCGATACCAGGCGAGCGCGGCATCCATCGCCTGCTCGGTGCCGAGCAGCCGCGCGTACTCCGCGACGTCGGCGTCGGTCGCATCGCGCGGCCCGGCGGCACGCAAGAACACCTCGTTCCCAAGCTGCTTCGCGGCGCCCGGCGCCGCGAAGCTGTCCACGTATCCCTTCTTCCGTGACTGTTCACCGTTCGGATCGCGACTGGCGCGCGTGTACGCCGCAGGGTGCGGAACCGAGGCAACGGTGAGGCTGGCGATTCGGCCGGGTTCGGTGATTGCCGTTGCCCACGCAACGCCGGCTCCCCAATCGTGGCCCACGAGATGGAATCGACGGGCTCGGTAGTGGTCCGCGATCGCGAGAGTGTCTGCGACCATGTGCTCGATCGTGTAGTGCTCGTCGCCGACTGGACGCGCACCAGGCGAGTAGCCGCGCTGGTCCGGTGCAACCGCGTGGTAGCCCGCGGCCGCGAGCGCCGGCATGACGTCACGCCACTCGTAGCTCGATTGTGGAAAACCGTGCAGCAGCACCACGAGATCGCCCGCCTCCGGACCTGCCTCTCGCACATCGAAGACCAAACCGTTGGCGCGCACCGTCGCGCGACCGATCGTCGTGGCCGGCTTCGACGTCGTCGTCGAGGCCGAAGTCGAAGTCGATCGTGCCGACGATGGGGTCGTTTCGGTCCGGCCGCCGCCGTCGGAGGAACACCCAGCGGCGACAACAGTGCCGACCGCGATCGCCGCAACGAGTATTCGATGGGGACGGCCGGCGCGCATCGTTGGCGACTCAGTCAATCCGAACGACATCGCGCTCGCCTCCCACGTCTTCGAAATGCACTGACGCGCCCACCCGGTCGCCGTCGACCAAGGTCCCTACCACGCCCGTGTGGCGCGTCACGGCCCAATGTCGACAGCCGTCGCGGTCGAGTGCGGTCACGATCGCGGACTCGGGTCGGCCGTCGCGGTCGTAGGTGACGGTGTAGGTCTCGAGCTCGGCAGTGGCGGCAACCGCGGTCGGCGGCTCGCGAAGCGGGCCGGCGTCGACTTCGTCCTGCGGCCGCTCGAAACGAAAGCCCGCCGCGGGCGGCTCGCTCGCCAGCACGACGAACGCGTGCTTCGTGAAGTAGCCGCCGTTGCCGGTGAGCAAGGTGCGAGCGGAACGACCGCCGAGGATCCGGTCGTATCCGGTCGCCAGTGCATGCATGCAGAAGCTGTTGAACGGTCCGCCCGCGAATGTGAGACCGCCGGTGATCGTGTACGCGCGATCGGGCTGCATCCCGAGGTACTCCTGCGCGAGCTGCACCGCGCTGGGAAAGCACGAATACACGTCGATATCGTCGAACTCGTCGATCGTGTGCCCCGCGAGTTCGAGCACGCGCCGCCCGGCGATGCGCATCCCCGGTGATTCGTGCAGCGCCCAACGCCGTGAGACCTCCCAGGGCTCACTCGCCCCGGAACCCGCGGTGAGGAACACCAGATTGTCGTCGGCGACGCCGGCCGCACGCGCCGCGCCGTATGAGCAGATCACGACAGCGGCGGCCATGTCGACATCGATGTTCGCGGTCATCAACTTCGTGTACGGCGCGGCGATCATCCGGTTCGTCGGCGAGGCGGTAGCCACGTCGTCGCCCGACACGGCGGCACGCGACGTCGCGTACGGATTGTGCAGCGCGACGTCGCTGGCGCGCGCCCAGAGGTCGGCGATCCGCCTGCGGTGCTCGTCGATGCTCTCGCCGCGTGCATGTCGAATCGCGGACTCCGCCATCGCGTAGAAGTTGACCGGGACCACGGCACCGACCGCGATCTGCGCCGGTTCGAACCTTTGCACGAGCTCGCCGTAGATATGATCAGGGGCCGCACCGTCAGCCTCGGCGCGACGTTCGCCCTGCTCACCGCGCGCCTTCTGGCGGCGACTCGTTCGCACCACCTCGGCAGAACACAACACGGCTGCGTCGAGGAGTCCGGCTTGGATGTCGGCGGCGGTCGCGTTCACGAGGTCGTACACCTCGTTGCCACCGACCGGACTCAACGTGGTCTGCACCGGACCGAGACCGAGCTCCTCGGCAACGAGCCGGCCGGGGTCGCGGTACGACCACAGGCCCTGCATGACACGCACTGCACCGACTCGCCGCGCCAGCGCGTCGGGCGCACCACTGCGCGCCAGTGCGGCCCGTACGACCGCGGCCATCGACGCGATGGGTTCGCAGTCGGCTGCACGTTCGTTGCTCTGCGCGACACCGACGATGACCGGCGCCTGGGCATTGATCATCTCGCCGAGTCAGCCCGCCGACAGCCACGCGGGCGGCCGCTTCTCGAGAAATGCGCGCATGCCTTCCTTGGCCTCGTCGCTCGCGAACATCTCGGCCGACATCTGTGCGGTCCAGCGGAACGCGCCGTCGACGTCGGTCATGTTGGGAACCTCGGCGAGGAGCCGTTTGGCTTGGGCCAATGCGTTCGGCCCGGCGGCGCGCAGGTCGTCGAGGATCGCGTCGACCTCGGCGTCGAGTTGTTCGGCCGGTACTGCCGCGGTGATCAGACCCATGCGCGCGGCCTCGACCGCAGAGAAGCGATTGCCGCGCAGGAACGCGGCTTGCGCGTCGGCGTGGCGCATCTTCGGCAAGCACACGACCGAGATCATCGCTGGCACGACGCCGATGCGTACCTCGGTGAAGCCGAACTTCGCGGTGTCGAGCGCGACGGAGATGTCCATCGCCGCGGCAAGCCCCATCCCGCCCGCGACGCAATGACCGTTGATCTTGCCGACGTAGGGCTTCGGTGAGGTGCGCACCCGGCCGAAGATCGCCCACGGATCGAGCTTCGCGTTCGCCTCGGCCGGATCGCCTGAACTGCGTTCGCTCAGGTTCGCGCCCGCGCAGAACGTGTTGCCGGCGTTGGTGAGCACCACCGCCCGCACCGCGGGGTCGGCGTCAGCCGCATCGAACGCGGCAACCAGCTCGCGCGTGAGTTGACGGCCGAGCGCGTTCTTGTGCTCGGGATCGTTCAGCACGACCGTCAACACGCCGCGTGCGAAGTCGGTGTCGACGAGCGCCATGGTCAGATCTGCTTTCCTCTCGTTCCGATCGGGCGGACGTCGCTCGGCGGCCCCGCGAACGCCTGGGCGCGTTCGAGCCAGTGGCGCGCAATGCCGCTGGCATCGAGCGCGGTGTCGGCGAGATTGGCCCGCTGTGTGACGACGAGACAGAACTCCTCTGCCGATCCGGTGACGGTGTCGGTCGCGTCGTCGGGCCCGAACGCCCAGGTTGCACCGGACGGGCTCGTGAGCGAAAGGCGGATCGAACCGTCGGGCGGCGTCTCGCGCCGCACGGCGTAGGACCACCCGCGGGTGATGTAGCCGAGCTGCGCGATGTGACGCAATCGGTCGGTTGCCGGCCGGGTGGTGCCGATCGCCGCGACGATGTCGTCACCGTGGGCCCACACCTCCATGAGCCGCGCGGTGAGGAACGACTTCGCGCCCATCGACGGCCCGTACCAACCGATGCGCGAGTCCTCCCGGAGCGTCGCCGCGGCCTCGTCGAGCAGCGCGCGGTTCGCTCGCCACTGCGCGAGCTGCGCGGGCGGCGCGAGCGCGCGGAACGCGCCGAGCGTGAAGTCGTCGGCCGCGTCGGCGGTGCCGAACGCGTTCGCCATCAGGCCGTCGACCGTCGCGCGGAACGCCTCCTGGTCGGTGATGGCCAGCGCCGCGGTGCCGTCGAAGTAGGTGAGGTGCCCGATCTGGTCGGCGACGCTCCAGCGCGGACTCGCCGTTGGCGCCGACCACTGCTCGCTCGACGTGGCCGCGACGATCGCGTCGAGTTGCTCCTGCTCGGCGTGGAGGTCGGCCCGGAGGTCGTCGAGTTCGCTCACATGGTGCCTTTCGTGTTGTGGAGAAGGACATCCGGTACGTCGACGACACGCGCCCGCAACCACTCACCGAGGCTCTTCGCCTGCCCGTCTTGACGGCTCGACGCGGCGACGCCCTCTTCGAGCAGGTCGTGGATCAAGAAGTTGAGCGACCGCAACGCCGGGAAGCGATACCGGTCGATCGTCAGCTCGGCCGTCTCCGGAAGGAGCTCGCGTACGCGCTCCACGGTGAGGAACGAGTCGAGCCACGCCCATGCGGCATCGGTCCGAGCGAAGACACCGAGGTTCGCGTGCCCACCTTTGTCGCCCGACCGCGTGCCGACGACGCGCCCGATCGGCGCGCGGGTCGTCGGTCCGGCCGGCGGTTCCGACGCGGGCCCCGCGCCCGGTGTGACCGTCACCTCATGAGTGGGCGCGACCGATTCGATCACGGTGCGCGTGCCGCCGTGCACGACCACCTGTTGGGGCACGAGGTCGGCCGGAACGCGCGCAGCCTGGTACACGCCGTAGGCACTCGCCGTCCGCCCGCCACCCACACTGAACATGCCGGGGATACTCGCGAGCGCGAGCTCGGTGAGCGCGTTGAACACGACGCGCCCGACCTTGCGCTCATCGGGGTCCTTGAGCGTGATGCGCCATTGCGCGACGGCTTCTTCGTTCGTCGCCGGGTCGATCTTGTCGGTCCGCACGACGCGGCTGCGGACACTTGCGTAGTCGGCGGGTGTGTACGGGAGCGCCTTCCAGAACGCAGCGTCGACGAGCTTGGCCTTCGCGTCGATGTCGAGGCCCGTGAGCGCCACGTTCATGTCGGCACGGAAACCACCCACGCGGTTCGTGGCGACCTTCAACGTGCGCGGTGGCGCTTCACCTTGGACTCCAGAAATCCGGACGCGATCCGGTGCGATCTCGTCGAGCTTGATCGTGTCGAAACGCGCAGTGACGTCGGGGCCGTAGTACTTCGGGCCGCCGATCTCGTACAGGAGTTGCGACGTCACGGTGCCGATCGACACCGCGCCGCCGGTGCCGTCGTGTTTGCCGATCACCGACGAGCCGTCGGCCGCGATCTCGGCCCAGGGAAAGCCGGGCCGCTCCATGCCGGGAACCTCGGCAAAGAACGAGTAGTTGCCACCCGTGGCTTGCGTGCCGCACTCGATGACGTGGCCGGCGACGACCGCGCCCGCCAGCGCGTTCCAGTCGTCGCGCGACCAACCGTGATGCCACGCTGCCGGACCGCACACCACCGCCGCGTCGGTGGTGCGGCCGGTGATGACGATGTCGGCGCCGAGTCGCAACGCCTCGACGATGCCGAAGCATCCGAAGTAGGCGTTCGCAGTGAGGAACTGCGAGACGTCGCCGAGCGCCTGGCCGGTCTCGAAGTCGACGAGGCCGTCGGCGAGCGCCGCCAGCTCCGTGAGCCGCGGCATCAGATTGTCACCGTCGACGTACGCAATCGTCGGCGCGAGCCCGAGCTTGTCGGCAACCTGTGCGACCGCCTCGGCGCATCCGGCGGGATCGAGCCCACCCGCGTTGGCGACGACCTTGATGCCGCGATCGAGACACGTGCCCATGACGTGTTCCATTTGCGTCACGAAGCTGCGTGCGTAACCGCCACCGGGTCGCTTCGCCTGCGTGCGGGCCAGGATCAGCATCGTCAGCTCGGCGAGCCAGTCACCGGTGAGGACGTCGATCGGACCGTCGTCCACCATCTCTTGCGCGGCGGAGAGACGATCGCCGTAGAACCCCGAACAGTTCGCGATGCGAACAGGGTCGGTCATTCGACCTCCTGCTCCTCGATGATGAGGAGCACCTCGCCGTTGTCGACCTGTTGCCCGGCGCGTACGAACACGTCGGTGACGATCCCGGTTGCGGGCGCCACGATCCGGTGCTCCATCTTCATCGCTTCCATCACGACCAGGATTGCTCCGGCCTCGACTTCGTCGCCAACTGCCACGCGCACCTCGGTGATTGCGCCCGGCATCGGCGCATTGAGGCCGCCCACGACGGCATCGGAGCCGGGCACCACGAAACGCGGCACCACGGTGAACTCGACGGTGCCACGGTCGCGCTGGACCGCCAGCCGAGCGCCGTCGTGCGACTCCGTCACCCGGGCGCGCCGCCGGATCCCCGCGTACGCGACGTCGATGCCCTGCGCGTCGATGCCGTGCACACGCGCCGGGACACCTCCGACGACGAACGAGCCGTCGCGCTGCGCGCGGTACTCGACGGTGACCGCGGTGTCGCCGATGGCCAGTTCGATGCGCTCGGCCGGCAGGCGAGCGTTGCGCCAACCTGAGGGCGCATCCTTCCAAGAGGTGGCGGCGCGCCGGTTGCGCGCCTGCACCCAGAGCGCGGCGGCGGCGAGAACATGCGCTCGTTCCTCGTCGGAGAGCACGAGCGCTCGCGGTGGCTCGACGCGTTCGATGAAGTCGGTGGTGGTCGCGCCCGCGACGAACTGGTCGTGGCGCAACACGGACGCGAGGAAGTCGCGGTTGGTCGCGACGCCACCGATGTGCAACGACTCGAGCGCCCGTGCGAGCCGGCGCGCCGCCTCGGCCCGCGTGGGCGCGTGGGCGATCGCCTTGGCCAGCATCGGATCGAAGCTCACGCCGACGACTGATCCCTGCTCGACCCCCGACTCCCAGCGGATCGCCGGCTCGTCGCCGGGCGAGTATGCATAGAGCCGCCCCGTCGCCGGGAGGAAGCCGTTCGCAGGATCCTCCGCGCACAGCCGCGCCTCGATCGCGTGCCCGGCGAACGTGACTGCGTCCTGGCCGTAGCCGAGCGGTTCGCCGGCCGCGATCCGCAATTGCTCGCGCACGAGATCAATGCCGGTCACCTCTTCTGTGACCGGGTGCTCGACCTGGAGCCGCGCGTTGACCTCGAGGAAGTAGAACTCGCGGGTCGCGTCGTCAACGAGGAACTCGACGGTGCCTGCCGACTCGTAGCCGATGGCGTGCGCGAGCGCGAGCGCCGCGTCGCCCATCGCCGCCCGCATCGCGGGATCCACGGCCGGCGACGGCGATTCCTCGATGAGCTTCTGGTGCCGGCGCTGGATCGAGCACTCACGTTCTCCGAAGTGCACGAGGTTGCCGTGACGATCGCCGAGGATCTGGATCTCGACGTGGCGGGCCGCGCCCACGTACCGCTCGTAGAACACGCGGTCGTCGCCGAAACCCGCTGCGGCTTCGCGCTGCGCGGACGCGACTGCCTCTGCCAGGTCGTCGGCGCGCTCGACGACTCGCATGCCCTTGCCGCCGCCACCTGCGGCCGCTTTCACGAGGATCGGGTAGCCAATCGCCCCGATGCCGTCGGCGGACTCCGTCGATGGCAAGGTCGGCACGCCGGCCGCGATGGCTGCCTGCTTAGCCGCGATCTTGTCACCCATCGCACTGATCGCTTGCGGTGGTGGGCCGACCCACATGAGGCCGGCGTCGAGGACCTGCTGAGCGAACGTGGCGTTCTCGGAGAGGAAACCGTACCCGGGGTGGATCGCGTCGGCGCCGGCCGACCGGGCACTGCTCACGATCGCGGCGCCGTCGAGGTATCCCGTGTCGAGGCTCACCGCCAGGTCGGCATCTCGCACGTGCGGCGAGTCGGCGTCCGCGTCGACATACACCGCGACGCAACGCAGACCCATCGCGCGCGCGGTGCGGATGACGCGGCGTGCAATCTCGCCGCGGTTCGCGATCAGTATCGACTTCACAGCCGGAACACCCCGTAGCCGGTCGCGCCTTCGATGGCACGATTGCGAACGACCGAGAGGCACATCCCGAGGACGGTGCGTGTGTCGCGCGGGTCGATGATCCCGTCGTCGCTGATCGCGCCGGTGGCTACGAGCGCCAGCGAGCCCTTCTCCTGCACGGCTTCGACCATCTCGACGATCTTGCGGTCCTCTTCCTCGTCGAACTCGATGCCCTTGCGCGCGGCCTGGCCGCGCCGCACCATCGACATCACACCGGCGATCTGCTTGGGGCCCATCACGGCGATCTTCGCGGTGGGCCACAGGAACGTGAAGCGGTTTCCGTACGCGCGTCCCGACATCCCGTAGGTACCGGCGCCGTACGAAGCCCCGATGATCACCGTCAGGTGCGGCACGGTCGAGTTCGTGACCGCGTTGATCATCTGCGAGCCCTTCTTGATGATCCCGTCGGCTTCGAAGTCGCGCCCGACCATGAACCCGGTGATGTTCTGCAGGAACAGCAGCGGCACGTCGATCTGGTTGCAGAGTTGGATGAAGTGCGCGCCCTTCTCGGCAGCACGCGGGTAGATCACGCCGTTGTTGCCCAAGATCCCGACCGTCGTGCCGTGGATCTGAGCCCAACCGCAGATCAGTGTGTTGCCGTAACGCGCCTTGAACTCCTCGAACCGGCTGCCGTCGACGACGCGTGCAATCACGTCGCGCACGTCGACCGCCTGGCGCAGGTCGCGGCTCACGAGCCCGAGCAGCTCCTCCGGATCGTGCGCTGGCGGATCAGCGAGCGCAGCCGGTTCGGGCTCGGGCTTGCGCCAGTTGAGATGCGAGATCACTTCGCGACACATTCGGATCGCGTCCATCTCGTCCTCGGCGAAGTAGTCGCCGAGGCCCGACACTTCCGCGTGCATGCGGGCACCGCCCAGCGTCTCGTCGTCGGACTCCTCGCCCGTCGCCATCTTCACGAGCGGCGGCCCGGCGAGGAAGATCTTCGACTGGTCCTTGACGACGATGTTGTAGTCGGACATCCCCGGCTGGTAGGCGCCACCCGCAGTGGACGAACCGAACACCACGCACACCGTCGGGATTCGCAGCTTCGAGAGCTCGATCATCTCGTAGAAGAAGCGACCGGTCTCGGCAAAATGATCGGTCTGCGCTCGGCGACGGGTCTCGCCGTCGCCGCCACCACCACCCTCGACCCGCAAGTCAGCACCGGCTGACTCCACGAAGCTCACGTACGGGATGTGGTTGTCGCGCGCGATCTCCAGTGCGCGCATCCACTTCTTCGCCACGTACGGCGTGAGTGCGCCCCCGAGCACGGACGGATCGTTCGCGAAGAGCACGCACTCGACACCCGCGATCACGCCGATCCCCATGACGGCGCCGCCACCCATCGCGTACGACGACTTGTAACCCGCGAGCGCGCTGAGCTCGAGGAACGGACTGTCGGGGTCGAGGACGTTGGCGATGCGCTCGCGCACCGGCAGCTTGCCGCGGCTGCGCATCCTCGCCATCGCTTCGGCGCCGCCTCCGGCCTCAGCCTCGTCGAGCAGTTCGTCGATCACTGCGAGCTGCTCGAGCACATCCGCGCGATTCTGCGCGAACTGCTCGGATTGCGGGTCGACCGCCGACCGCAGTGGCGGCGCCAAGATCGGTCGGACCGTTTGACTAGACATAGAGACCACAATCTACAACTAGTGTCGAGCTAACCGTCGACGTGAGGAGTGGGACATGGGGACGCTACGGGACCGGGTCGTCATCGTGACGGGCGCGGGGCGGGGAATCGGACGCGAGCACGCGCTCCTGTTCGCCGCGCAAGGCGCCAAGGTCGTCGTGAACGACCTTGGCGGAGGAACCGACGGCGAGGGGGCTTCCCAAGGCCCCGCGCATGAGGTCGCGAGCGAGATCAACGCCGCCGGCGGACAAGCCGTTGCCAGCACCCACGACATCGCCACCGCGGTCGGCGGCGATGGTGTCGTCGAGACTGCGCTCGACGCGTTCGGTGCGCTTCACGGCTTGGTCAACAATGCCGGCATCTTGCGCGACCGCGTGCTCGTCAACATGAGCGACGACGACTGGGAGACGTCGCTCCGAGTCAACCTGTCCGGTCACTTCTACCCGACCCGCGCTGCGGCCCGATATTGGAGAGAGCAGTCGAAGGCTGGCGACACCGTGGCCGCGGCGGTGGTCAACACTGCGAGCGAATCCGGCATCTTCGCGAACGCGGGTCAGAGCAACTACGCCGCGGCGAAGTCGGGGGTGGCCACCCTGACGGAGGTCTGGCACAAAGAGCTCCGGCGCTACGGCGTGCGCGTGAACTGCATCTGTCCTCGTGCTGCGACTCGCCTGACCGCGCAGGTCGGCGTCGCCGAGGTCGGGGCGGACGCGCCCTGGCATCCGTCTCACGTTTCGCCGTGGGTCGCGTACCTGCTCTCGGCCGATTGTGAGATCTCCGGCCAGGTGTTCGTCGTGTTCGGCGGGTTGATCGTGCGGGCGGCTCCGTGGAGCCTCGACAACGCCTGGAAGATCGACGACAAGCTGCACTTCGAGCCCGAGGAGCTTCCAGCTCGAGTTGCCACGCTCGGCCTGCCCTCGAACAAGGGCAGAGACACCGGCGGCGTCGTCCGCGAAGACTGACCTGACCGTGATGGCACGTGGCACGTCGCTCGTCGCGCCCGCCCTGAAGGCATGGGGCATCGCCGCGCCCTAGTTGGCGTCGGCGCTCGCCTTCGTGCGCGGACGTGCACGCGTCGGCTTCGTCGCGGCCGCGGGCGGCAAGAAGTCGGTGGACCAGACGTCGGCGAGCACGCGGACGAGCGCATCGCGCGGGAACGCCCAGCGGCCCGTCGCCGCGT
>Ga0233425_10010864_pt1 | contig 10871 bp, 7 predicted proteins | sample Watercolumn_Towu_2_FD_181712 | JGI IMG/M metagenome (GOLD analysis project Ga0233425, IMG submission 181712) | Freshwater microbial communities from Lake Towuti, South Sulawesi, Indonesia - Watercolumn_Towuti2014_140_MG | ecosystem: Environmental > Aquatic > Freshwater > Lake | place: Indonesia...
GGCTGGGACTTCATCGTCGATAATACCGTTAACGGAAACTTGCATTTGCATCGCGTGGAGAACGGGGTCTCAACAGAAGCTGTCTCTTTTGGTAGAAGCACCGGCAACCTGGGCATCGGCACCACGTCTCCTACCGCCCAACTGCACACAACGGGCACGGTGCGCTTCTCCAACTTCGGCGCGGGCTCCTTGCAGACAGACGCCAATGGCAATGTGTCTGTGTCATCCGATGAACGCCTCAAGAACGTCCAGGGCGCGTTTGCGCCGGGGCTTGCCGCTGTCATGCAGATCGATCCGATCCGCTACCGATGGAAGCCAGAGACAGGCTACGATGCCTCGACCACCTATGCGGGCTTCTCTGCCCAGAACGTGCAAACGGCCATCCCCGAAGCCGTCGGCGTGAGCCCCAACGGCTATCTCTCCTTGAGCGACCGGCCGATCCTCGCTGCGCTCGTGAATGCCACGAAAGAGCTTGCACAGCAGCTCGGTGACTTCGCCGAGCGGATCACGACCAAAGAACTGACCTTTGACCGCGCAAGCGGTAACGAGATTGGTGTTCATAAGCTCTGTGTGGACGACATTTGCGTCACTCGCGAGCAATTCGCCGCCATGGTCGCCGCAGCGGGTCAATCGGGCGTCTCCCCTTCTCCGAACGTACACGAGGATGCGCCGCAAGCACCCGTAATCGAACTCAACGGCAACGCATCGAGCACCATCGAAGCCGGTGACACGTACAACGACCTCGGCGCGCGCATCGTGGTGCCCGAGAGCGATCTCAATCTGGGGCTCGTCATCGTGCTCGACGGCGCGACCACGACCCAAGTCTCGATCGACACCTCGCAACCCGGCGAGCGCACGATACTCTACACCGTCACTTCGCCCACGACCGGCCTCACGGGCAGCGCCACGCGCACGGTCATCATCACGCCCGCCGAACAGTCTCCGGAGCAGCCAGCGAACGACAATCCGTTCAACGCACCTGCCAACGACAATGCATCAGCGACCAGCTTGCTCAACACCGAGCCGGCAGTCGTCAGCCTGTAAATATCTCGAAACAGACGAGCGTGTCCGTGATCAGCGAGCGTCATCCAACCCCGCCATACACCCCGCCTTTAGGGTAAGGCGGGGTAACGGGTCGAAAGAATAAGAAAGCACGGGCCGCGCGCGTCGGGCTACCCGCCCGACTCCGTGTCTTTTTCGGGCCGCGCGTGGGCGCGCGCCCGACTTCGGCCGGCGCGAAAAGCGTGGGCGCTTTTCGCGCCGCCTTCGCCCTCGTCTCTTTTGGGAAAGAGCCTCGGGAAAAGCCCCGGAGTCGGGCGGGTATCCTAGACAGGATCGACATCGAGCATCATGCGGTAACGTGGCATGACGGAAAGCAGCGCCGACGCGCGCGGCCCTGCATCGAGATCGACTCAAGGCGCGAGGGGAAAGACGCGCATCGTCCTCTCGCTCCCCCACCGAGCCAGCATCCCGACCAACCCACCGATCATGGCGCTTGGCCGGGCGCTTCCCTCAAGGCGACCCGCTGCGCGGGCGGCCTTCGGCCGGCCTTGACCGAACCGCCGCCAAGCGCCCACGCATTCGCGTGTCGGCTCCAGGGGGAATGTCGCCTCGCATGTCTCACCAGGGGGAAATCTGTGCGCATACACTACCATGGACTCTGCTCTGACTTGCTGGCCTTGACAGGCTTAGCTACACATTTGTGCCCCTTAGCTAGGTGTAGCCCCATGAATTAACAGCAATTATTACAAAGCGACGGGGAACGGTGACAAACGAGCTCCATTACGACGGTAATCCCACGGTGCTCAGTGAGTCGGTTTTGAAGGAAGGCCACTGAAAGCAGGGGGCATGGCAGGAAATCGAAACCGCGAAGAAGCGATCAACACCCAGCTTGCGATTCTGATTTCGCGTTACGGCGTGACCGCTGACGGCGAGACAATACAGCTTCACGGGAAGCATCGCCCCGACGTTCTTTTCCAGCTTCGCGGCCTTCGAGTCGTGATCGAGGGAAAGTTCTCAGATCATCCCGGTGCAGAGGATGTTGTACTTCAGGACGCCCGTAAGCGCGTGAAAAGCGGCGTTGCTCACATCGCCGCCGCCGCCATTTATCCGTTGCAGCTTCGCACGACGCCGACCACGAAAATTCTCTCGGTTCTGGAAAGGGCCGTTCTCAAATTCCGCATCATCTCGGAAGCCCACGAGACGGAGCATTGGTCAGAAGGCTCTCCTTCCCTGCTCATGGACGCCCTTCGCCGCGCTCAAGAAGGGCTTGTCAGAGACGACATCGTTGAGCAGACCGCGAAGGGGCTTTCAATCCAACTAGAGGCCATCGCTAAGCTTTGGCAGGGACAAGTCGGGACTTGCGAACGCCTATCAAACATTCTCGGCATCGTGTCTCCCCAAGGCGAAAAGCCGGAAGAGGCGCAGGAGCGCCGTGGCACGGCAGCAAAGGTTGCAGCTCTTGTCCTCGCCAATGCGCTGGTATTTCAGGAGCAGCTATCGGCCAGCGATCCGCGCGTTTCGACGCTGAGCAAGCTCGAAAAGAGCAAGAGCCTTGTGTCGGCTATCCAAAAAGATTGGCGATGGATCTGGGAGAACATCAATTACCTTCCAATCTTTCAGCTTGGCGAACGCGTCCTTCAGGAATTGCCGTCAAGCCCGCAGACGGTCGGCCCCGTCCACGCTTTATTGAGCGAAGCCAAGGCAATCTGCTCCAATCAAGCTGCGTTGCGCCACGACCTTATGGGCCGCATCTACCATTGGTTACTGCACCACGCGAAATACCTCGGCACCTACTACACGTCCGTTTCGGCCGCGACCCTCCTGCTCAAACTTACCTTGTCACTGAAGTGGGAGAGGGACTTCAGCGACGTCAGAGAATTGGCGGATTTCAAAGTCGGCGACCTAGCTTGTGGAACCGGAACGCTGTTGATGGCGGCAGCGCAGGCACTTACGGATTGCTACATTCAAGACCGAGCAGAAAAGGACAAGACGCTTACAGAGAAGGATATGTCGGTCTTGCATCAGACGCTGATGCAGAACGTCCTTCAGGGCTACGACATCCTGCCATCGGCGGTTCACCTAACGGCTTCGACGCTTGCACTTCTCGCGCCCGACGTTGCTTTCCGAAACATGAATCTCTTTGTGATGCCTATTGGCGTCGATCACGGCACGCCGCGCCTTGGAAGCCTTGATTTTCTGAACGCCGACGAGATCAAAACGCAGTTCGCGCTCGACAACTCTCATCTTGACACAGTTAGGACGGGCGCGGCCATGTCAACCTATGCAAACGCCAAGGTTCCACTCCTTGATCTTTGCGTGATGAACCCGCCGTTCGTCAGCAGTCGTTATGGCAATTTGCTTTTTGGTTCTCTGCCGCAGGAGAGGGCCACTTTGCAAAGGGAGTTGTCTCGCCAATCCCGATTGTTGGGAGTCAGCGCAACGGCGGGCCTGGGCGCGCTGTTTGTTCCATTGGCTGACAAGCACATAAAGCCCGGGGGGCGCATCGCGTTTGTACTACCAGTTGCGCTTGCTACGGGCGAAGCGTGGGGGCCAATTCGGAGAAAGATTGCGGATAATTACCACCTCGAAGTGGTTATCACTAGCCACGACCCCGACCGCCCGAACTTTTCAGAGAACACCGATCTTTCCGAACTGCTATTCATAGCCCGCCGGCTCCAACGGAAGGAGAAAGCTGGGGCGACCATTTATGTGAATCTCTGGCGCAATCCGCGCTCCATTCACGAAGCGTTGGATCATGCGATGCGCATATCCGCCGCGATCATGGGGATTGACGGAAAAACCCGACAAACTCAGATTATTAGATCGGGACAAACGATTTTGGGTGAGGTGTCCAGCCTCCCAGCACCCAAGGATGCGGATAACTGGACAGGCGCGATTTTCGCCCAAAGCTACCTGATGCAAATTTATTGGGCGCTCGACGCCAAGCACCAAATTGAGCTTCCTGGAAATGCGACCAAACATGCCGTCCCCCTCTGCCGTCTCGACGACCTTGGAGGCCTTGGATATGACGCGCGAGACATCTTCGACGCGTTCGAAGTCGATAAGACAGCGGCCACATGGTCTCCCTATCCTGCCTTCTGGAACCATGAAGCCGATAAGGTGCAAACGATAGCCCAGAAGCCGAACGCTACGCTTCTCGCGCGCACGGAAGCCCTGCCTGGGCGAAGGCTCAAGAGCGCCACAGCAGTTTGGGCGAAGTCGGGCAAGATACTTTTGGTTTCGAGACTTCGAACGAATACCCATCGCGTGGTCGCAGTGGGGCTGGCGAAAAATGCCATTGGAAACACTTGGTGGAGCTTCGACGAGTCCGCCCTTACTAAAGAACAGAGAAAATCCTTGTTACTGTGGCTGAATAGCACGGTTGGTATTCTATCCTACTATGGCCGTCGAGCCATCACTGAAGGCGCATGGATGCAGATGAAGAAGCCTGCATGGTCATCGATGCCAGTTCTCGACGTGCGGAATCTCTCACAAGCGAATTTGACCAAACTTGCAGCGGCCTATGACGAGATCGCCAAGAAGCCTCTGGCCCCGATTGCTCAACTGCACCTCGACCCAGTGCGCCAAGAGATCGACGCGGTTTTTTGCAAAGTCTTGAGATTGCCGGACCTCGGACCCGTGCGAGAACTATTGGCGCGAGAGCCGGGACTCAGCGCGCGTGACATCGCCGCGTCGGTTTCGGGGGAGACGGAGGAGGACTAAGCTATTTGCTGCGCGTCCCCGGCAGCTTGAGCGAGCGAAGCTGTCCGGGCCACGCTTTCCTTTCGTTAGGGGCTATAATCCCCACAGGCCACCATCCCCTTTCGGATCGTGGCCGGAAACGAGCCGACAGTGAGCGGGGGGGCTCGGCAGTCGCGTCATCACGCACAATTGACTTACGACGCCACGTAGCCCCGGCGCGCCTTCCGGGAAGAAGGCGCTGCCCGCATCATCTCCCTATAGCGATGCGCACGGCACGCCGGCTCTCTTCCGGCTATGGATACGCACACATACTCCCTCATGCTGGGCGCTCGCGCATCGGGCGAATTCGTCACGCTCGACGAAGACGAACGCCGCCGGCATTTGTATCTCATCGGCCAGACCGGCACGGGCAAGAGCACATTGCTGCTCAATTTGCTGCGACAGGATTTTGAGAGCGGCGCGGGCGTCGCATTGCTCGACCCGCACGGCGACCTTGCGCGCGCGGCGCTCGACCACATCCCGCGCCGGCGCACCAACGATCTTGTCTACATCGACCCCGCCGACATCGAGCGGCCGATCGGCTTCAATCCCCTCTCGCGCGTGCCGCCCGATCTTGCGCCGATCGTCGCCGACGGGATCGTGTCCGCCTTCCGGCATGTGTGGCCGGACAGTTGGGGGCCGCGCCTCGATTACATTCTGACCAACGCCGTGCGCGCCTTGCTCGACGTTCCGGGCGCGACCTTACTCATGCTCCCCCGCCTGCTGATCGATACGCCCTATCGGGTTCAGCTGGTGCATCGCCATGTGCGCGATCCGGTGGTGCGGGCATATTGGCAGAACGAATACGCCGGCTACACGGAGAGTTTTCGCCGCGAGGCCATCGCTCCCATTCAGAACAAGATCGGCAAGGCGTTGATGACTCCCTCATTGCGCAACATGCTGACGCAGCCGAGGAGCACGATCACCCCACGCCGGCTGATGGACGAGGGCGCGATCGTCATCTGCAATCTGTCGAAGGGCGCGCTCGGGGAGAGCACGACGCATCTTCTTGGCGCATTGCTGGTCACGGCGCTCGCGCAGGCCGCGCTCTCGCGCGCCGACATGCCGGCCGATAAGCGGCGTATCTTTCATCTCTACGCCGACGAGTTTCAATCCTTCGCCACGGAGAGCTTCTCGCTCATTCTGAGCGAAGCAAGAAAATATGCGCTGACGCTCACTCTCGCGCATCAGTATCTCGACCAGCTTCCTCTACCACTCCGCGCTGCGGTCTTCGGCAATGCCGGCTCGATCATCGCTTGCCGCACCGGCGCATCCGACGCGCCGATTCTCGCCGAACAGATCGGGCTCGGCGGAGACGATGCGCTTCTCGACCTTCGAAACTTCACCGCCTGGGCGCGGCTCTTGCGGGACGGACAGCCATCCTCCCCTATTCCCTTCCATCTCTACCCTGCGCCTCGGCCGCTGCGCCCGTCGCCGCAGTGGCTAATCGAGACGAGCCGCACCCGCTTCGGACGGGATCGCGCGGTCATCGAGGAAAAGATTCGGCGGTTTCTCGCTGCGTGAGCCGGCAACGATGAGAGTATCTCTTCAGGCGAGACCCTATTGCAATTCAATTTGGTCCTAAAGCCACAGGACGATTGTTAGAGGGGCAGAGGACCAAGAGGCCACGAGGTCTCGTTCAATTTAGAAAGCGATTCGGCCTGCTTTTCGGGTTCGACCTTTAAAATTGAAGACTTCAATTGAACGATTCGTTCTTCGATTTCGTCGGCTGAGACATCGATTCTCAGCTTCTCCTGCACGAATTCGAGTCGCGCTTCGCACTCACGAATCACCTCAGACCATGATTTCACCCATACTTTATGATTCGGTTTGTCGAGATACAGCCCGACGGGCCTATCTTTTTGTGTCACCCGCTCTTTGACAACGCCGTCGTATTCGCCTGCGACCAAGTAAAAATTCCATGAGGTCGAAGTGTTGACAAAATCAGGCTGCACAAGAATCGCGTTGACATAATCCTCTAACTGATCGAGTTCTTTCCGACCCACAACGAGCGATGGCCTCTTGAGTTCGATCAGGAGAAACTCTCGATGCTGGCGGTCGGCGTGCGGCACAATGCGGCCCATGAAAGAATCGACACGGCCGATCTTCCCGTCCGGCTTCCGTCCCTTGATCTTAGTCTGCTTAAGTGCGAGTTCCTCGGAGACACGCGTCATGATCTTTGTGAGTCCAGCCTCCGCCATCGTGAAGTGAAAGCTCTCGCCGAAAATCCAAGTATGGTCACGGATTAGGACATCGAGTTCCCCGCGCTCTTTTACCGATTGACGGTGTTTCGGCTCGAACACAATCTCGCGGAGTACTTTCAGTGCGACGATCCGGTCGGCGATTAAGCTGGAGGCTGAAATGATATGCCCAAGTTCCGTCTTCTCCAGCAGGTTCGAAAACTCGTTTTGGCGAACTTTTGGAAGATTAAACACGGCCCGTAGGATACGGGAGACAGATTCGGGGTTGTGGCTCACCGCCTCGCGAAGCAGCCCAAGGGTAATTTTTTTCAGCGGATTGTCTGCTTTTTTGAAATCCCTTGAGTACGATGAAACGGCATGGGTCGCGATGTCGAAGACTTGGCGTTCACGCCTCTCGACCTCGTCCTTTGGGTCGCCCTCATAAGGGTAGACACCTGCATCCTTGAGATCCTGAATGAGTTCTGTCGACCGTTCCGCTTGGCGCGCGCGAAAATAGTCACCGATTTCGTCGCGGATATATTCCAGAACACGAGCAAAATTAGGGTCTGTCAGATCATCGAATTCCAGAAGGTTCGCGTTTGCGATCTCTTGGAAGAACGGCGAGTAGGCGTAGACCGAGAAATCGAAACCTGGTGCTGGAATGTTGGCCGCTTGGGAGCCGAGCACCACGCCACTTTCCCCTCCGAAATAGATTTTACGGCTTCCAACCTTGGCCTTCCACTCGATCACCTTAAGAGATAAGTCTCGCACAACACGGCCGGGACAGATGATCGGCTTCACGTCGAACGAGTGCGTTCGCTCGATCGTCGATTTAGGATCAACAGCCGCTCCATCATAGATGATGACGGTATCGGGGTATTGCATGACATACGGGGCGAAAGTCGCATTGAAATCCGCCCGCGCCTCCTCGCCGGCTAGCCAATCGACGCTCTGCTTCAGAGGAGCCAAATCAGCGATCGTGCCGGCTTCAGAATCTGCCGGCGCGGGCTCCGCATCTGATACGTCACTCGTCTGGAGGCGACTCGCATCGATCTCGATAGTAAGCTGGAAAAAAGAGTCGCCTTCCTTGTAGACTGATTTCCAGCGGGCCTTTTGGGCAAGCGAGAAGAATTTCAAGCGGCCCTGCCCCTCCCTCCCATGTATGGCGCGCTTGAGACCCGGCGTTCGGTTTGTGTGTAGCTTCCAAGATTCGCCCAAGCTTTCAAAGTCGTGATCCGCCCGCGCCTTTGAAATTCCCGTTCCATTGTCACGAATTAATATGCTGTCGATACCGCCGAGGGCATTGCGGACGAATTCGACCGACACCGTCGTTGCATCTGCGTCGAGCGCGTTCCAGACGAATTCGCCGATAGCCCTCACATAATCACGCGTACTCGCTACCCTCTGAAGGTGGTCGTGCTTTGCCTTGAGCGTGAGGACGGTCATTGATTGCTTTCCGGGTTCCAACTGAGTCGTACGAATCTCCAAGAGCGAACCGCCCGCCGGAGAAGCTTGGCTCACTTTCGAGTGTAGCTGACCAAACAGTAAAGCTACAGAGTCTGGTTTCAGAGGACGACTGTCCGAACGTCTGCGTCGGTTTATTCGCCCTAAAATGTCGCGCTCCAGCCCGCCTAACCCCGACACAGCCCGACCAACCGCGTTGGCGCGCGACATAGGCCGACATTGCTGTTCGCCGCGCAACATACGTCGCCAATTATCGTCTTTGACGACTGCTAGAATGGACGCATGGGCAAGGGCACGGAAGCCGAAATCACGGCGCGCCGGCCGCGATACCGGCGAGCAGAAGATTCGCCTGCTTTTCGAATGACCGAAGGCGACATTGAGATCATCCGGCACATCGCGCGACATAGGTTCTTGCGCTCAACACACGTCGCCGATCTTGTAAGGCGATCAATTGACCGCACGAATGATCGGCTATGCCATCTCTTTCATGCGGGCTATGTCGACCGGCCGCGCTCGCAGCTCGACTATTATCCGACGAAAGGCTCCGCCCCGATTGTCTACGCGCTCGCCGATCGGGGAGCGCGGCTCTTGCGTGAGCAAGGAGAAGTCGACCCGTCGGGGATCGACTGGGGCCGCAAGAATTTGGAAGCAGGCCGACCCTTCATCGAGCACCAGCTGGGGATCGCCGACTTCGAAGTCGCAGCGCAACTTTCGGCCGAGCGTTCCGGCTATCGTTATGTCAACGCCGAGGACATTGTTTCTAAGTCGCCAGCGGCCGCCGGCTCGGATAGGGGCAATCTATTTTCGCTTCGCGTCACCGTTTCGCATCAAGGAGCGCGCCACGAGATCGGACTTGTCCCCGACATCGCTTTCGCCATCGACTTGAAGAAGGGCGCATCCCGAAACTTCGTCGCCGAGATTGACCGAGGGACAATGCCGATCACGCGAGCAGTCTTTTCCCAGACCAGCATCGAGCGCAAACTTCGATCCTATCTTTCGGCGCACGTCTCCCATCTCTTCGAACGAAAGTTCGGCTGGAAACACTTCCGCATCCTATTCGTCGCCAGCGACGACAGTCGCGTCCGCTCGATGATCGAGGCGCTGCGATCCATTCAGCCGCCGGGCGCGGCCGGTTCGTCTCTCTTCCTCTTCGCCTCGCGCGACGCGCTTCGCGCCGCCGATCCGCTGACCGCAGCATGGCGCGGCGTCGACGGTTCGCTGCGGTGGCTGTTGCCCCAATGAAAGGCGAAAAGCCTATTGGGTCGGGCGCGAGCTTGAAGAAGAAGTTGTGACGGATCAGGAGCTTATCGCGCCGAGGTGGGGTAAACGGTTTCCCCCACTATTTCCCCCTCGGTTTCCCCCAGCTCAACGCAACGTGCGCCAGCCGGCGCGGAACAAAGATCAAGGAAAAAGGCATTGAGTCGGGCCAAATTGTTCGACGGCCGTCTCTCATAAGAATCTGAAATCACGAAGAAAGTTTTTTCGAGGACATTAATCGGGTCATTGATTCGGAATATATGAGCCGATTAATGACTCGATCCATGCGGCGCAGCCGCTTCACCCTGAAGCGATCCCGCCCATTTCATGCTTTTCCCGGCCTTTTGTGGTACACTTTCGACATGACCAAGACAGCCGACAAATTGGACGTGACGCCGATCGCCCTCACTGATGAGGTTGCGGCCATGACCGACTATGTGCGCAGCCCTGGCGGCCGCGCCGCCATCGAGCGAGGGCTGTCAGAGATTCGTCAGGGCCGCGTCATCGAGGGCAAAGACGCGCTCGCAGTCGAGCTGAAAAAACGGGCCGCGCCGCGCCGCCGCGCCTAACTCTTAAACTTATGCGCCGCGTCGTTTACGCTGCGAGCTTCGTCGATGACGCGGATAGGATTGCCCAATATATCGAGGCTCAATTCGGCGCAGCGCGCGCCGACATTTTCATCGACGACTTGAATCGCTTCTGCGAACTGATCGCAGGCCAGCCGCGACTCGGAAAGCGCAACCACGGTTACGACACGACGCTGCGCGGGGTCGTACGCGATCGCAATTGGATATTCTTCCAATATGACGACGCCGAAGCGCGGTTTCTCCACATCGTCGACGGCCGCCGGAACAAGAACGCGATCGCTTTCTGACCAAAGCGAGCGCCGCCGCCATTGCTTGACCGCCGCTGTTTGCGGCGTAAGCTTCCAATAGTTCCCCACATCCCCGAAGGCTTGCCCCGCGCTGGCGGGCGGCGAGGCCGTGCGTCCCTCGCCGCCTGCCCACGCAGGACATTGCAACCGAGCCAGAAGGGACATTCGACATGGCCGAGAAAGAGCAGCCCAAGCAACCGACGCATCGCGCCTATTCCGTCATCCGGCGCGAAGGCCAGGACGACTTTTGGCTGAACGTCGGATTGGTCTTCCCGCACAAGGACAGCGGCGGCTTCAACATCATGTTGCAAGCCTTTCCGCTCGACGGGAAGATCGTCTGCCGCGAGATCACC
>Ga0233425_10010865_pt1 | contig 10868 bp, 7 predicted proteins | sample Watercolumn_Towu_2_FD_181712 | JGI IMG/M metagenome (GOLD analysis project Ga0233425, IMG submission 181712) | Freshwater microbial communities from Lake Towuti, South Sulawesi, Indonesia - Watercolumn_Towuti2014_140_MG | ecosystem: Environmental > Aquatic > Freshwater > Lake | place: Indonesia...
GACAAAGTAACGACCAATGAAACCGATCGTCTCGTTCGTCAAGGATTGATGTTTCATACGCCTCATCGTGCTGGAGAGGTGAAGCATGCTGAGTTGGTCGTTTATTCTTCGGCGATTCGTCCTGGAAATGTTGCCTTTGATGAAGCCAGGATTTTAAAGAAGCCAATGGCATTGCGTGCAGAAGTTCTTGCTGCTATCATGTCAGGAAAAAAAGGAGTGATCGTCTGCGGGATGCATGGCAAGACGACTACGTCAGCGATGGCCGCTCATGTTTTTGGAGAAGCGGGGTGGAATCCTTCTTATTACGTGGGGGCAGAGGTTCCGATTCTTGGGGCCAATGCGCGCTGGAGTCCACAAGGAGACTATTTTGTTGCCGAGGGCGATGAGAGCGATGGAACGTTAATCAACTACACTCCGGAGCATGCGCTGGTTTTGAATATCGAGCCTGAGCATCTCGATTTTTATAAAACGAGTGAAGCGATTGATGCGGTTTTTCAACGTCTCATCAATCAGACGAAAGGACTTCTTTTTTATTGGGCCGATGATTTAGGTGCAGCGCGCCTCTGCGCCAACCATCCGAGAGCGGTTGCTGTGGGGACCGATGAAGCGTGTGATTATCGCTACGTCAGTTTGAAAAAAGAAAAAGAGGGTTCTTCTTTTGAGGTGATCGCTAAAAATAAAAACTTGGGAAGAATTTTTCTTTCGATTCCTGGAACTCACAATGTCAATAATGCGATGCTAGTGATTGCACTGGCGTTGGAGCTCGGTGTTCCTTTTAACAACATCACGACGGCTTTGGATCATTTTCGCGGAGCCAAGCGACGCTTTGAACTGAAGTATAATGGGAATAGACCTCTTGCAGAACTCGCTGCTGACAATGCAGAGCAAGGAGTCGACGGCGCGCAGCAGCGGAGTGTATATAAAAATACTCGAGCAGCGAGCACCGGCGCGACGCAGCTGTGCACGTCAGCAGTAGAGTTATGCAAGAGGTCTAATGGAGTTCGCGTTTTTGATGACTATGGCCACCATCCAACAGAAATTGCAGCGACTCTTTCTACTGCGCATGCGTTGTTGCATGGTGCTCCTGATGGTGTCTCTCCAGGTCGTTTGCTAGTCATGTTTCAACCGCATCGTTATTCGCGGACAGCGGCTTTTCAACGAGAGTTTGGGACAGCTTTATTGGCGGCCGATACTGTTTTTGTTACTGATATTTATCCAGCCAATGAACAGCCCCTGCCAGGTGTGACGGGAGAATGCATTGTCGAGGCAGCACGAGCACAAGGTCATCAATCAATTTTTTTTGAGCCTCACGTAGAAGGAGTGCGCTACAAACTTGGTGTCATGATGAAACCGGGGGATCTGATTCTCACGCTTGGAGCTGGCAACGTTCATGAAGAGGGGACGCGACTTGTGGAGGATTTGAAAACACGTGATCGTTTGCTGGCTGCGATGAGAGTAGGAACGATGCAACTTTATGAACCACTTTCGCGTCATACGACGATGAGAGTTGGCGGGCCTGCGCAATTTTGGGCTGAGCCGGAAACGGAAGAAGGCTTTGCTCAATTGGTAAAAAAATGTTTTGAAGAAAACATTCCACTCATGGTGATGGGAAGAGGATCTAACCTCATTGTACGAGATGGTGGTATTCCCGGTGTTGTCGTTCATCTAGCGCGTGGCTGCTTTGCCGAATCTCATGTGGAGGATCAACGGATTACTGCGGGTGTTGGTGTGAAGCTCAAGCAATTAAGCAGTCTTGCGCGTCAAGCTGGTTTAGCAGGATTTGAATGGATGGAAGGAATTCCAGGAAATCTTGGAGGGAGTTTGCGAATGAATGCAGGGGCGATGGGGAAACAAACTTTTGAGCAAGTGGTGAGTATCAACTACGTTGATCGACAAGGAAATCGTGGCACCGCTACGCCGCAAGAATTAGAAATTTTTTATCGCAATGTTCCTTTTCTAAAAAATCATTATGTTGTTTCTGCGACACTACAAGGAGTCCCTGGCTCTATTGAAGAAATTGATCGCTTGATGCAAACATCATGGCATCATCGTCGGGAGACGCAACCGATAGCCGCTAGTGCTGGTTGTACGTTTAAAAACCCTTCTCCTGAAATGCCAGCAGGACGTCTCATCGAAGAATTAGGTCTTAAAAATGAGTCCATTGGAAAAGCCCGCGTCTCCGAAGTTCATGGCAATTTTATTGTCAATGATGGAGGAGCAAGTGCTGCTGATGTTTTAGCATTGATTGAGAAAATCAAAAGCGTGGTCTTGGAACAACGAGGAGTTAAGTTGGAGACCGAGGTGCAGATTGTGGGGATATCATAGAAGTAGCTCTTATATTCTCCATTTGACAATGAGAGGTGGGTGTTAGTAAACTTCCCAATCCTATGAAATCGGGGACGAAAAAATTAATTCAGTTCGACTGGGCGATAAAGACACTTTTGAGAAATAGAAAAAATTTTTCTATCCTCGAAGGATTTCTTTCGGAGTTATTGGGTACTGGTGTTGAGATCAAAGAAATCTTGGAGAGCGAGTCCAATAAGAATCACGCCAAAGATAAATCTAATCGCGTCGATATTTCTGCGAAGCTAAGCAATGGAGAGCATGTGATTATTGAACTTCAGAGTGATTATCAAGATGATTTTATTTGTCGTATGCTCTATGGGGTTTCTAAAGTTGTTGTTGATTATTTGCAAGCGGGAGATCGCTATCATCAAATCCCGCGAGTCATCTCAGTCAATATTGTTTACTTCGACCTAGGAGAAGGAGAGGATTACATTTATCATGGGACGACCGAATTCAGAGGTATTCACAAGCGGGACGTGTTGCAATTGAAAGAATCAGAAAAGAAACATTATCCTGAACACATCGCTAATATTTTTCCAGAGTACTATGTTTTGAAAGTTAGTGCTTTTGATTTAAATATTCGTAATACACTCGACGAATGGATGTATGCTTTGAAACAGTCAGAAGTGCGGCCAGAGTTTAAAGCCAAAGGAATTCAAGAAGCTGGAGATGTATTGACACGCTTGAGCCTTTCCCGGGAAGAGCTTGCCGCCTATGAACGTTACATCGACAATGCACGCAATGCGCGGAGTACAATCCTTACAGCCTTTGATGATGGAGAAGAGCAAGGCTTGGCAAAAGGCTTGGCAAAAGGCTTAGCAAAAGGCTTAGCCAAGGGATTAGCAAAGGGAAGAAAGGAAGGTAGGGCAGAGGGGTTAGCAAAAGGGAGAGCAGAAGAAAGGGCTAAAATGGTTCGCAATTTTCGTCAACTCGGAGTTTCTATAGAACAGATTGCTAAAGCAGCAAAGCTTTCCTGCGAGGAAGTGCAGAACATGCTGTGATTGATATTCCAAGGCACGCTCTTTCTATGGATGACCTGCGATCACGAAGTTCTGCTTTGCACAAGAATACAGGTATTAATACCATCAAAAGAAAATATGCTTAAATTTTCTTTGTGTTCTTTGCGTTCTTTTGTGGCTATTCTTCTTCGATGATAACGCAACCATTCTCTTTAAAAAATCTTCGCATTGCTGTCATGATGGGCGGTCCTGGAGCAGAAGCTCAGGTTTCGCGATGGTCCGGAGAGAGTGTTATTAAGGCCTTGCGGCAAGGAGGAGCAGATGTCGTCGTTTGTGATCTTCAGGACACGAACGTGGTAGTTCCTGAAAATATCGATATTGTTTTTGATATTATTCATGGAACCTTTGGCGAAGATGGGACGTTGCAAGCGATTTTAGAAGAGCGTGGTATTCCTTACACGGGATCTCGAGTGGAAGGAAGTCGCATAGCTTTCGATAAAATTTTATCGAAAAAGCGTTTTCTGGAAGTAGGAATTCCAACGGCTTCTTTTGAAATTTTGCAACGTGGTGAACGCCCCAAGATGTCAGTTCCTTATGTGATCAAAGCGCCTTGCGAGGGGTCTACAATCGGTATTCATATCATCAAAGAAAATAATGAAGCGACCATTACAGCAGCTCTGGAGGATGCTTTTCAATATGGAGAGACAGTTCTTGTGGAAGAATTTTGTCCTGGACGAGAGTTGACGGTGGGAATTTTGGGAGACGATGTTTTTCCCATCATTGAAATCAGGGCGAAAGAAGGAGTTTATGATTATCAAAACAAGTATACCCAAGGAGGGAGTGAACATCTGATTCCAGCGCCGATCGATGCTTCTCTCACAAAAAAAATTCAAGAAACGGCTCTTGCCGTACATCGTGCCTTGGGCTTAGAAGTTTGGTCTCGGGTTGATTTTATCTTGAGAGATGATGGACACTTTATCGTGCTAGAGGCCAATGCCCTTCCTGGCATGACAGATACACCAAGTTTATTTCCCGATGCTGCAGCTTCATTTGGACTCGATTTTACGACATTATGTGCTAGAATTGTGGAGCTGTCGTTAGTCCGCTATAAGAATTAACTACAAAGAGCACAAAGCCGCTAAAGCGGCACGCAGAGAGCACAAAATAAAATTTTTTTCCTTGTGCAATCTTTGTGTTCTTTGTGGCTCATTCCTCTTCTTTATATATTTTTAGCTTGATCAAATGCCCGTTCGTCGTCGTTCTACTTCTTCTCGCCGTTCCAATACTCTTCGTCGCAAGAATTCTCATCATCTTCTCGAGGTCAAGATGCGGACGGATACAGTGCGTCGTCAAAAGAATCGGAAGGTTTTTGAGATTTTTTTTAAGGCGGCTTGCCTTCTCCTCTTGTTGGCTGGAGCTTACTTTGGCGGCATCTTCTTGCTCGATAAATTCTTTTTCAAAAATCCTGATTACAATGTTCAAAAAGTAGAGACCTCTTTGGATGATGTCCTGACGCTTCCGGAATTAGAAACAGCAATAGGATTGCACAAGGGGATGAATATTTTTCATTTTCATTTAGAGAAAGCCGAAAAAATTTTGAGCGATCTTCCCGAAGTTAAAAAAGCGCATGTTGAGCGCGTCTTGCCAAGTACGATTCAAATCACATTAGAACGTCGCATTCCCATCTTGCGCTTGGCAGCTTCTTCCGAGGAAGCTTTTGTTCCCGGTCAAAGTTTTGTCATTGACGAAGAGGGGGTTGTCATCTCTCCCGCCAAACTCAATGCTGCTCTGCTTGAGTTGCCCATTGTGGAAGGTGTTTCTCTTGCAGGTATTCAACTCGGACAACCATTATCAGATGCAAAACGACCTTTCATTTTGGCACTCTGGAAAGCGCTCAATAATTCTGGCAACACGCTCCTGACCGTACGATCGATTGATTTTTCGCGAGGGTATTGGGCGGTAGTGACCGATGTCAATAAGACGCAATATATTTTCGGGCCAGAGCATCTTCCTGCGCAGTTGGACCGTCTTCAAAAACTTTTATCCTACTGCCAAGAAAATAATCGACAAATAGAGACGGCGAATCTCATTGTGGAATATAATACGCCAGTGACCTTTCGGGCGAATAAAAGTAACGGATAACGAGTGAATGAATGGTGTCACTTAGTCTTCCAATATGAAAAAAGTAATAAGGCTTATACTGTTTTTTGAAGTTCTCTTTGCAGTGTGTTGCAATGCTGCTCCTCCAAGTGAAGCACTGGTGACGCCTTCTATTTCAGCCTCAGTCTCTGCGGTGACTGGCGGTGAGTCATTCAATGTGATCATTGAGTTAAAAATCAAAGAAGGATGGCACACTTACTGGCAATATGCCGGTGATGCAGGGTTTCCTCCGGCGGTAGCCTGGCAGCTCCCTCCCGGTTGGAGTGCCGGGCCTCTTGTTTTTTCTTTGCCCGAGAAATTTGCAGAGCCGGGAGAGATGACGATTTATGGTTATGAAAAACAGGAGTATTTAAAAACTACGATTACACCAACTCAAAAAATTATTTCCAAAACACTTTTTCCCATCGAAGCCACACTCTCATGGTTGGCTTGTCGCGAGAGCTGTGTGCCGGGCAGTAGTCATCTTTCTTTGATGCTGCCTAGTGCTGGAAATGATGCCTCAACTTCGACAAGCTCCGCTTTTTCTGCTCTCAACAACGAAGCCATGTGGCCTGCGCTCGGAGCTCCACCTTTTGCTTTCTCATTAGTTTCGCAAGGAGCAAATGAGATCATTTGCTTTGAAGGCCGTAAAGGAAGTCGCTACGAACTCTTTCCTGATCCACCTGCTGACACAAAAGTCGGCAAGGTCATGATCACAGAACAGGAGGGACGCTATGTCATGATGGTTCCTTGGAAAGCAGGCACTTCTTTTCATGGGCTTCTAGTGGAGACAACAAAGGAAGGGGGCAGGCAGGGATGGTGGCTTTCTCCTCGACTTCCACATGCTACGGCTTGTCCTGCTGCTGCGATGAATCATCTGCAGCCGATGCCGCCGTCGTGGAAAGCACTGTTGATCGCGCTCTTTTTTGGATTTTTAGGGGGGCTGATTTTAAATTTGATGCCATGTGTCTTGCCAGTGATTTCTTTAAAAATTTTTGGTTTTATTGCGCAGGCACGCGAGAGTCGTCCCAAAATTTTTCGTCATGGGCTCGCTTTCATCGCTGGTATCTACGTTTGGTTTTTATCCTTGGGGCTTTTGATACTATTTTTAAAAATATCAGGGCACGAAGTGACTTGGGCTTTTCAATTTCAAAATTCTTTCTTTCTGATCGTTATTAGCGTACTCGTGTTTCTTTTTGCATTGAATCTTTTTGGAGTTTTCGAAATGGCTTTGCCGGGCGCTGCTTCCAGCTCGCTCGATCAACTCTCGTCGCAAGAAGGATATCTCGGTTCTTTTTTTCAAGGACTCTTTGCGACATTGCTCGCAACTCCCTGCACCGCTCCCTTCCTTGGAAGCGCGCTCGGTTTTGCTTTTGCACAATCGGGAGGAGTGACCATGGTGATCTTTGGGGCCATTGCAACGGGCATGGCTTTCCCTTATTTTTTCCTCTCGCTCAATCCAACTTGGGTTAAGTGGGTGCCTCGCCGAGGTCCTTGGATGGAGCATCTGAAGCACTTCATGGGTTTTCCGTTGATCGCGACCAATATTTGGTTGCTCGGAGTTTTGGGGAAACAGCATGGAACAGCTGGGGTTCTTTCCACCCTCTTGCTCTTGTTGCTGTTGGGATTGAGCGCTTGGATTTATGGAATTTTTTGTGCTGCGCAAAAAGAAATACGATGGGGATCGATCCTGCTCAGCTTTTTGATAGCGCTATTTGCCTTTTGGATTTTGGTTCCAAAAATTCTTTCTTCCGCCACCAAACCTTCCTCTCTTTCCGAAGAACAAATGACTTCGCTCGCTCCGGTAGCGAGTGATGAAATTCAATGGATTCCTTATTCAGCGACACGACTTGCAGAACTTCGCAGTCAGGGAAGGCCCGTGTTTCTTGACTTTACGGCAGCTTGGTGTCTGACTTGTCAGTTCAATGAACGGACTGCTATCAATACTCCGGCCGTCAAAACGCTCTTGCGTGAACATCACATTGTGCCGATGAAGGCTGATTGGACGAATGCCAATCCCGAAATCACAAAAGCGTTGAAAGAATTTCATCGCGTTGGCATCCCTTACTACGTTTATTATCCACCGGGAGAAGGAAGTCAGCCGATTGAATTTTCGGAACTGCTTTTTGAGAGTGCCTTGGTGAAGGCGTTTTCGAAGGAAATGTAATAGTCACAAAGAACACAGAAAACGCAAAGAATAAAAATTTCTGTCTTCTTTTTGTGTTCTTTGTGTTCTTTGTGGTTAATTTTCCGCAGCTTTTTTTTGCGTTCTTTGCGGTGAATTGTTTTTTTTCATACAAAAATTGTTGTTCGTGAAAGTGGCGTTTTTTCATGAGAAAAAAAATGATCAGGCTTGCCAATCGTTACTTTTCTATTTGATGATAAACTCCATGTCCAAACAACTCCTCAATCTTGATGATCTCAATCAAGACTGTTCCATTACCAAAGAAACTTATCTTCGAGAGTTGGAGAAATATAATCTCAATTTGTTGAGCTTGCAAATGAAACTCAAGGAGAGTAAGCGTTCTGTGATCATTGTCGTGGAAGGGCCTGATGCTGCGGGAAAGGGAGGGGCGATTAAGCGAGTGACAGAACCGCTTGATCCTCGTTTGGTTCGCGTCTATTCGATTGTCAAACCAACGACGGAGGAATTTATGCATCATTATCTTTGGCGTTTTTGGAACAAACTTCCTCCGCATGGCAATTTGGCTGTTTTCGATCGTTCGTGGTATGGACGCGTTTTAGTGGAGCGTGTTGAAAAATTTGCAACGCAAAAAGAATGGAAACAAGCTTATCAAGAGATCAATGATTTTGAGAGAACGCTCATAGACGGCGGCGCCATTCTCATCAAAATTTTTATGATGATTAGCAAGCAGGAACAACTTCGACGTTTTAAAAAACGCCGAGCGGAGCCGCTCAAGCACTGGAAAATTAATGATGAAGATTGGCGTAATCGTCGCAAGTGGAAAGACCATAATGAAGCCGCAGCTGTCATGTTTCAAAAAACTTCAACCAAGATAGCGCCCTGGACGATTATCCCTGCCAATTACAAATGGTACGCGCGTGTGAAATTTGCCAAGACTGTTTATGGCACGGTGGCGAGAGAAATTGGATAATCAAAATTCATTGCAATTTTTTATCTCACCACTTAGAAACAACACCATGAAAACCACAACACGCCTCTTCGCCTTTTTTTTGACATTACTCCTCATCACAACTTGCCTTTCTGCTGCTAATCTCTGGATGACTGATTATCCAGCAGCGCTCAAAAAAGCGTCGAAAGAAAATAAGTTGGTCCTTCTTGATTTTACAGGCAGTGATTGGTGCCCTTGGTGTATGAAACTAGATCAGGAGCTTTTTTCTAAAAAAGCTTTCAAAGATTATGCTGAAACAAATCTCGTTTTAGTCTTAGTCGACTTTCCTCAAGGAAAAAAAATGTTGGAACAGTCCGATGCTTTGAAAAAACAAAATCAAGAGCTGCAATCAAAATTTAAAATAGAAGGATATCCAACAATGGTTCTGTTAGATGCAAACGGAAAACAGCTGAAGAGCTCTAACTATATGGCAGGTGGTCCAGAAGCTTTTGTGAAGTGGGTAGGGAAGAAGTAAAGGTAACCGTTCAGATGAGCGGCTTTGAAAGAAGAAAAACCCATGTATTAGCGAAATAAGTTTATGGGTTTATAGGTTTACAGGTTTATTAAACATCAACACTACAATTCTAAACCTATAAACCAATAAACATGTGTTTCAATAGAAGATTCGGTTTTCTTTTTTAAAACCACTTTGCTGAACGCCTATACTGCTACTTCTCTTGCCACGTTACAGTTCCCACCTTCGTCCAGACCACAGAGCCTTCGGAAGGAAGGAGTGTCTCTTGTTTTAAGCCTTCTCGGATTGCCTGACGCAGGGACTTGGGATCGAGGTGATATGCTGATTCATCAAGTTGTAGTTGCGTAATGCGGATTCTTTGAGGAGGTACGTTGTCGATGGGAGCAGGTCCTGGAGCGATCACCTCATAGTGAAAGAAAAGGCATTTTCCTTGATAGCGAGGATCGGAAGAGAGTGATTGCAGCGTGAGTATTTTTAAATCATCGACGCGCGAGATCCAGCCTTCAAACTGCCATGGATTGTTTTCATTCTTGTCTTTATCGCAACAACTCACATGGTAACGAAGATTGCTTTCGGGAGTGACTGTTGCTTCAAAAACTTTTCCATTTTTATCTTGAGCAGTCCAAATGCCAACAAGAGCTGTGTTGATCTGGCTTGCAGGCTGACTTGGCGCATGGTCGTAGAGACAGCTTGAGAAGAGGAGAGAAACAAAAACAAAAAGAATGATAGAAAAATATTTCATGGAACGAAGCCTATCTAACTCAAACTCAAACTTCAAACACTCAAACTTAAATCACTGTTCCCGAAGGGATGACAGCATTTTTTAAAATAATCACAATGCCATCTCTTACCTCATAACCTGGGCCTTTGAAGTCTTTATCTTTCCCTTGAGAGGTGATCGTTACATGATTTCCGATTCTGGCATTTTTGTCGATGATAGCATTTTCGATACGGCAATGAGAACCGATGCCAAGCGGATAGAGGTTTTCCGATGGCATGTGATATTCTGATTCATAAAAATCAGCACCCATCATGATCGTGTTTTTTAACGAAGTGCCAGGTCGAATGACGCTGCGAATACCAATCACCGAGCGTTCGATCTGGACGCCATGGATCATGCAACCGTCAGAAATAATGGCGCGGTGAATGATTGCTTCTTCGATAATACTTGTTGGTAAAAAATGAGGATGTGTGTAGATGGGGGCATCAGGCGCATAAAAACTATAAGGTGAGTTCGGATCGGTCAGTTGAAGATTGGCGTTAAAAAAAGAGCGGATGGTTCCTATGTCTTCCCAGTAGCCACGAAAAATAAAGGCTCTCACATCATGTGTGGTGATTGCTGCTGGAATGACATTTTTTCCAAAGTCGGGAAATTGATTGTTCAAACAATCGAGGAGTACTTGTCGATTAAAAACATAAATTCCCATCGATGCTAAGTAGAGCGTTTCGTCGAGTTTTTCTTGAAGCTGTATTAGCAATGATGGTTTGATTTTTAATTCGTTGAGGATGGAAACTTCTTTTGGTTTTTCTACAAAGCGAGTGATGCGTAGAGAGGAATTCGTCTCCATGATGCCAAAGCCTGGAGCTGCTGCATGATTCACGGGAATGCAGGCGATTGTAAGATCTGCGCCACTCTCTTGATGTTGCTGTAAGATTGTTTGATAATCCATGCGATAGAGTTGATCGCCACTAAGGACGATGAAGAAGTCATCATCCCGTTCTAAAAACGTGCAAAGATTTTGGCGGACCGCATCGGCAGTGCCCTGGTACCAATGAGCTCCTGTTGGTGTCTGCTGCGCCGCTAAAATTTCCACA
>Ga0233425_10010866_pt1 | contig 10867 bp, 9 predicted proteins | sample Watercolumn_Towu_2_FD_181712 | JGI IMG/M metagenome (GOLD analysis project Ga0233425, IMG submission 181712) | Freshwater microbial communities from Lake Towuti, South Sulawesi, Indonesia - Watercolumn_Towuti2014_140_MG | ecosystem: Environmental > Aquatic > Freshwater > Lake | place: Indonesia...
AATACCTTAAGACACTTCATCATGATTTTTTCTCCTTTGTTTGAATGAATTATCCCGGTCATGACGGTTCACCCAACCCGGACCAGCCGGAACCAAAATGAATTTGCAAAATTTTGTAAATGTCCTGTCTGGACCGGGTCAATATCATGCTCTCCCAAAAATTCTATCCATTGTGCGTAGAATTTTATTCTTAAGTCACTAAGAACTGAACCTAACCGTCCTCTAGACCAAGGGGGGAGTCGTTTGGGGTTGGCATTTTCATAATTAATACGTAAATAGGGTTCAAAGCCGTACTCACTCTGTTTTCATGCTTCGTGGTGCCATGCCCCAAAGGGCGGGGCATGGGAATTAGTTCGAAAATGAGATTTGGGGCCTCCAGTGGACCCACCCCTATTTTCATCTTTGGTGGTGCCACGCCCCAAAAGGCGGGGCATGGCGGATTAATCCGAAAATAGGCTTTGGAGTCAATCAAAGCCATTTTCATCTTTGGTGGTGCCACGCCCCAAAAGGCGGGGCATGGCGGATTAGTAACTACTAATTATGATTGCATTTTTTTAATATAACCCTCTGTCCGGTGTTGATGAGTATACCATTAAAAATTTAATTTACCAGTCAAAAATGATTTCGGAGGCCAAGGCCTGGGCGACGATCAATAAGGGGTGGATCAAGAAAACGATGAAGAAAACCGATTGACTTAAAGGTAAGGGTCGGAGAAAATAGCAACCATTTGATAAACGGCTGTTATTTTAGTTTCCCCTTGGCCTTACCGATAAAATAGACATCCCTGCCTCAGGGCAGGGACGGGATCAGCGGTTCAAAAACCAATCCACTTTAAAGGGAGATTTACAGATCCGGTCCAGGCTATGCGTATAGAAGAAAATGTAGCAAAGTCGGCTTTTATGCTGGTTAAACCTTTGGGAAAAGAGATTTCCCTGAAGCTCGGGGAGATCCTCGAGGCCCAGGTTGTCGATCTTTTTCCCGGCGGCGGCCTGACTTTGAAAGTGAAAGACAGTTATCTGCCTGTGAGAACCGATTTGGCCTTTACCCTCGGGAAAACCGTCTCCTTAAAGGTCGTGGATGTGGGAGGTCCCGGGAAGGAAGTCGTTCTCCAAATCGTTGGGGAAAAGTCTCCTTTAATCGCGCCCGAATCTTCGGCCCCTTTCCAAGGGGGAGGAAAAGAGGAGCAGATCGGGACTCTTTCGCAGCAGCTATTGAATCTTATTCGTGAAAAGAGCCGTTTTACGGCTGATGGACCCCTCATCGGCAGACCTCAAAACCTTCCTTCCGCTGAATTAAAGGAGCTGAAGATCCTCTTAGGCGATCTGCTGAGGATGTTGGACAACGAACCCCTGACCCTTTCTGAAAAAACAAAATCGGAACTTCGACAGATCCTTCAGTCCTGTTCTTTTTTGAGGGGCCCGGTGCACTCCGATCCGGCTTTAGATTTAGTCATCCAGCTCATTGACAATAAAATAGGACTCTATGAAGAAAAAGGGATTAACCCGCTGCCGGGGACTGATCCGGCCCGGATAAAGGATCTAAACCGATCGATATTGGATGAAATCATTCGACTCATTTCTCCGGAACAAGGGGACGGACCGGTCCAGCAAGGGGCTTCCAGCCGGCCTGCCCCGGACATGGCAAAGCTAAAATCCCTGTTTGAAGATCTCTTAAAAACCCTTCCGGCAGATATCCGGACCTTGCCGAGAGGAGTCCGGAATGAAATTCAAATCCTCCTTCAGGCCTCCCTAAAAGGTCTGGGCGATGATGTCCAGCAGGCGCTTGTCCGTTTAAGTGATCAATTGCCTGAAAACATGGCGGACCCTTTTTTAATGCAGAGGCTCAAAAGCGGCCTTCTGGCACCCGAGGGTCTCCAGGCCTCGGAGTTGAAAGAGGCCCTGGAAAATACCGGAATTGTTTTTGAGGCCAAAGTGAAGTCCCTGTTGGAAGCCCTTCCTCAAAGAGAATCGGGAAAAACGGCGGGTCATCCTAAAATCGACGGTGATCTGAAGGGTGCTTTATTGGAGATCAAAAGGCTATTGAGCGAGATGATGCAGCAGGATCCATCCTTGGGCGATCGCCCAGACTGGGTGGACGGAACCGGTCCTCAAAAAGGGGAGGGAGTCCCTCCATTCGCCAAAGAGCCGGGAGGGGTTGAGACGCTCTTACATGATATCCAAACCTATCAAGCCTTATCAAAGGTGACCGACTCCTTTTATACCTATTTACCGATTCACTGGTCGGAACTAAAAAGAGGGGAACTGGTTTTTAAGCGCAGACAACATCCGACAGGGGAGGGCTCCTATTCCTGCGGTATCCATTTGGATCTGAAACGGTTAGGGTCTCTTTCAGCCTTTATCTATATGCAGCGGTTGGATTTTTTTGTGACGTTTAAAGTTGATCATCCCGGATTGAACCGCCTTATTCAGTCTCATCTGGATGACTTAAAAGAAAATTTCAGACGGGCGGGGATGAACCTGAAAACTCTTTCCTCCTTTAGGGATCCCGGAGACCTTCCCGATCCCTCAGGCCGAATAGAAAGTGAACAGACATTGGTAAGTATTCGGATTTAAAAAAATGACCAAACAGATAAAAAAGGCGGCCGCCTTGAAATATCAATACGGCCAAGACCAGGCCCCCAGGGTCGTGGCTAAAGGATCGGGTTGGCTGGCTGAAAAAATCATCCAGACCGCCAAAGATCACAATATCCCTCTCCAGGAGGACCCCCATCTCCTTGAAATTCTCTCCACTTTGGACCTGTATGAAGAAATTCCCCCCGTCCTCTACAGAGCTGTGGCTGAAGTCCTGGTTTTTATTTATCACATGAATAACCAGATCCTTACTTCCCCGGACAACCACTCCCCGGAGACCCGCTGATTCTGGAAAATAACCCATCGGTTTTATTGTCTTTAGAGACCAAGAAGCCTCTCCCTGCTCCGATCCTTGTTTTTTTGTATTGACCCATTTTATCTGATTGCCTCTTTTTTTTATCATTTTTAATCGAATGTCCGGATTTAAGTTCTTTTAAAAAGTTTCCGATAGAAGGGTACGGTTAAGGTTTTAGGCGACTCCGAAAAAAGGGAGACACTCCGAATCGATTCGGTTTTTCATGTCAAAATTATGACCTTCCCTCCAACAGGGCGAGGGGAAAATAGCTTCAATTATATAAGAATTTGATTTTATTTGTTTTAATTTTTGGCGGTATGGTTATTGCATTAAATGGGGCAAAATAATTTTGAGATCTAGAATCTCGGCCGGGAAGCCATATACTCATTCATCACTTTCGAAAAGGAACCGATCATGATCCCCGACACAACCAATCTCAACCAGGTCATTGACCAGTTGGCCCTGAGTATCATTTCTTTGGAACCGGATGATGTCATGGGCCTTGGAATCCTACTCCAGCAAGTCGAAGAGCTGGAAAAATTGACCGAAAGTCCGGAATGGGGGACGATCAAAAATTTTCCTTCACCTCTAAAAACACTCCTCGAGAAATTGATCTTAAATGAATGCCCCTCTCTTCAAGAGGCCTGGGACATCATAAGCAAGGGCATCCGGTTAATCCAGGGGAAAATAGCCCAAAGGGACTTTGACCAACCCCTGCCGGACGAGGAGCCTTTTTGGAAAGAAATAGAAGCCCTGGTCGGTCCTCTTAAACCGATTGTAGAGGCGCGTCCAAAAGAAAAGACCCCGGAAGAATCCTCTCCGGATGAAGAACCGGCAGATACTGTACAGGACGTTGATTTGTTTAATGATTTTGTTTCCGAGGCCACGGAACATCTGGAATCAATCGAGTTAAATCTCATTAATCTGGAGCAGGCTCCTGACGATAAAGAATGTATAAATGCAATTTTTCGACCCTTTCATACCATTAAAGGCGTATCCGGATTTCTCAATTTGCAGAAAATCCATAAATTTTCCCATACGGTTGAATCTCTTTTAGATGATGCCCGCAATGATAAGGTGGCGGTCAGCCAGCCGATTATCGATGCCATTCTGGAATCGGTTGATTTTCTGAAAACGATGATTTTGGATCAGAAGGCCGTGGTCGAAGGCCGGAAGACCAAACCGGATAAAGTCGATCTCACTCCGTGGCTGAACCGGATCGGCAGACTTCGCGAAGGCCAGGCAGCCGGTGAAGAACAAAAGAGCAAAGAAGAGGCCCCGGAAGACAAGATTCCGACCATAGGAGAGATTTTGGCTAATAAAGGGGTGGTCTCTCAGGAAGAGCTGGAAGGGGCCCTTCAATCGCAGGTGGATGATAAACATGACCAAAAGATCGGCGAGATTTTAATCACCGAACAAAAGGCCAAACCCAAAGAGGTCTTGGATGCTATCAGGGATCAAAAGCGGCTGACCACCCAGGGATCGGATGTCTCGGTCAAGGTGGATACTAAAAAGCTGGATAATCTTGTCGATATGGTCGGAGAATTGGTTATCGCGCAATCTCTGGTGCAGCAAAATCCGGCTTTGGCGTCAATCAATGACCAGAAATTAGGGCGAGATTTTTCCCAATTAAGGCGGATCACCTCTGATCTGCAGAAGATCGCCATGTCTTTGCGCATGGTCCCGATTCGCCATACCTTTCAAAAAATGATCCGCCTGGTTCGGGATCTTTCTAAAAAATCCGGGAAACTGGTTGATTTGCGTTTGAGCGGGGAAGAAACCGAGATCGATCGGAATATGGTTGATACCTTATATGATCCCCTGGTGCATATGATTCGGAATTCGGTCGATCATGCCATCGAAATACCCCAGAAACGCCAGGAAATCGGAAAACCGGAAGCTGGGTCGATCGCCTTGCGGGCCTATCAAAAAGGCGGCAATATTGTTATTGAAATCGAGGATGACGGCCAGGGGTTGAACCGAAAAAAAATTCTGGCCAAGGCCAAGGAACGGAAAATCATCTCCGATGAAACAGGCCTCACGGAATTTCAAATCGATAATTTGATATTTGAACCGGGATTTTCCACGGCCGAAAAGATTACCGATGTCTCCGGACGGGGAGTGGGGATGGATGTGGTTCGAAAAGTGATTGAAAAATTACGGGGAAAAATAGAGATCTTTTCCACCGAAGGCAAGGGGTGCCGTTTTGTTATTCGGGTCCCCTTGACGATGGCCATTATGGATGGAATCCTGGTTCGGATCGGAAAGGAGCGGTTTATTATTCCCACCGTCACCATCAAGGAAACCCTGCGACCTTCACCCGAGGATGTTTTTACCGTAGGGAAAAAAGAAGAAATGGTCAAAGTCCGGAATTCCCTCCTGCCTTTGGTCCGCTTGAATACCTTGTTAAACCTCAATTCCCTGAATAAATCACCCTGGGAAGGGTTGGTGGTGGTGGTCGAAAACGACGGGATCCAAAAAGGCCTCCTGGTCGACGATCTTTTAGGAAAGCAGGAAGTGGTTATTAAGAATCTGGGGGAGAAGCTGAAATCCATCAAAGGGGTCGCCGGAGGGGCGATTTTGGGGGACGGGCAGATCAGCTTGATCCTGGATGTGAATGGTATCTTTGAAATCTATCGGGGGAAGACCGCCAAAAATGACTAATCAAAAAATAAAGGTACTGGTTGTGGATGATTCGGCCATTGTCCGAAAAATTTTCAATGAAGAATTATCCAAAGAGCCGGACATCGAAGTGATCGGCACAGCTCCGGATCCTTATGTGGCCCGCGACAAAATCGTTCAGTTGAAACCGGATGTAATCACTTTGGATATTGAAATGCCCAGGATGGATGGGTTGACCTTTCTGAAAAAACTGATGAAATATTACCCCCTGCCGACCATCATCGTCAGCTCCCTGACGCCGAAAGGGAGCGCCATGGCCCTGGAGGCCATCGAAGATGGAGCCGTGGAAGTCTTAGCCAAACCCGGCGGATCGTATTCCGTCGGCGATATGGTTATCCAGCTCAAGGAAAAGATTCGGGCTGCAGCCAGGGTAAATATGAATCATCGGGTGCCCGCGACCGTCCAGCCGAAAGTCGGGACTATCGTTAAATCGTTAAGCGAAACCACTCAAAAAGTGATCGCTATTGGAGCCTCAACGGGTGGAACAGAGGCGTTAAAAGAGGTCCTGGTCAATTTACCCCTTAATTCCCCTGGGATTGTGATCGTCCAGCATATGCCCGCCAAATTTACTACGGCCTTTGCAGAGCGTCTAAATAAAATTTGTCAGATAGAAGTTAAAGAAGCCGACGATGGAGATTCGGTCATCAACGGGCGGGCCTTAATCGCCCCCGGTAATTTCCATATGCTCATCCGGCGCAGCGGCGCCAAGTATTTTGTGAACATCAAGGACGGGCCTTTTGTCCATCATCAGCGCCCGGCAGTGGATGTCCTTTTCAACTCGGTGGCCCAATATGTGGGCAATAATGCCATCGGTGTCATCTTGACCGGCATGGGAGCCGACGGGGCCAAGGGGCTATTGGCCATGAAAGGGGCCGGAGCCAAGACCATTGCCCAAGATGAAGCCAGTTGCGTGGTCTTTGGCATGCCGAAAGAAGCCATTAAGATGGGAGCGGCCGAAAAGGTGGTTTCTTTGGAGAAAGTTGCCCATGAAATCATTAATTTGGTAAATCTTTCCTGATTTGGGATGCTATTTAATTTAATCGTCTGTTTGTCTTTAAAAAATGATTTAATGAGGACATTGTTCATTATCTGACGTTTATCACCTTTTTTTTTATTTTTAATAAAAAATCGCATTAATCAAATTAAAGTTTTTTTTTCAAAAGCCGATAAAAAAGAAAAGATTTATCTCCCTGAATGGGGAAAGGGTGTTTATCAATAGAGGAGGGACAAGTAAATGGCACAAAGTGTAAACCCGGCGGAGCAAACGATGACTTCAGTGAGAGATCGGGAAGGTAAATATCTAACCTTTTCTTTGGCCGGAGAGGAATATGGGATCGGCATCTTGAAAGTCAAAGAGATCATTGGATTGATGCCCATAACTCCCGTCCCTAAGACCCCATCTTTTGTCAAAGGAGTCATTAACCTTCGAGGAAAAGTTATCCCCGTAGCCGATCTCCGTTTGAAATTTGATATGGAGGAAATGGCTTATACGGAACGGACCTGCATTATTGTCGTCGAGATCAGAGAGGGCCTTGGTCATATCTTGATGGGAATCGTCGTCGATTCGGTTTCGGAAGTCTTGAATATCAAAAGCGGCGAGATCGAAGATACCCCGGCTTTTGGGACCCAAATGGATACGAACTATATTCTAGGTATGGCCAAGACCGGCGGAGGGGTCAAAATCCTTTTGGATATTGACAAGGTCTTTGGTGGGGAGGAAATGCTTGGGATGGCTCAAGCGGCTTAAATCGGATCTAGGACTATCCGGAGGAGGATTTCGTTGATAACCAATCATCCCTCTGGAAGAAGGATAATTTCCCAAAGGTGATCAAGGAGCAGCCTATGGCCAATATTGTGACTGCCAAAGAAGTAGGGCATTATTTGAAATTGACTGAATCGACGATTTATAAACTGGCCGCCAGCGGTGAAATCCCGGGGTTCAGGGTCGGAAAATCCTGGCGGTTCGATATGGAAGAGATCATTAAAAGCATCAATTCCTCCAAGAAAAATAAAGAGAAGACTGAGGACTAGCAAGAAAAGACCGGCATCTGCCGAGTTCGGTGTTAAAATGCACGATATATTGACGAAATTATGCAAATTAACATGACCTGGAGAAAGGGTCCTCTTGATCGGAAAACCAAAGCAGAGGGCTTCAGGATTCGCTTAAAATGGTTTTCCGATCAAGAGGTTGTCTATAACCATTATTTGTTCAAGCTCCATTTTCAAAACGAAGCAATGGTTATCCCGATTAACAAAAAACCCATCAGAAGAACGTAGTAAATAACATTTTATCAATAAGGAGGACAGAAATGAAAAAAGGTTTAGTCGTTTTGATGGCGGGGTTGTTTGTGGTGAGTGTGGTTTGGTCGGCATTGGCCAGCGGGACCCCAGATGAGGCCAAGGCCCTGGTGGATAAGGCCATATCCTTTTATAAGGCCAATGGAAAAGAGAAGGCCCTGGCGGAGATAAGCAATCCCAAAGGGCAATTTGTCAAGGGAGAGTTATACGTTTTTATTTGGGATTTAAAGGGAATGGTCTTGGCCCATGGTCCTAATCAGAAATTGATTGGGAAAGATGTCAGTGAGTTGAAAGATGCCGATGGTAAGCTGTTCGTTAAAGAAGCCCTGGAATTGGCGAAAGCCAAAGGATCCGGCTGGGTGGACTATAAATGGACGAATCCGGTAACCAAAAAAATCGATCCCAAGACAACCTTTGTTAAAAAGGTGGATGACCTGATTTTTTGCTGCGGGATCTATAAATAATATTTAAAAAATGAGGAGAAGTATTCTGATTGTTGCCGGGGATTGTATTTCTTGAGTTGTTTCAGTTTTGTTTTTGCTGCGGGAAATGCTGATGAAGCCAAGGCTTTAGTCGAAAAAGCCGCAGCTTTTTATAAGGCGAATGGCAAAGAAAAGGCCTTTGCCGAATTCAGCAATCCAAAAGGTCAGTTTGTCAAAGGGGAGTTGTATATCTTTGTCAATGATCTGCAGGGGATGACCCTGGCCCACGGAGGAAACCAGAAGCTGGTTGAAAAAAATGTTTATGAGCTAAAAGATGCCGACGGCAAACAGTTTATCAAAGAATTTACCGATGTAGCCAAAAGCAAGGGCAGCGGTTGGGTGGATTATAAATGGACCAACCCGGTTACGAAGAAAGTCGATGAAAAAACCACCTTCGTTAAAAAGGTCGATGATTTTATCTTCGGCTGCGGCATTTATAAATAACCGCAAGCTAAAGACCTACTTGGGTCCAAGGGATTAAGTCGGCCTGACCCTTGACAACAACATCCCTTGAACCCGAGATAAAATGATTACCGTTATCGAATTGAAAAGAGGTTTTATCCTCTAAGGACATAAGGAGTAAGATGATGACGCACCTAATCCGAAATATGAAGATTATGAATAAGTCCTTGGTCGGACCTCTCCTTGTTTTAGTGACACTCCTTATATTGGGGATTGTTTCCTATCAAGGTGTCTCCAGTCAACAGGAGGCCATGGATACTTTTTTCAATCAGCGATTCAAGGCTTATCAGGAGGCGTCGCAGGTCCTGACCCGGATGTTGGATATCAATCGCAACACCTATAAAGTGGTTAATTTAGGACATGCCAATTTCGACGAAAAAAAGATTGATCAAATCCGTAAGCAACAAGTCACGGCGGTCAATCAGGAGATTGAACGATTTGAAAAGCTGACCAAGTCCTCAGGACTTACCAAGGAAGAAAAAACGATCTTTCAAGCCCTTTCGCCGTTGGTCCAGGAATTTAAAAAGGCGGTCTTAAATGCCATCGATATGTCGACCACCGATCTGAATACAGCAACGGTCTTTGTCGTCACCGTGGATGAAAAATATGAGCTCTTAAACAGTAAGCTCAAGGAGCTTATGGAGTTGGAATATAAATTAAGCAAAGAGCAGTATGATGCGTCCATTACCAGTTCCAAAGTGGTCAAATCCCTGCTGACGGGGGTGATGATCGTGGCCTTTATTCTTTCCTTGATCGTCGGTATCTCCATGGCCAGGATAATCACCCGGCCGATCCAACAATCGATCGAGGTACTGAAAAAAGTGGCTGAGGGAGATTTAACCCAGGAAATCACCTTTTTTTCCAAGGATGAAGTGGGTCAGTTAGCCCAATCGATCAATGCCATGCGGGAAAAACTGGGAGAAATGGTCAGTCAGTCCATGTCCATGTCCCAAACTTTATCCGATGCCGCCTCTCAGCAGGCCGCCGCCATTGAAGAGACCTCCTCCTCTTTGGAAGAATTATCGGCCATGACCAGGCAGAATGCCGATAACTCAGCGGAGGCGGACCGTCTGATGTCATTTGCCAAAGAAAAAATGGTCAAAACGCAAATTTCCATGGATGAACTCAGTGAATCCATTAAAGCCATTGTCGTGGCCAGTGAGCATTCCCAAAAGATCATCAAGACCATTGATGAAATCGCCTTTCAGACCAACCTCCTGGCCTTAAATGCCGCGGTCGAAGCGGCCCGGGCCGGAGAGGCCGGGGCCGGATTCGCCGTTGTGGCCGATGAAGTGCGCAATCTGGCCATGCGGGCTGCCGAAGCGGCCAAAAATACCTCCAACCTGATCGAGGATATTGTCAAAAAAATAAAGGGAGGGGCGAACCTGGTCGCGGCCACGGATCAGGATTTTAAGCAGGTGGCCGATAATACCGGCAAGGCCGTTGATCTGGTCGGAGAGATTGCCGCGGCCTCCAAAGAACAGTCCCAGGGAATTGCCCAGATTAATCGGGCTGTTTCCGAGATGAACACGGCCACTCAAAACAATGCCGCCAGTGCTGAAGAATTGGCGGCCATCATGTCGGGCTTCAAAATAAAGAGGGGCGCCCTAGGGGCCTCTAAACCATCCCGCCCCCACAGGCCTCTGTCCATCGGGGCCTCGGGTTCCCGAAAAGCCTTGCCGGCGAGGAAAGAAATCGCTGCCGATAAGGTCATAAAAATGGAGGAAGACGGTTTTGGCGAATTCTAAGGGGAATCGGATTTGAGTCTCCCTCCGGCTCGGATCGCGGTGCCGTACCGGGAAGATTGGGATTCCGGAAATGAATGGGCCTGGGAAAAATGAGCCCCTCTCTCAGGATTTCTTCGTATCCGGGGGATGCCTAGGTCCATCCTTTCAGAAGGGATTCGGGACTATCTTGGGTAACTTGTAACAGAAGAGTTTTCAGACAACGTTAAGGTTTTTATGAGTCATTCCCTCGAATTCACCGAGACCGATTTTATTAAGATCAGCCGTCTGGTTTATGATCAATGCGGCATCAATCTCCACGACGGGAAGAAA
>Ga0233425_10010867_pt1 | contig 10867 bp, 11 predicted proteins | sample Watercolumn_Towu_2_FD_181712 | JGI IMG/M metagenome (GOLD analysis project Ga0233425, IMG submission 181712) | Freshwater microbial communities from Lake Towuti, South Sulawesi, Indonesia - Watercolumn_Towuti2014_140_MG | ecosystem: Environmental > Aquatic > Freshwater > Lake | place...
AGAACGGCAAACCGGCGAAAGACATTGCCCGCTTCGTCAAGAGTCTCAAGACGGGCGAGCGGGTCGTCATCGACGTGGCCCACCAGGAAAAGGGCGAGGCACTGACGATTCTGGAACTGACCGAGGAGCAGCGAAAGCGGGTGAAGGAATAGGCGACAGCCAACAGGGATCAAGTGATGGTCAACACCCGAGAGGGACAAGTTCGCCTTGGCCGCCGAGCCTTTCTCCACCGGGGCTCGCTGATCTTGGCTGGATCGGCCGTTGGAGGTCAGTATCTGCTGGCCGCCGACGCCAAGCCCCAGCTTCGCGTTGGCTTGGTCACCGATCTCCATTACGCCGACCGAGAGCCGGCGGGCAGCAGGTACTACCGGGAAACGCCCACCAAGTTCACGGAGGCGGCGAAGCGGTTCGAGCAGGAGAAGACCAATCTGGTGATCGAGTTGGGCGACTTGATCGATGCTGCCGATTCGGTGGAAGTGGAGAAGGGCTACCTCAAGCGGATCGCCAAGGAACTCACCGCCACACCGGGTCAGCACCATTTCGTTCTCGGCAACCACTGCGTCTGGAACCTGACCAAGCCCGAGTTCCTGGAGATCGTCGGCCAGAAAGAAGCGTACTATTCCTTCGACCTGGGCGGCTATCACTTCGTCGTTCTCGACGCCTGTTTCCGCAGCGATGGCACGCCCTACGGCCGGAAGAATAGCGACTGGACGGACGCCAATCTCCCGGCTACGGAAATCGAGTGGCTGCGGTCGGAACTGAAACAGACGGACCAGAAGGTGTTGGTCTTCGTCCACCAATGCCTGGATGTGGCCCCGCCCTACGGCATCCGGAATGCACCGGCGATCCGCAAGGTGCTCGAAGAATCCAACAAGGTGCTGGCCGTCTTCCAAGGGCACTACCACAAGGGCGGCTACCGGCAGATCGGTGGCATTCACTACTGCACGCTGGCGGCCATGATCGAAGGCTCGGGCGGAGAGAACAACGCCTACGCCGTGATGGAGTTACTGCCCGGAGACACGATCCGCATCCGAGGGCATCGCAGACAACAGGGTTATGAGTGGCGATAGGAGGTCAAGTGAGTTACCGCCGAGCCTTTCTCGGCACAAGAGCCCTGCGACATCCTGGAGACGGGGGCATGACAGCGAAACCCAAGACCATAGACGATTACCTTGCAGGGTTGAGCGACGACAAGCGAACCGCTCTTGGCCAACTTCGGAAGACGATCCGGGCTGTAGCTCCGAAGGCGGAGGAGTGCATCAGCTATCGGCTACCAGCATTCCGGCTGCATGGAAAACTGCTCGTTGCCATTGGTGCGGCTGCGAACCACTGTGCCTTCTACCCCATGAGTCCCTCCACGGTCGCAGCCTTCAAGGACGAACTCAAAGCGTACAAGACGAGCAAAGGCACCATTCGTTTCCAAGCGGACAAGCCCCTGCCTGCCGCTCTGGTACGCAAGCTGGTAAAGGCTCGGATCGCTGAGAACGACGATTGATCGACACTTTGCCATGATCCGCCCCTGCACCGACGCCGCTTTCGACACGATCTACGCCATAATCAACGAGGCCGCCGAAGCCTACCGTGGCGTCATTCCCGCCGATCGTTGGCATGAGCCCTACACGTCGGAGATCAACAACTTCGAAGATCATCATCGGGACGCCCGCCGCCAACTCAACTTCGTGTAGAGGATGCCCAGGAAGACGCCTGCAAATTGCAGCAGATACAGCCAGTCTGGAGGGATTGTCTGGCAAAACACATCTATCCCGTAGACACCCATCGCCACGATGCCGCCGCCGAGAACACCCACACAAAGCGAAGCTGCCGTCAGCAGTCGCTGCTTACGGCCGTATAGGACGCCGCCTATCAGGCCGCAAACCGCACCGACGGGGACGTACATCGCCAGCATTATTATGGCGTAGAGGCCTTTCAGCCCAGGGACAGCCCTACCAGGGATAGAGAACCATTCGACAGCCACAACGAAGGCAAGAGGTGGGAAGCAACCAGCCAACCCGCCGAGAGCGGTCCCGCACGCTACACTCGGAGCCATTCGAGCCATAATCATCCCTTCCCGATTGCCGAAAGGTCTTCTCCCAAGATACTCCCAGATTGCCGGGAGAGCTATTGGCCCCAGGTCGCCCCTTTCCAAGGATCAGGGCGGCAGGGAAGCGGGCGTATAACGGTGACAGCGTGGCGGTCGCACCGTTCGCCGAAGCACCAACAGCAAGGGCCACCGCGATGGATGGCCCTTGCGTTCGATAGGTTGGCCTGGCCGTGGCTATGCCGGTTTTCGGCGTCGCCAGAAGAAGCCGAGCAGGCCCGCAGCACCCATGCCCAGCAGGATGAAGGCGGAGGGTTCGGGGACGGGGGTCAAGAGGAATGCGTGGTGCTGTCCGTCGACTGTACCTCGGCCAACGATTACCCCATTGTTGTTGATCGCACCTGCAATTGAAAGCGTAAAGCCCGAGGACGGATCAATCAGGCTGTTCAGGTCGGTCATAGTTCCGTTCTGATAGAGAAAGGCATGTTCGACGTTGTTTGGGCCTGTACGGGAAAGGCCCACGACCTGCCCGCTGTTATTGATGCCCAAGGCAACACTTGCATTGCCACCCAGCGTGCCGAGGTTGCTCATCGTTCCGTTGTAGAGAAAAGCAGATATGCCATTATTGTCGGCTGTATAGGAATAGCCCACCACCTGCCCGCTGTCATTGATGCCGTAGGCAAAACTGAAACCGCCACCCAGCGTGCCGAGGTCGGTCATCGCTCCGCCCTGGTACAAGAATGCATGGTAATTACCCTGGGCGGTATGGGCGCAGCCCACCACCTGCCCGATATCGTTTATGGCAAAGGCTTGACTGTCATTGCCGCCCAACGTGCCAAGGTCGGTCATGGCCCCGTTCTGGTAGAGAAAAGCACGGGTGACAAGAAGCATGGAGTGACCTACGACCTGCCCGCTGTCATTGATACCCGAGGCATAACTGAAACCGCCACCCAGCGTGCCGAGGTCGATCATACTGCCATTCTGGTAGAGAATAGCACGGGTAGGGTCTGTATAGGAATAGCCCACCACCTGTCCGCTGTCGTTGATGCCGTAGGCGATAAAGCTGAGGTTGGTCATCGCTCCGCCACTGTAGAGGACGTTACCCGCCACAACCTGTCCACTGTTGTTGATGCCAAATGCTCTGGTGTCGTATACGCCGAGTAAGCCGAGATCCGTCACGTTGTACCGCACTTCGCCCCAGGCGTTTCCGACAAGCACTGACGACAGCAACACACTTGTCAACACTGTAATCGACCTTCTCATCGAACACCTCATTTGAAGTTGTCGTGCACAATGATTGATGCAAAGGCGGGGAGTCCGCCACTGGAAATCATGGAAGGTCAACCCGAGCATCGGGCCAACCAACCAAGACGGACACGCAAGAGCAGGCCACCACTCAATGCCGCAGCGGCCGTGGTCGTATCCTGACGCTACCTCGGGTGGGGTTTGTGTGGAGGGGTTACGCCGTCGTCCGCGTCCGTCCTCGCCAAGAGAAGCCCAGCAGCCCGACAGCACCCATGCCCAGCAAGGCGAAGGCGGAGGGTTCGGGCACCTCCACCGTAATCGGACTACTGAGAGCATAGAATGGGTAAGAGTAGCCAGCATAGGCAAATTGACCAGTGTCAATCCATTTCCAGTCGCTCGCACTGTAGCTGCCCAACATCGGTGTGTACCCAATACCGAGGCACAGATGCACGATCCAATTGCCGTTGGGGTCTGTGCCGGTTGCGACCGTGTCACCCCATGTAGGACTAAGGGCACGCTGATTTCCGTATTGATCGTATAGAACCGGAGTCAAGATGGTGCCGTCCCACAAGTCGGTGGTACCATTCGCTACCCGTTCTCCGTGGGTGTTGTAGATAGGGACATTGTTGTAGGTGGGAGCGTTGTCGCGTGCAGATTGCCACGATGCGGAGGCCACGACAGACCAAGTAACGTCGGTTGGAAGCGATGGATTGAGAGCGGCCTGCTGAGACACAAATTGGTTATAGTCGGCCAAGTTGTGGCTGTAGGCGTCGCGTGTGTCCGCCGAAACAAAGATCAATTGATATCTGTCACCCGGACGGAGGTCAGCGGGCGGCGTGAAGTCTGCCTGCCCAGTGTCCGCGATTACGAATAGCAGAACCACCACCAACGCTGACGTCATGCGTTTCATCTTATAACTCCCGATGCTGCGAGCGGTTCTTCTCCAAAGCTAACACAGCGATAGGGAACCGCTTGCCGCCAGAAATCGCGGAAAGTCGCCCCCGAGAACGCCGGCCAACCGTAACAAAGGATACGTAACAAGCGACCACCGCTCACTGTCGCGGCGACCTTGATCGTGTCCTAATGCTGCCTCCTAGTTGGATCCGTGTGGAGAGATTACGCAGTTGTCCTCTTCCACCGTTGCCACGCAAAGCCCAGCAGCCCGACAGTACCCATGCCCAGCAGGACGAAGGTGGAGGGCTCAGGTACACTTGCCACGCGGAACCCTAAGTCGATGGCCTCGTACGTGGGACCTGCGTTCATAGCGGAGAACGGGGCCAGGACGTACGAGGCGTAGCCGAACGACCCGCCACGCATACCACGATAGGAACCAGCGGTGAGGGCCTCGTTCCATTCCCAGACATTGCCACCCTGATCGAACGTGCCGTAGGCACTTGCGGACGGCTTGCGGTTGTAGGCCCCAACAGTCGTCGGGCTGCCCACTACACTGTCGTAGTTTGCTGAGCCGGGAGGCACATTCAACTGGTTGGCCACGGTTGTCGCAGTGGGGGCCGTGTCGCCGCCAGTAGGATAGTCCCAGTAGTTGACCGCCCCGCCCGTCACTCCGTTGGCCTTGTGATAGGCTGCCTTGTACCATTCGCTTTCGGTCGGGATGAAATAGGCCGTGCCGAACGTCGCTCCGGCCGTCTGGTGATCCATGATGGCCCAGGTGGTGGTGTTGTACACGCCACTGTTGACATTTCCAGTGGTCAGCCAGTTGCAGAACCTTGCCGCCTCGTACCAGCTCGTGCCGGCCGTCGGCTGTGAACCGCTCCAATACCCCGCGTTCCCAACGCCCGGCGCGGCCGCAAGGACAGCCGCCCACTGGTCAGCCGTCACTTCGTACTTGCCGATGCGGTAGTTGTAGCCCACCGCGCCGTAACCGGTATCGTCGGCCGTGTTGCCTGCATTGCCTACGGGCACGAAGTCCATGTTGATCGTCGTGCTGCCACCGCCGCTGGCGTTGGGGTGCGTGATGGTGTCGGCCCACGCCCCTGTACCAGCCGCAAGCACCAACACCGCGAATCCGATAAGCAAACTTCTCATGGCATCTCTCCTGAAGTTGCGAGCGACTTGCCGCCCAAGGAATTATGCAAAAGCAGGAACTCCCCGCCGCTATGAATCATGGAAGGTCGGCACCGAGCATCGGGCCAACCGAAACGGGCACGTAAGCAACGGCCAATGCCCATCGCTGGGGTAGCCGTGTTCGTGTCCTAACGCTGCCTCGTGAATTGGGTCTGTGGAATCGGGGTGGTTACGCTGTCCGCTTCCGCCGTCGCCAAGCGAAGCCCAGCAGGCCGACGACACCGACGCCTAAGAGTACCAAGGCGGAGGGCTCAGGAACAACGTTCAATTGCCCTGCCCCCGAGAAATGGACGTTGTCGATGTTCGTGGCACCGCTGCCGGTCGCTCCCCAAGTGCCGGCGGCGGCCGGAAGGCCATCGAGGTAGAGCGACCCAACGGTATCGCTGCCGCTGAAACCAAGGTCCAGCTTGGCCCCCACCGCTACGTAGACACCCGCCAGATCGTTCAAACACGGATTGGTGATTCTCAGGATGCCGTCTTCGATCTTCGTGCCGCCGGCGTAGCTGTTGACGCCGGAGAGCGTCAACTTGCCATTGCCGATCTTGGTGATTCCGCCACCACCGCCGATTGCTCCGCTGTAAACACTGTCGGTACCGTCGCCGCCGGCGGTGAGCGTTCCACTTCCCAAGTCGATGGGCGAATCCCCGCTCATGGAACCTGCGTTGAGGTTGAAGGCAGCCAAACTCAAGCTCCCCGGTGCGTTGAGCTGCATCCGCCCAGCGACGGTCGTCTGATCCACGAGAGTGAAGGTCTTGCTGCTCGTGATCGTGCTGTAGTTCTGGAGCGTGTAGATGTCAACCACGCTGCTGGGGCCGCCACCCGTGACGGTAGCCCCGCCGGCAAAGAATGCCTGGTTGCCCGCCGAGGCAGCCGCGAGAGCGGAGCGTGCTTGGGAGACGGTCGCAGTAGACCACATGCCTGTGGAGGCGTCGCAGATGTCCACGGCATTGCTGGGGTTGCCGTTCCAACCACCCGCGAAAAGGATCTTACTGCCCGCCGCTGCTGCCGCAAGGTCGGCTCTGCGTTGCGATAACGCGGCGGTCGTCCACGTGCCCGTGGAACTGCTGTAGATGTCAACCACATTACTGACGGCACCTGGCCCATAGTAGTGGGCCGTCAAGCCGCCGGCGAAAACGACCTTGTCTCCGGCCGCGGCCGCGACAACATCCCAGCGGCCCTGTGAGAGGTTTGCCGTGGACCAAGTGTTCGCGGACGCGTCGTAGATGTCCACCACGGTGAGCGGAGTGCCGACGACGGCGATCGCTCCGCCGCCGAAATACGCTCTCCCTCCAAGTGACGCCCCTGCCAGCGAATTGCGGGCCTGCGAAAGATTTGCCGTGGACCACGTACCCGTCGAGGCGTCGTAGATGTCCACCGTGCTGCTGTTGCCCCCGGCGGGGCCGCCTCCGGCGAAAATGGCCTTATTGCCCGCCGAGGCCGCTGCAAGAGATCCGCGTGCCTCCGACAGGCTCGCGGTGGACCAAACGCCCGTAGACAAATCGTAGACGTCCACTACGTTGCTGTGAACGTCGTTCCAAATGGCGCCGGCCCTTCCGCCTACAAAGAAGGCCTTTCCTCCCACGGAGGCTGCCGAAAGAAGCGTGCGTGCCTGCGACAGATTTGCCGTGGACCATATGCCTGTAGACTTGTCGTAAATATCCACCACACTGCTGCAATCACTGTCGGTCTGTCCGCCGGCGAAGAATACTTGATTGCCTACCGAGGTCGCGGAAAGATTCCATCGTGGCTGCGACAGGTTTGCCGTCGACCACAATGGCGACCAGTCTTCGGCGTAAGCACTGCTGAAGAGAAGCATGGCCAACACCGCCGCAGCGAACACCTTCACCAGGACCGTCTTCCTCGCTTTGAAGCACAGCATAGTTATCTCCACCTCAAGTTGAACGGAGTTCAAAGTCGCAACAGCATCGATGGAGACGGCCCACCAAGCGTCGAAGCATGCGTAGAGCATGCCCCGTCGTGAGCCGCCGGAAAACGTCCAGCCGAAGAAAAGCCCGCTGCAACGTACTGTGTCGCAGGTCAGGCGAAAGGCTGGATGGAAGGCCGCTGCCTCGTGGCTGGAAGGTAAAGAGGGCGGGATTAGCTATTACCCTACTCACTAGCGATGCGGCTGTCAACAATGAGGTGCCTGTTTCTAGGGGGGGGATGCCAAAACAAATGGCACGAAAGCCTCCGCCAAAACGGCGTCACTGCCCGGAGTGTGTGCCAAGAGACGGGCCGGCCTGCAACCGCCGCAGCCCCCTACCGGCCCGACGGCAAGGTCGCGTTTCTTATGGACCAGGAGGACAGCGACGGTGAACCGTCAGCATGTCGATCCGGTGGCTAACAGGAAGCCCGGCAGCCGCCCAGAAGGCGACCGCCGGGCACACGTTGGCTCGCTGATCCTACGCCGCAACTTCCACCACTTCGTCGCCGACAAAGGCGTGCCACGATTCGGCGAACTCCCTGCGTAGCTGGCTGATCCGGCCTTCACACAGGCTGAACTCCCGGGCTACCTCGCCGGTTCGGTTGCCGATGGCCAAGCTCTCCGCGATCTTCCGATCACGCCAAGGCAACGAATCGAGCCACGCCGCAAAGTCGATCCTGGTAGCGGCTACTTCAGCCGGTCCACAACGTTTATCTTCCACCACGATTTCGCACCAGGCTTGCTCTTCGCGGTCATGGCGGTCGAGACGTTCGAGGACGATGCCCTGCCGTTTCTGAGCATACGACGAACTGATGTCGTTGATGTTGAGATGGCCGCCCACACGGCGGCCGTCGAGCGTCTGGCGAATGCCGTAGCGGGCGAGCACGGCAGGATACGCGATGCCCGTCTTGCCCAACAGCACTAGCCGCACGTACGCGACGAGCGTGTTGGCGATGACTTCGGCCACGAGTTCTTCGCGGCTCTCGGGATCGTAGTCGCGGAAGGCAAACTCCGAATAGAGACGAATCGCTGGCAGCATTTGCAGGTAGCCGTTGTGCCACGCAGGACTGCCGCAGGCACCAGATCGCACGATCGCAGGCATGGATGACCTCCTGAAAGCTAAGGCCACCCAGCAGGGCGGCCGTGTTGTAGAAACACGCAACCGCCCCGCATACAAAGCGAGGCACAACGAGAAAGCCGAAAACGACCAGTGCGGTCGGTCATTGCGTTGATGGCAGCGTAGCAACCGGCTCTTGGACGAGTGCCGCAGTGGAAGTGGAGGCGGCACCACCCGCCGCTTCTCCGCCACGATCGCGGCGGCACTCCGCACTAGCCGCACCCCGCCGGTGGTGGGCCTTTCGATTCTGCCCTACGGCGTCGCTGGTCCCCGCCCTGCTTCTCTGCGATTAACCACTTGCCAGGTGGCGTACAATTGGGTCGATTGACCGACCTGCTCACCAAGTAGGGTCAAAGACGGTCCGGGGTACAACGTCCGGGAGGCGTAGTATATGGATTTCGTGTGGTTCATTTTGATCGGAATCGCTGCGGGCTGGCTGGCCGGGCAAGTCATGAAGGGCGGCGGCTTCGGCCTGCTAGGCGACTTAATCGTTGGCGTGATTGGGGCGTTGCTGGGAGGTTTGCTGTTCGGCCTACTGGGTATCACAACTGCCAGCCTGCTAGGAAGTCTGGTTACGGCTACCGTTGGGGCGATTGTCCTGATCGCACTGTTGCGGCTCGTCAAGCGATGAAGAACCCGGTCGGCAACGGTCGTTTCTCGGCAGTCCATTCAGTGTCCACAACACATGCCCGGCCCGATGGCTGAGTCGGGGTTGATGCTCTGGTGTCCGCATACAACGCAGAAAAGGCAAAGGGCTTCCTTGCATGTCCGGTGAGTTGCTCTACGGCATCAACGAGTGGGTTTTGTTCATTTTGATCGCAGGCCTGTTCTACCTTTGTGCGGAGGTGGGATTTCGCTACGGCCGAAGGCATGCGGTGAGGCTAAGCTCCGACGCCCATTCGCATGTAGCGACGATCGAGGGTGCCCTGCTCGGCCTGCTGGCCCTCTTACTGGGCTTCGCGTTTGCGATGGCCATGGGCCGCTACGATGCTCGAAAGAACGTCGTCATGGAAGAAGCCAACGATCTCCAGACCACATTTCTCCGCGCCCAGCTTCTACCATCGACTTATCGGGGCGAGAGCACACGACTGCTGCAAGAATATGTTGCTTCGCGGGTTGCGTACTATCAAGCCGGTGCCGACCGAGAGGCAATCGAGAGATCGCTGGAGCAGACAAACCAATTGCAGATCGGACTCTGGAGCACCGCTGTGGCGGCAGCGAGAGAGAACTCGGATGAGGTCACAACGGGCTACTACATAGAGTCGTTGAACGGACTGATTGATGATCACACCAAGCGGCTTACCGCGATGGACAACCACGTTCCGGAAGCCATTCTGATGCTCCTATTGCTCGTGGCTACCATGACGATTGCGGTGACCGGGTACAGTTCGGGCTTAAGGCATGCACGGTTGCTGGTCCTACGAGCGATCCTGGCCATCCTGGTGGCGGCGACACTGCTAGTGATTGTAGATCTCGACCGTCCGCGTCGTGGACTGATCAAGGTAAGTGAAGCGTCCATGCTGCAATTGCAGCAGGATCTGAGTAAGTTCGCTACGGAACCACGGGATCGGCATACCCCTGCTATTTCCAGTCGCTCGGCCGTCATACGATCCACGGCGTCCGCATTCAGCCATCTTTTCGCCTTGTCGATCAGCGGGACTCGGATCGAAGGCACGAGATCCTGATAGCTAAGCGGCGGAACCGAGCCGGCGATGCCGGGAAGCGGTTGCGTTTCGCAGTTCGGTCCGCTTTTCCGCGGCAAAATGGGGCCTTCGAGCGGATAATCCCCGCATGACAGGTTACAATGCCGTGAAATCGGCCCGATTTAACGACCTGAGCCGCGTAGGGCTCGCGTGCGGGGCAATTGTGGGCACTAACGCATACGGCCTGCGACACGAAGCAGTTCACCGCCCGCCGCACGCAGTGGAAAGGTGCCCTTCGCCTTGTCCAGCTTCTTCCATTGACCGGCAGAACGATCAAAGATCTCCAGCGTTGCGTTCTTCACTGCATCGCCCTGGAGGATGATCCTGACTTGCTGGTCGGCAAAGGCGTTGTGGTTCGCCACATAGATCGCATCGTCACCGTTGGCGTACCGAAAGAAACCGCACAGAACCTCGCCCTCAACCACACGTAGCCAATGCCCTTCGGGGAACCCTTGCAGATTCCAGGGCAAGCCGGGCGTTTTGGCCTGGTTGGTTTCTGACTTCGTGGTTGGGGTGGAATAGACCGCCGTCGGCATGCCGAACTTGCCGAGTTCCCCGTAGAGCGGCGACATTTCCTGCCCAATCTTCACGAGGTGATAGAACCGGTGCTTTGGATCAACGTTGCCTTTGGCGTCGAACGGGCCACCGATGAACCAGATCATGACCTTCAATCCAAACGGAATCGAGGTGTTCAGTTTGTAGGAATTGCGGGCATAGTCGCTGCCCATCTCCCACTGCCCGATCACCCCCTTCTG
>Ga0233425_10010868_pt1 | contig 10866 bp, 5 predicted proteins | sample Watercolumn_Towu_2_FD_181712 | JGI IMG/M metagenome (GOLD analysis project Ga0233425, IMG submission 181712) | Freshwater microbial communities from Lake Towuti, South Sulawesi, Indonesia - Watercolumn_Towuti2014_140_MG | ecosystem: Environmental > Aquatic > Freshwater > Lake | place: Indonesia...
CCCGTGGACCGGCTCGTTGGACAACAACGGCGAGAAGATCGTGCTCCGCAACGCGGCGGGCGTCGTGCAGGACGAGGTCGATTACGGCCTGGGCTTCCCCTGGCCCACGGTCGGCGACGCGCCCGGCTACTCGATGGAGCTCGTCAACCCCAACTTCGACAACGACCTGGGCGGGAACTGGCGGTCGTCGCAAGGCACCTCGCAAACGTCGCAGTTGCTCTTCGACGCCGGCTCGACGTGGAAGTACTTCAAAGGGACCGCGGAACCCTCGCCGTATCCTGCCGGCCTGTGGCGGCAGCGGACCGGCTACGACGACAGCGGCTGGCTGGTAGGGCCGAGCGGCTTCGGCTATCCCACTTCGGGCGATGCGGGTGAGGCGGCGCTCATTTCCACGCTGCTGTCCGATATGAACGGCGGATACTCGACGATCTACTTCCGCAAGACCTTCCAAATTACCGACCCTTCCGCCGTCGGGTCGCTCAAGCTCGAAGCCTGGTACGACGACGGCATCAACGTGTGGATCAACGGGCACTACGAAGCGATCGGCGCCAACGTCAAGGGGGCTACAGCAGCGGAACAAGAGAACCAGACGTACAACGCCACGGCCAAGACCGCCATCGAGTGTGACGCCTCGGTTCCCTTCACGTTCACCGACCTCAGCGGCTACCTGGTGGCGGGCACGAACGTCATCGCCGTGCAACTCCTCAATTCGGGCTTGTCCAACAGTTCGGACGCGATCTTCAACGCCAAGCTGACGGCATATTCGGGCAGCACCGGCGGGGCCACGCCCGGCCGGCGGAACTCCGTCTACGCCGCCAACGTCGGCCCGCAGATGCGGCAGGTCGAGCACGCGCCCAACACGCCCTACGCCGGCCAGGACGTGACGATTACCGCCAAGGTGACCGATCCCGACGGCGTGGCCAGCGTCACGTTGAAGTACCAGTTGGTCAACCCGGGCGACTACATCGCCATCGACGATGCGCGCTACAACAACGCGGCCAATTGGACCAACGTCACGATGTACGACGACGGCACGCACGGCGACGCCACGGCCGGCGACGACGTCTACACGGCCGTGCTCCCGGGCTCCCTGCAGACGAACCGCCGGCTGGTCCGCTACCGGATCGTGGCCGTCGACGGCTTGGGGGCGTCGGTCACCGCGCCCTATGCCGACGACCCGCAGCCCAACTTCGCCTACTACGTCTACAACGGCGTGCCCGACTACACGGCCGCCGTGCAGCCCGGCGTCACCTCGACGGTCACTTACCCCGGCACGATGCTTGACGACCTGGCCGTCTATCAGCTCATCACCACGCGCTCCGAGCACGAGGAATCGCAGCACATCCCCAACGCCACGAGCGGGGCCTACGGCGGCGAGGAATACCTCTGGCAAGGCGCGCTGGTCTACGACGGCGCGGTCTACGACCACATCACGTTCCGCGCGCGCGGCGGCGTGTGGCGGTATTCGATGGGCAAGAACATGTGGAAGTTCGACTTCAACCGCGGCCACGAGTTCCAGGCCCGCGACAACTACGGCAACAAGTACGATACCAAGTGGGACAAGCTGAACCTCGGGGCGAACATCCAGCAAGGCGACTACTGGAACCGCGGCGAGCAGGGGATGTACGAGTCGGTCGGGTTCGAGCTGTACAACCTCGCCGGCGTTCCCGCGTCCAACGCGAGCTTCGTCCACTTCCGCATCGTGGAGAACGCCAGCGAAAGCGGCACGAGCCAGTACACGACCGATTTCCAGGGCCTCTACCTGGCGGTCGAGCAACCCGACGGCAACCTGCTCGACGAGCACAGGCTCCCCGACGGCAACCTCTACAAGATGGAAGGGGGCACGGGCACGCTGAACAACCAGGGGCCCACGCAGCCCAGCGACAAGTCCGACCTGGTGGCCTTCATGACGGCCTACGGCCAGTCGCAGACCGACCAGTGGTGGCGCGACAACTTCGACCTGGAAAGCTACTACAACTTCCGCGCGATCACCGAGGCCATCCACCAAGGCGACATCGGCTACGGCAAGAACTACTTCTACTACCACAACCCGGTGACGAACAAGTGGCAGATCGTGCCCTGGGACCTCGACCTCACGTGGGCCGAGACCATGTACGGCAACGGCAACGATCCCTTCAAGAGCCTCGTGCTCTCGCGTCCGGCCTTCAAGCTCGAATACGAGAACCGCCTCCGCGAGATCCTCGACCTGCTCTACAACACCGGGCAGACGGGCATGCTCATCGACGAGACGGCCCGCTTCATCTACAAGGCCGGCCAGCCGTCCTTCGTCGACGCCGACCGCGCCCTATGGGACTACAACCCCATCATGACGTCGTCCTACGTCAATTCGAGCAAGGCGGGCGCGGGCCGCTTCTACGCCGGCGGTAGCGGCAATCCGATTCCGGCCCCTGGCGGGTTCGCGGGCATGGTGCAGAAGATGAAGAACTACATCACCTTCGCCCGCACGCAAACCCGCAACTGGTGGGGCACGTCGGGGGCAAGCATGGAATCGCTGGCCAACGACGCGCTGGTGCCCTATACGGCCTCGCTGAGCTACGTCGGCCAGGCCGGCTATCCGATAGACCGGCTCACCTTCCAGTCGTCGGCCTACGGCAGCCCGGGCGGCACGTCCTTCGCCGCCATGCAGTGGCGGATTGCCGCCGTGACCAACACCGCCAGCCCGACGTTCGACCCCGCGCAGCCCCGCAAGTACGAAATCAACGCCGCCTGGCAGAGCGCCGAGCTAACGACCTTCAACAACACGCTCACGATACCCAGCGGCAACCTGACGGCCGGCGAAACCTACCGCGTCCGCGTGCGGATGAAGGACAGCGCCGGCCGCTGGAGCCATTGGTCGGCGCCCGTGCAGTTTGTGGCCACCGCGCCGGTCGATCCGCTGACGAACCACCTCCGCATCGCGGAGTTGATGTACCATCCGACCGCCCCGACGGCGGCCGAGATTGCAGCCGGCTACAACGACCGCAGCATGTTCGAGTACATCGAACTGGTCAACACCTACTCCGCCCCGCTGACGCTGACCGGCGTGGAGTTCACCGACGGCGTGACGTACAGTTTCGCGGCCACGACGCTCGACCCGGGTGAGCGCATTCTCGTCGTCAGCAATCCGGCCGCCTTCGCTTTCCGCTACGGTCCGGGGCTGAACGTGGCCGCGGGCAGCTACGTCGGCAACCTCAAGGACAGCGGCGAAACGATCCGCCTGATCGGCCCCGCCCCGGGTTCGGCCGTAATCCAGGATTTCGAGTACGAGACCGACGGCGATTGGCCCGGCCGCGCCGACGGCAAGGGGAGCTCGCTGGAGATCATCGACGCCGCCGGCGACTACGGCGATCCGCACAACTGGCGCTCGGGCAGCGAGTACAACGGCTCGCCGGGCGCGGCCGGCGTCGGGCCGATCCACACCGTCGTGGTCAACGAGGTGCTCACGCACACCAACCTGCCGCAGTACGACGCCATCGAACTCTACAACGCCACGCCGTTGCCCATCGAGATCGGCGGCTGGTACCTGAGCGACTCGAACGACGACTACCGCAAGTTCCACGTTCCGGCCGGCACGCTGCTGGGCGGCAACCAGTACCGCGTCTACACCGAAGAGGATTACGGTATCTCGCCCTACGCCGCAGCCACCGAGCCGGGCGACGGCATCGCGCGGACCGAGGACGCGGGCGCCACGCTGCACCTGACCGGCAACACCTGGCGCAAGATCCCGTTCCCGTACACGGTCACGGCCAACACGGTGCTGGAGTTCGATTTCCGCAGCAGCGTGCAGGGCGAGATCCAGGGCATCGGCTTCGACGACGACGACGCCACCAGCCCGGCGCGGTTCTTCCGCTTCTACGGCACGCAGGCCTGGGGCAACGCCGCGTACGCCAATTACGCCGCGTCGGCCCCGAACGTGAAGCACTATGTGATCCCCGTCGGCTCGTTCTTTACCGGCGCCATGACCTATCTTACGTTCGCCAACGACGACGATGCCAGCGACGCGGCCGAGAGCTGGTTCAGCAACGTGAAGGTCTACGAAGGCGCGCCCGGCGCGGCGGTTGACTTCCACCGCTTCATGGGCCTCAGCGCGTTCAAGGGGGACGACGTGTGGTTGGTGGCGGCCGATACGCAGGACCGCTTAACCTACTTCATCGACCATGTCGAGTTCGGCGCGGCGGAAAACGGCGAGGCGTTCGGCCGCTGGCCCAACGGCAACGGCGACCTGACGCCCATGATTTCGCCGACCCTGGGCGAAGCCAACAGCGGGCCGCGGATCAATCCCGTCGTTTTCACCGAGATCATGTACGCCCCGGCGGACCCGGGCGGCGGCGTTCTGCCCAACGACCTGGAGTTCGTCGAGCTCTACAACGCGACCGGCAGCAGCATCTCGCTCGCCGGGTGGCGGCTCCGCGGCGGCGTGGACTTCGATTTCGCCGCGGGCACGACGCTGGCCGCCGGCGGCAAGCTCGTCGTCCTGCCATTCGACCTCAACAATCCGGCCAACGCGGCACGGTGGAACAGCTTCTGCACGGCTTACGGGCGCAATCCGCTCATTAAGACCGGCTTCGTCGGCGGATACTCGAGCCACTTGAACGACGACGGCGGCCGGGTCCGCCTGGAACGGCCGGGCGATCCGCCCCGCGACGATCCAACGTATACCCCCTACCTGCTCGTCGAAGAGGTCCACTACAGCGCCGCGGCCCCCTGGCCGACGGGCCCCGCGGGCGGCGGCCCGTCGCTGACGCGGCAGACGGCCACGCTCTGGTCGAACGATCCGGCCAGTTGGATCGCGGCGGCCGCCGGCCCGCTCATGTTCACGCCCATCAACCAGCCGCCGACCGACATCGGGCTCTCGGCCAACAGCGTGCCGGAAAACAGCCCGACCAACACGTTCGTCGGCAATCTGACCACCACCGACGCCGACCCCGGCCAATCGTGGACCTACGCGCTGGTGGACGACGCCGGCGGCCGGTTCAAGCTTTCCAACAGCCAGTTGCTGGTGGCCAACGGCACGCTCCTCGACTACGAAACGGCCACCAGCTACGTCGTGCGCGTGCGGAGCACCGACAACGGCTCGCCCAACCTGTCGGTCGAAAAGAACTTCACGATCGTCGTGACCGACGTTGTCGAGTACGCCACGGTCGCCGGGCGGCACGTGTTCTACAACCGCTCGGCGTTCGACGGCAACGATGCCGAGGCCAATGCGGCCGACGACGGCGCCGTGGCCGACAAGCAGGCCCTGCTGCCCGGCCAGGCGGCTGCCTTCGTCAATTACACCAGCTACACCCGCGGCATCAACGGCCTGATGGTCGACATCGCCGGGCTGTGGAACCGCGGCGCGCTCAATGCGGCCGACTTCACCTTCAAGGTGGGCAACGACGCCAATCCGGCCGGCTGGATCGCCGCGCCCGATCCGCTGAGCGTCACCGTGCGGAGCGGCGCGGGCGACGGCGGCGCTGACCGCATCACAATCGTCTGGGCCGACAACGCCGTCCAGCAGCAGTGGCTGCAGGTGACGGTCAAGGCCACGGCCAACACCGGACTGGCGGCCGCCGACGTCTTCTACTTCGGCAACGCCATCGGCGAGTCGGGCAACGATCCGGCCAACGCACTGGTAAACGCCCAGGACGAAGCGGCCGCGCGCGGCCACAAGACGGGCTTCGCGCCGACGGACGTTACGAACGTCTACGATTTCAACCGCGACCGCCGTGTCAGCGCCAGCGACGAACTGACCGCCCGCTTCCGCGCCACCACCATCGAAACGGCGCTGCGGCTAATCGACCTGTCGGGCGGCGCGGCCCTGCTGGCGATGGCCGCGCCGGAGTCAAGTGCCACTGGCGTCTCGTCAGTGTCCAACAACACGCCGGCCGAGTCTGTCGCCGTTGCCGCAAACTCCGCCGACAGTTTCTTCTCGGCGTACTCGTCCAACGATGGCTCGGCGCTCTCGTTGACCCAGTGGTACTGGCTCTGCGAGTTTGAACAGACCGCGAACCGGCCGGCGAAGAAGGAGCCGGCCTTCCTCAGCGTCTAGCCTGAGTTATTCGTCGCCTGTGCTACTCGAAGACCAAGCAACGCACGTTCGCCTACTGCTTCACGCTCCACCGCACGTTCGACCGCAGGGCGTAGATGCGGACGTGTTCCCGCAGGTCGCGCGTGCGGCCCGGCGCGTAGCTGAAGAAAATCTGCTCGGGATACGACTCGGCCACGGCCGCGTCGAGCTTGTCTTGCCCGGAGCCACGCCACGCGAACAGCAGGACGATCTGCTTGGCGAAATCGACCTGCTTGGCGAGTTTGGCCAATTCGTCGGCGTCGAAATGCTCGCCCGCTTCCTTCTCCGACTTCAACACGAGCGGCTTCTTCCAACTCGAGCCCTCGAAGACCGTGCGTTTCGGTGCGACCTTTTCGAGTTGCTTGATGGGCGGCAGTTGCGCCTCGCCGGACGGGGAACTTGTCACGACGCCCGGCTCGCCGGCAGGCGCAACGCCAGGCTCACCCGGCAGCGAGACCCCGGGCGAACCCGGCACGGCGCCCGGTTCGCCGCCCGGTGCGGCACCGGGCTTCCCGCGCGGCGTCTTGGGACGCGGCTTCTTCGGCGGAGCCTTTTCGCCAGGCAGCGGCTTGCCGTTGACCGACCTAACGCCCTCGCGCGGGATGCACTGGATCAGGTAGCCGAACCCCGGGCCGCCGATCAGGGTGCTCATCGCCATCGCCTGCACGTTTCCCTGGGCGTCCAGCCGCGGCTCGCAGCCCACGCTGTTCGGTCCGCCGGCCGTGAACACCAAGATCATCTGCTTCTGGAAGTCGACCTCGGGCAGCTTTTCCTGCCCCCGCCAGGCCTTCCATAGCTTGGCCCACTCGTCCTGGTCGAGGAGGAAGTAATCGGCCGGGGCGTGCTTCTGCAGTGCGGCGTCGGCCATCTTGCCGCTCCAAGTGTTGAGGATTTTGACCGGCTGGGCCTTCTTCGCCCCGGGCTGTCTCTCGGCCGCGCTGGCTGCAACGGCGCACACTACGGCCGCGAAAACCGCGGCCGCCACAGGAATTCTGGACGGCTTCATGGGAATGTCCCTCGTCAGAACGGTTTCGGAACAGGGTGAACGGCTCGGCATAGACGATAGTAAGACGAACGAACCCCAGCCGTGGTTCCTCCACGAGCGGAAATACCGACGAACTGCCTGCCGCAATTCCTCAATCGTGTCTTGCCATCTCCGCCCGCACCAATTCCCCCAAGGCTTCGAGCGACTGCGGGATGATGCGGATGCCGGCCAGCACGGGCATGAAGTTCGTGTCGCCGGGCCAGCGGGGGACGACGTGCCAGTGCAAGTGCCCCGGCAGGCCCGCGCCCGCCACGCGACCGAGGTTCAAGCCCACGTTGAACCCCTCAGGCCGCAACACCTTCTCCAGCACCGCGACCATCCGCGTCACGGCCTGCGAGAGGGCAAGCTGCTCGTCGGCCGAAAGCTCATCGAGCCGCCCCAGGTGCCGCCGCGGGGCGACCAGCAGGTGGCCGTTGTTGTACGGGTAGCGGTTCAGGATGGTGATCGTCCGCTCGTCGCGCGCGACCACCAGCCGCGGCCGGTCGTCTCCTTCGGGCGCGCACTGACAGAGGAAGCAGCCCTGCTCCGCGCCGGGCAGCAGAGCGGCCGTCGAGACCAGCTCGGGGGGCTTGTCTTCCCCGACAATGTAACCCAGCCGCCACGGGGCCCACAGTGTTTCCATGCTCACCAGAATCGCCCCCCGTACGATGGAGTTCGAGAAGTTGACAGTCTAAACGCGGGAAAGGGCCGAAGCAAGTAGGTTCCGCCCGCCGGACGGAACTTGAAGCCCGAAGCGCAAGCAGTAGGTTCCGTCCGCCGGACGGAACTTGAAGCCGGCGCGCAAGCGCGGGAAGCATCTGCTTCTTCCCTCGCTCGCGCGCCGGGCTTCAATCGGGCCGCGTACAGTCCGCTTCATTGCCGCAGAAGTCCCGCTCGGCGAGCAGGAGCTACTCAAGTTCAACCGCCGCGGCAGACGAAAGGGACTGGTGGGACATTATCGACTTTGCCGATTGCACGGCCCCCGCAAACGGTGGAACCTCTGGCGGGGCCGGTCGGGCTCCGTTAGACTGGAATGATGGATTTTCGCGTCGATCTCAACGTCTTCCGCGGTCCCTTGGACCTCTTACTCTACCTGGTGCGTAAGCACGAGGTGGAGATCGTCGACATCCCCATCGCCGCGATCACCGACCAATACCTCGAATACCTCTCGGTGCTCGAGCAGCTAGACGTCGATGCAGTCGGCGATTTCCTGGCCATGGCCGCGCTGCTCATCGAGATCAAGTCGCAGCAGGTGCTGCCGCGCAGCGACGAAGTGCAGGAGGAGATCGACGACCCGCGGCAGGAGCTCGTCCGCCGGTTGTTGGAATACAAGAAGTACCGCGATGCGGCCAGCATGTTGGACGAGCGGAGCCGGCAGTGGCAGCAGCACTATCCGCGCCAGGCCAGCGACCTGCCCGGGCGGCAGCGGAACCTGGCCGAGGAGCCGATCCAGGAGGTCGAGCTGTGGGATTTGGTGTCGGCTTTCGGACGGATCGTCCGCGACACGGCCGCCACCAAGCCCTCGAACATCGTCTACGACGACACGCCGATCCACGTCTACATGGCCCGCATCCACGCCCGCCTACTGGAGCGCGGGCGGCTGTGCTTCGGCGACCTGTTCGAACCGGGGATGCACCGCTCGACGATGGTCGGCATCTTCCTCGCCGTGCTCGAATTGGTCCGCCACCACCGTATCCGCGTCGAGCAGAACGCCCTGTTCGGCGAAATCTGGATCCTGCCCGAGACGAACTGCCGCGAACCTTTGGATTTGAGCAAGGTCGATAATTATGAGCACGCGGGAGCAGTGGGCAGTGGGTAGTGGGTAGCGGGGGAGTCAGGAGACAGGAGACAGGAGTCAGGAGACGGGAGGGGAGAATAGAAGACAGAAGACAGAAGCCAGTCACGCCAGTTCCCATCAGTCCCATGCGTCTCATAAGTCCCACTACTGACAACTGACAACTGCCTACTGACAACTCCCGACTCGCCACTGATGATCAACAACCTCCCCGTCAAAACGTTCACGCACAAGGATCTCTCGATCGAGGGATACTCGCGCGCGGCCGTGCAGACGTATTGGCGGATTCCGGAGTTGAAGATCGGCTTCGACCTGGGGGCCCAGCCGTGGTCGTTCATGGGCACGCCCACGTGGTTCGTCTCGCACACGCACATGGACCATGTCGTGGCCCTGCCGGTCTACATCGCGCGGCGGCGGATGATGAAGATGGATCCGCCGGTCATCTACCTGCCCGAGGCGGCCATCGAGCCGGTGGAACGCATCTTGCGGCTCTTCAGCCGGTTGGACCGCGGGCGGCTCCCGTGCCAGTTGTTGCCGCTGCGGCCGGGCGACGAGATCGAGCTGTCTCGCGAGCACGTGGTCACGGTCTCGGCCACGTCGCACACGGTGCCGTCGCTGGGCTTCGTCGTCTGGCAGCGGCGGCAGAAGCTTAAGCCCGAGTATCAGGGGCTGCCGGGCGAGGCGATCCGCGACCTGCGCCTTAGCGGCACGCCGGTGACCAACGAAGTCCGCACGCCGCGGCTGGCCTACCTCGGCGACAGTTCGCCCGCCGGGCTCGACGCCTGCCCCGCCATGTACGAGGCCGAAGTGCTGATCATGGAGTTGACCTTCGTGGCCCCCAGCCACCGCAAGGACAAGATCCACAAGTTCGGGCACATGCACCTCGACGACCTCTTGGAGCGCCGCGAGCGCTTCCGCAACGAGCTGATTCTCGCCAGCCACTTCAGCACCCGCTATAATACCCGCCAGATCGAGCACCACGTCTCGCGCGCCCTGCCCGACATGCTCGGCGGGCGGCTGCGGTTGTGGGTGTAGTGTGCGTGAAACGCACCGCAGGTGGCGCGAATAGCCGTGTAACGGGTCGCCCGGATAGCTTGTCTATCCGGGCCGCGCAGCGGCAAGAGGAGTCGAGCACAACGTCCGGCGCCCTCTTATGCCTTCGGTGTACCGATAGACAAGCTATCTGTCACCCGACGAGTTGAAGGAGTCCTCTTATTATGCCATTCCGTGGCCGACTTGTTTCAAGACTCGTCCTTGCTTTGCTCTTCCAGTTCATCCTTGTGATCTGTGGTTGCGGAAGGCTTGCCTCCAATCGCAGCGAGAAGGCGATTGCCGATAGGGCAGAGTTGGAGGAATTGCTCCTGGCAGAGGACGGCATCGACGAAATCGTGGTGCTTCCAAAGTTACCGCCGCGGCCGAGAGTCACCCGGCATACATTGACGAACGAGCAAGCGACGGCACTTGCGGATTCGCTGAGAATAGAAAATGAGTTGCCGGAGGATGCCAAGAAGAGGGAGGCGATAGCGTCTATCGTCCTGAAGAAGCGGGGTAAGGAAATCGCCTGGATCGGATGCTACTCGGATGGCGCGTATCAGTACAAAGCTGCACAGTTCCGGCTCAAGAAGGATCTTTTACCTCAGATCCTCGACGAAATCGGCAGAACTGACGTTCCAAAGTGATCGTGGTTGCCTGCCCGCACTGGCCGATCCTCCCGCCCTGCCACATCGCGTGGCCAAGTCTTGGGCTGGAAAATGGGCCGCGCGATCGGGTAGGATAGGTGCTGCGTGTAGAGACGCATTGCGGGGCCGCGGGCAAGTAGGGCCGGCCTGCCGAGCAGGACTCCGGTAGGTTCCGTCCGCCGGACGGGACTCCCCGGGGGGCCCGTTGTGCAAGAACAAAGATTTGTTGACCAACTCCGCCCGCGGCCCCTGCGGCGGCGGAGCGAGTGATTGACCACCACGCGCCGCCCATTCCACTTCATCCGTCGCCGCCGGCTAG
>Ga0233425_10010869_pt1 | contig 10866 bp, 9 predicted proteins | sample Watercolumn_Towu_2_FD_181712 | JGI IMG/M metagenome (GOLD analysis project Ga0233425, IMG submission 181712) | Freshwater microbial communities from Lake Towuti, South Sulawesi, Indonesia - Watercolumn_Towuti2014_140_MG | ecosystem: Environmental > Aquatic > Freshwater > Lake | place: Indonesia...
GCCCGCGCAACACCACGAGGTGCTCTGCGTCACGTACGATTTCGGGTTCGATCCCAGAGGAAGCGAGCAACAGGTCCACTAGCGCGCCCGACGGGGACTCGAGCCTGACCGTGGCGAGTCGGCCGACGGCGACCTGCTCGATGGCCGTGACCAGCCGATAGCCCCGGGCGGCCAGTGCGACGGTGAGCTGCTCGGCGTCGTGGTCGTCGCGCACGACCACGGCCAAGTCGACGTCGCGAGTCGTGCGCGGCTCGGTACGGACGCTCACGGCGAAGCCCCCAACCAGCGCGAACTCGCGTCCGAGCTCCTGAAGATCCCGCACGACGCGCCGGAGCGCCGCCTCGACCTTTCTCATCGCGTCCGCGGCAGGCTCACCAGGCGGCCGACGGCGTCGCCGTGCTCCGCGCCGGGACGGGTGTGCAACCACTCGAGGACGAGCTGCTCGAGCTTCTCGGCGTTGGCCTCGGGGTGGGCTCTCCGCAAGCGCTCACGTACCATCTGCTCGGCCAGATCAGCCAGCTCGAGCGCGGTCTCCAGCTTGTCGTCTTCCACGGCGCCAGCATAGCGCGCCGGCTCGTGGGTTGCCTACGGCAACCGCTCCGGCTTCCCGACGTCCCCGCCGTTTCGCACGTGATTCACGATGGCGTCCGAGAGCGCGTTGTCGACCTTCACGCACTTGTCGCTCACCGTACCCATCGTGGCGCCCTTGCACTCCTTCTGACGGTCCTTGTACGCCTTGTCGAGCTTCGCGTCGGCGCGCATGGCCTCGCGCATCTTGTCGTCGATGAGCCGCCACTCGACGCGGGCGTTCTTGGCCTTCGGAGGCAGGCTGAGCGTGAGCTCCTCTTTCGCGAGCGTCACGCAGGAGCCGTTCCAGCGCAGGGCGTCGTACCCGCCTCCAGCGCCGCTCACCTGCATGCCGCCGAGGTCGGCGGCACGGTGGCGAAGCACCAGCACCTCCTCGTCGAACTCGAGCTCGTCGCTCGACGCGGCGCCGCCGGAGGCGTTCCACGCCTTGGTCTTTCGGGTCAGGTAGCCGCGCGTCCACGGCGAGCCCTTCTTGAACAGCGCGAGCGCCACCGAGGGGAAGTTGCCCTGACACAAGCGGCTCACGAAGGCCGCGTGCGGAAGGCACATCTTGTCGTCCTTCTTGGCGCACTCCTTCGGGAGCTCACCGCTGGCCTGCTCGTCTTCCGCCTGCTCCCGGGAGCTCGCGTCGGGCTTGGCCTCGGCGGTCGCGGGTTCCGAGGACTTCTCTTTGAGCGCAGGCGCGCTGGGCTCGGTGCCTTGGGCCTTTTGTCCGCCGCACGCGCCGAGCATGGCCAGAGCGCCTAGTGCGAGAGGGAGCACGGGTGAGCGAGGGGTCATGGGACCCACGAGGATTTCCGAACGAGGGGGGTCACGTCAAGGTCGCTCAGCCGCGACCGAGCATCGCGGTCGCGACCGCGACCACCACGCTCACGACGAACATCGCGAGCACCACGCCGCCCAGGGCGAACAGACCCTCTCTCTTCGCCACTTCCGAGAAGGGTCGGTCCGACACGCACACGGGGCGCCCCTCCATCAGGGAGACACTCTGCCCACCTTGGATCACCTCACCCGTCACGTGGAGCACGTCGCCGCTGCCGAGCGTCTTCGCGACGAGCTCGACGGCCGCGCTGGGTTGGAGGCGCTCTCGGGCGATGAAGGCGTTCTTCGAGGCGATCAACTTCTGGCGGAGCGCATCCGAGAGACCCGGCGGCGGTTCGCTCTCCAGCACACCGCGCCAGGAGTCGACACGCTCCAGGCACAGCTCCGAGCTCGAGAGCGGCAGCTCGAGCTCGCCCGAGCCGTCCCTGAGCACGCAGGGCAGCGCTTGGCGCTCGACGTAGCAGCGCCTGCCCTCGACCAGGAGCTCGAGCTCGTAGCCGAGACACGGCCGGCCGCTGACTGGGCTGGTGAGCAAGAGCGAGCGATCGCTCTGGCTCGCGGCGAGGCCGAGGAAGCCTTGTACTCGACGCGGCCCGGACGTGAGCTCGCCCACAGGGCGAAGAGGCCGCAGCGAGTGCCGCGTCATCGAGAGCGCTCTGCGCAGCGCCGTGCCGGCCACCTGGCTCACCACCAAGACGCCGGCAAACAGGCCGACCGCGACCAGGGCGAGCAGGACCACGAGCGACGACTGCACGGCGCCAGTATACTGGGCGCATGCGCCCTTTGGTCCGCATCGCGGTCTCCGTCGTGATCACCTCCGGACTCGTCACGCTCGCCTGCGGCTCGAAGCGCGGCGGCGGCTTCGGGAGCAACCCGAACTTCGGCGGCGGCTCCGGCACCGGCGGCAGCGGTAACGCCTCGGGGAGCGGAGGCAGCGGCAACGGCTCCGGCACCGGCGGTCAGAGCAACTTCGGCGGCGGCGGCCCCGGCTGTGACGGGACGAAGTCTCCCTCGGAGGACCCCTGCGTCATCCACGAGAGCTACGCGATCTTCGTCTCCCCGAATGGGGACGATCTGGAAGGCGACGGCACGCGCGCGAAGCCGTACAAGACCTTCGACCAGGCTGTCAGCGCGGCGGCCACCGCCAAGAAGCGCGTCTACGCCTGCGCGACCTCGGGCGCCTTCGACGGGCAGATCAGCCTCGACTCGTTCTCGGACGGTGTGTCGCTCTACGGCGGCTTCGACTGCATGAGCTGGGACTACGGCACCACCAAGACGATGATCACGGGCCCCGCCGACGGCGTGATCAAGATGCAGGACTTGGTGACCGGCAGCACCATCGAGGACTTCGACGTCACCGCGAAGACCGCGACCTCGCCGGGCACCGCGAGCATCGGCATCGTGGTCGGCAGCTCGAAGAAGGTGAAGCTCGCGCGTCTGAAGGTGACCGCGGGCGGCGGCGCGCCTGGCATCCCGGGCTACACCACGACGGGCATCGCGGCCTCGGGCAAGAACGGCAACCCCGGAAAGAACGCGTGCGGCAACTTCGCGGCGGGAGGACCCGGGACGGTGAGCGGCTGTGGCTTCCCGGAGAGCAAGGGCGCAGGAGGAGGCAGCGCGGGGGTGGGTACCGGTAACGGTGGACCGGGCGCGGACGGAGAGCCGAACTTGGGCGGTGGGCTTGGTGGCGAGGGCGAGGACCCGACGCTGCCCGGCGGCTGGAGTTGCGGGACGGTGGGAAACGGCAAGAACGGCAAGCCAGGCGCCGACGGGCCGAACGGCGCAGGCAGCAACAGCCCGGGCAAGCTCACGGTCAGTGGCTGGACCTCGAGCGCGGGCGGCTTCGGCACGAACGGCGGCAACGGTCAGGGCGGTGGTGGTGGCGGCGGCGTCAAGGCACCGTCCACCTGCAGCGGTGGACCGAACCCGCCGGTCGGCGCGTCGGGTGGAGGCGGTGGCAGCGGCGGCTGCGGCGGCATCGCCGGCGAGGGCGGCAAGGGCGGCGGGGCGAGCATCGCGGTGAGCGCGTACGACTCGGACGTGACGCTCGAAGACTGCGCGCTGATTGCCACCAGCGGTGGTAACGGCGGCGCGGGCGGCGTGGGACAGCTCGGCGGCAGCGGCTCGAGCGGCGCCCTCGGCGGAAGCGGCGCGTGTGCAGGCGGCGCAGGCGGCAAGGGGGGCAACGGCGGTCACGGCGGTGGCGGAGCCGGAGGCCCGAGCATCGCGCTCGCGTGGAAAGGAACGAAGCCCCTGCGCACCGACGGCAGCCTGAAGGTCTCGACGGTCGCGGCCGCGGGCGGAGCCGACGGCACCGGGCAGACCGTGGGCTCGGGCGCAGGAGGCCTCGGGCTCCTCGCCGACGAGCACGAGTTCCAGTGAACCGGCGCCGCTTCCTGAAGGTGCTCGGCGGCGCGGGCCTCGTCGGCGCCGGCGCCGCGGGCGGCTACGCGCTTTATCGGCGACGACCCATCCCGGGTGTGCCCATCGTCGAGGACCGCTCGGGCGTCAGCCAGCCAGGCGACGTGGTGAGCGCGCGGCGCCGACTCGGTCGGACGGGACTCGAGATTTCGGTGGTCGCCATCGGCGCGGGCGGCCTGAAAGGCCCCGAGCCCATCGTGCGCGCGGTCGACAAGGGGATGAACTACATCGACACGGCGGTCTGCTACGGCGACAGCGAAAAGGTCATCCGCCGAGCGCTGAAGTCGAGCGCGGGGCTGCGCGACAAGCTCGTCATCGCCACCAAGTGGGATGCCGGCGCGAGCGACACGAAGGCGGAGATCCTGGCCTCGCTCGACAAGAGCCTGGGGCGCCTCGGCGTCGACCAAGTCGACGTCATGCAGCTCCACTGGCTGGGCGGTGGCCACAAGGTCCCCGACAACGGCATCAACCGTCTCGACAATCCCGAGCTCTACCTGGCCATGGAAGAGGCGAAGAAGGCCGGCAAGGTGCGCTTCTTCGGCGCCACCTCGCACGCGGGAGACCGCGCCAAGATCCTCGCGCACGCCATCGACAAGGGCGCCTTCGACATGCTGCTCGTGAAGATGAACGTGCTCGACTTCGCCGACGCCGGCCTGCCGGCGCTGCTCGCCAAAGCCAAGCAGAAGGACATCGGCGTCGTGGCGATGAAGTCGCAGCCTGGCGGCGGGCGCATCCCGGGTGCCTACGAGAAGAGCCGTTACTCCATCTTCCAAGCGAACCTGCGCTGGGCGCTGGAGCAAGGGGGTGTGACCTCGGTGGTGCACTCGAAGCTCGGCACCGAAGACGCGGCGCAAGACCTCGCCATCGGCGCCGTGCAAGAGAAGCTCGGCGCCAGCGACCGAGCGTTGCTCGACCAGTACGCCGCCGCGCTCTCCCCCGACTACTGCCGGGGCTGCGCCGACGGCTGCACGACGGCGTGCCCCGCGGGGGTCGCCGTGCCCCACGTGCTGCAGTTCGCGATGTACGACCGCGAGTACGGCTGGCACGAGCGGGCCCGCGCGCACTATGCCGAGCTGCCCGCGACAGGACGTTGGTCGGAGGCGTGCGTCGGCTGCAGCGCCTGCAGCGACGCTTGCCCCCACGGAGTGGACGCGGCGGCGGGCGTGCGCGAGGCGCGCCGTCGGCTCGGGTGAGCCCGAGCGAGCGACTCGCCGTCGGGTCGGGGCTGGTCCGATCACTCCACGGTCACGGTCTTCGCCAGGTTGCGCGGCTGATCGACGTCGGTACCCTTGAGATCGGCGATGTAGTAGGCGAGGAGCTGCAGGGGGATCACGGCCGCGACGGGCTGGGTGAGCTCCGGCATCTTCGGGAGCTCGAGCACCCACTGTGCGATCTGCTTCGCCTCGTGATCGCCCTCGGTGGCTACGGCGATGACCTGGCCGTCGCGCGCGCGCACCTCCTGGACGTTGGAGAACGTCTTCTCGTACTGCCGGTCCTGCGGCATCACCACCACCACCGGCATGTGCTCGTCGATGAGGGCGATGGGGCCGTGCTTCATCTCGCCAGCGGCGTAGCCCTCGGCGTGCGCGTAGCTGATCTCCTTGAGCTTGAGCGCACCCTCCAGGGCGATGGGGTAGCCGAGTCCACGACCCAGGAAGAGCATGTGCTGAGCGCTGTGCCAGTGGCGCGCCACCTTGTGGATCTCGGCCTTCCGCGCCAGCGCCCAACGCATGTCGTTCGGCAGCTCGAGCAGCGCCTGCAGCACCTCGCGGGCCTTGCCCTCTTCCAGGGTCCCGCGCCGCCGCCCGAGGTAGATCGCGAGCAGCAAGAGCGCGACGAGCTGGGTGGTGAAACACTTGGTCGAGGCGACACCGATCTCGGGCCCCGCGTGGGTGTAGAGCGCGCCATGGCTGGCCCGCGGGATGGCGCTGTCGAGGACGTTGGCGATGGCGAGCACGCGCGCGCCACCCTCGCGAGCGGCCTTCACCGCCGCCAGCGTGTCGGCGGTCTCCCCCGACTGGCTCACCGCGATGACCAAGTCTTTCGGACCGAACACCGGCTCGCGGTAGCGCACCTCGCTGGCCAGCTCGGTGTGGGCCGGCACGCGGGCGAGCAGCTCGATCCAATAGCGACCCACGAGCGAAGCGTGGTGGCTGGTGCCGCAAGCGACGAGCACCACGCGCTCGATGTTCCGCGCGGCTTCGGCGTCGAGGCCGAGCTCACCCTCCACGACGTCGCCCTCCGCCAGACTGACGCGGCCGCGCAGCGTGTCCTCGACGGCGCGGGGCTGCTCGAAGATCTCCTTGAGCATGAAGTGCTTGAAGCCGCCCTTCTCGGCCTGCACTGCGCTCCAGTCGATGTGCTTGGGCGCGCGCTCGACGGGCGCGCCCGCGACGGTCTCGACGCGCACGCCCTCGGCGCTGAGCTCCGCCATCTCTCCGTCTTCCAGGAACAGCATCTTGCGGGTGCTGCCGAGCAAGGCCGGGATGTCGCTCCCGCACAGCGTCTCGCCGTCACCGAGGCCCACCACCAGCGGCGAGGCGTTCTTCGCGATCACGATGCGTCCGGGCTCCCGCCGACAGACCGCGGCCAGAGCGTAGGCCCCGCGCACCTGCCCGAGCGCGACCCGCATGGCGGCGAAGAGGCTCGGCGCTCCGGCGCCGAGCGCGCGGTTGATCAGGTGCGCGACGATCTCGGTGTCGGTGTCGCTGGTGAAGCGCACGCCGCCGGCTTGGAGCTCCTGCTTCAGCTCCAGGAAGTTCTCGATGATGCCGTTGTGGACGACCGCAACCTCGCCGGCCGCGTGCGGGTGAGCGTTCTGTTCGCTCGGGCGCCCGTGCGTGGCCCAGCGCGTGTGCCCGAGCCCGGTCGTCCCGTCCACGGCCCGCTGCTCCAGCGCCCGCGCCAGGTTCTCGAGCTTGCCCGCCGCTCGCACGATCTCGATCTGCCCGCCGTCGTGCACGGCCAGGCCGGCCGAGTCGTAGCCGCGGTACTCGAGACGCCTCAGGCCATCGAGCAGGATGGGGGCCGCTTTCTTGGATCCGACGTAGCCGACGATGCCGCACATGCTGCTTTCCTGGGGTTCCTGCCGAGCCCCAGGCGTTCAGCCGCGGCCCGACCTCACGGTATTTCGCATCGGCGCAGGAAGCTGGCCAGTTCCCGGAGGGAGCGAGCGCAGCGAGCCCGCGATGAGCGCAGCGAATCGCGCTGGGGGTCCGGGGGTTTACCCCCGAGAACGCGAAGCGTTCGAGCGAGCGCAGCGAGTGAGAGGGGGGGGAGGGACGGAGCCCCCGATCTGAACGGAGGACTACGGTGGGGGTGGGTGGGTGGGACTGCGAACAATCAGCCCTTCAGGGCCTCGGCGCCACCGATGATCTCCATGAGCTCGGTGGTGATCGCCGCCTGCCGGGCGCGGTTGTAGGTCAGGGTCAGCCGGTCGATCATCTCGCCGGCGTTCTTGGTCGCCGAGTCCATGGCGGTCATGCGGGCGCCGAGCTCGCTGGCCATGCTCTCGAGCAGGGAGCGCAGCACGCTGATCTCGACGTACATCGGCACCAGGCGCTCGAGCAGCGCCTCCTTGTTCGGCTCGAAGATGAACTCGCGCTCGTAGGCGGGCTCCGCCGCCTCCTCGATCTCCTTGAGCGGGAGCGGGAAGAGCGGCTCGCACACCACGCGCTGGGTCATTGCGCTCTTGAACTCGTTGTAGACGAGCAGGATGGCGTCGACCTCGACGGCCAGGAACGGCTTCAGCACCACGCGGGCGACGCCGCGGGCTTGCTCGAGGTCCAGGCGATCCCACACGCCGCTGAAGACGTGCAGGAGCGGCGCCTTGCGGCGCGTGAAGTAGTCGCGCCCCTTGCGGCCGATGACCGCGATCTGCACCTTCTGGCCCTGTGCCTCGCGCTCGCGCCACTGCCGCTCGGCCAGGCGCAGGATGTTGGTGTTGAAGGCGCCGCACAAGCCACGATCGCTGGTGATGACCAGGAGCAGCACCGAGCTCTCGGGGCGCCTGGCCAAGAGCGGGTGGTCGGCGTCGACGCCCCCGTCGCCCTCCTCCAAGCGCCGGTTGGCCGCGGCGGTCACCTCCGCCAGCACGTGCCCCGTCTTCACCGCGTAGGGGCGCAGCGCCAGGATGCGCTGCTGCGCGCGGTTCAGGCGCGCACCCGCCACCATCTTCATGGCGCGCGTGATCTTCTGCGTGCTCTTCACCGAGCTGATGCGCTTGCGAATCGCTTTGAGATTAGCCATCGGTCCGGACCGGGTGGGTCACTCTTCTTCGGCGCTCGCGACGAAGCCCTTCACGAACTTCTTCAGCACCTTGTCGAGCTTCTTCTTGATCTCGTCGGTGACCTCGCGCTTCTCGCGGATGTCGCTCCAGAGGTCGGCGTGCTTCTCGTCGATGTGGCGGTAGAGCTCCTGCTCGAACTCTTTCAGCGACTCTACGGGCAGCTTGTCCACGTAGCCATTGGTGCCGGCGTAGATGATGACCACCTGCTTCTCGACCGCGAGTGGCACGTACTGGCCCTGCTTCAGGAGCTCGGTCAGGCGCTGGCCGCGCTCGAGCTGGGCGCGGGTCGCGGCGTCGAGGTCGCTGGCGAACTGGGCGAAGGCAGCCATCTCGCGGAACTGCGCGAGATCGAGCCGCAACGTGCCGGCGTACTTCTTCATCGCCTTGATCTGGGCGTTCCCGCCCACGCGGCTCACGCTGATGCCCACGTTGATGGCCGGGCGCACGCCCGAGTAGAAGAGGTCGCCCTCGAGGAAGATCTGACCGTCGGTGATCGAGATCACGTTGGTCGGGATGTAGGCGGACACGTCGCCCGCTTGGGTCTCGATGATGGGCAGCGCTGTGAGCGAGCCACCGGAGTGCTCGTCGCGTGCGATCTCGAGCTCGTCCTTGTTGGCCTGGGCCGCCAGGGACTTCTCGGCGTCGTGCTTGCCCTCCTCCCCGATGTGCAGCTTGCCGTCCGCGCCGCGGAAATTCGCGTCACCCGCCGGCACGGTCTGGCCCTTCTTCACCACGAACCAGCGGTGGCCCATCTTGGCGGCGCGCTCGAGCAGGCGGGAGTGGATGTAGAACACGTCGCCCGGGTACGCCTCGCGGCCCGGCGGGCGGCGCAGCAGCAGCGACATCTGGCGGTAGGCGACGGCCTGCTTCGAGAGGTCGTCGTAGATGCAGAGCGCGTGGCGGCCGCTGTCGCGGAAGTACTCGCCGATGGTGACGCCGGTGTAGGGCGCCAGGAACTGCAGCGGCGCGGTCTCGACGGCGGTGGCCACGACGACCGTCGTGTAGTCCATGGCGCCGTGGGCCTTCAGCTTCTCGACGACCTGGGCCACGGTCGAGGCCTTCTGCCCGATCGCGACGTAGACGCAGAAGACGTCCTTGCCCTTCTGGTTGATGATGGTGTCGACGGCGATGGCGGTCTTGCCGGTCTGGCGGTCGCCGATGATCAGCTCGCGCTGGCCGCGGCCGATGGGGATCATGGCGTCGATGGCCTTGATACCGGTTTGGAGCGGCTCCTTCACCGGCTGCCGCCCGATGATGCCGGGCGCCTTGACCTCGATGCGGCGCCGCTCCTTGGTCTCGATGGGGCCCTTGCCGTCGATGGCCTGACCCAGCGAGTTGACCACGCGCCCGACTACGGCCTCGCCCACCGGAACGTCGGCGATGCGGCCGGTGCGCTTGACGGTGTCCCCTTCCTTCACCGTCGTCGCCTCGCCCAGCACCGCGATGCCGACGTTGTCCTGCTCCAGGTTCAGCACCAGGCCGAAGACCCCGCCCGGGAACTCGACCAGCTCGCCGGACATGGCGCCCTCGAGACCGTAGACGCGCGCGATGCCGTCACCGCTGGTCAACACCGTCCCGGTCTCCGTGACCACGGCGGCGCGATCGAAGTTCTGGATTTGCTTCTTGATGATTTGGCTGATTTCGTCGGCGCTGAGCTGCATGGTTCCGTCGCAGTGCAAAGGGCCTGGAGGGCCGGGTATCGGGGGGACCCCGGAGGGGTCGGTGACCTTTCAGGTCGGCGAACTTTCAGGGTCGGATCACGATCGGCAAAAGAGACGGGAGAAGAGAAAAACCGGCGACAGTCGTCCGAGCGAAAAAGAAGAAGAAGAGAAGAGCCCTCAAGCCTGCATCAAGCTTCGCTCCAGAGCCTGGAGCCTGCCGCTGAGCGAACCGTCAATCGTGTTGTCCCCGATCTTGGTCACCACGCCGGCGATCAAGCTCGGGTCCTGCTCGCGCTCGATGACCACTTTCATTCGGGTCTTGGCCTCGAGCTTCTGCGCGAGCTTGGCGTAGAAGTCCTCCCCCATCGGCGCGGCGCTCACCACCTTCGCGCGCACGACGCCAGCCTTCTCGTCGGCGAGACCACCGAGGCGCTTGGCGACGTCGGGCAGGGCCCCGAGCCGGCGCCGCTGCGCCAGCAGGCGCACGGCGTTCACCGCGACCTCCCCGAGCCCGAGGCGCGTGCCGACCTCCTTCAGGACGGCGTCGCGCTGCTCCTCGGGGATCAGCGGGTTCTCCCCCACCATGCGCAGCTCGCGACTCTCGGCGTAGGCAGCGGCGAACTTGCGCACCTGCTCCGAGACCGCGCTGAGCTGCCCGGTCTCTACCCCGAGCTCGAAGATGGCCTTCGCGTAGCGGTCGACGACAGCTGAGCTGATCACGCCTGGCCTCCCTTGGTCACGACCGCCCTGTCGAGCGCGGCGAGGTACTCGTCGGCCATGCGCGCGTGATCCGCGGCGCTGATTTCCTTGGTCAACCGCTCGGCTGCGGTCTGGACGGCATCCGAGACTGCCTTGCGCATCAGCTCCTGGCGCGCGGCCTTGAGCTCCTGCTCGATCAGCAGGCGCGCGTCACGCTCCATGCGCTGGCTGCGCTCCTTGGCCTCGCTCAAGATGCGCGCGCGCTCGAGCTCTCCGGCCTCGCGCATCTCGCGCTTGATGCGCTCGACCTCCTCGTCGATGCGCTCGAGCTTCTCCTCGTACTCGGCCAGTCGGTCGGCCGCGTCGTCCTTCATGCGCGCGGCGTCG
>Ga0233425_10010870_pt1 | contig 10863 bp, 8 predicted proteins | sample Watercolumn_Towu_2_FD_181712 | JGI IMG/M metagenome (GOLD analysis project Ga0233425, IMG submission 181712) | Freshwater microbial communities from Lake Towuti, South Sulawesi, Indonesia - Watercolumn_Towuti2014_140_MG | ecosystem: Environmental > Aquatic > Freshwater > Lake | place: Indonesia...
GGGCGGCAGTAACTTCATCCTCATCCCGCAAAACTCGACCCTGCTCATCGAGGGTAACTTTGCCTATTCGCAATACAAGATCAATTACGAAGGCGCCGTGCCGGAAGATAAGAAATCAAGCACCGTGGGAGGCTTCAACGGAGGCTTCAACTTCCTGAAATACTTTGGCCGCGACGAATTGAAATACGGCTTTGAGCTCGTGGGAACCAACACCGATTATTCCATCCAAACGCCTTTGCTGACGAAGGAAGTGTCTTACCAGAAGAACTCGATCGAGCTGGCAGGGCATGTGAAATACCGCTACCTGACCCGCCGCAAGTACCTCGTGCTGGAGCCAAGCTTCCGCCTGCAGTACTATGCCACCTTCAATAATTTATCGCCTGAGCCGCGCATCCAGGGTAAGATCAACATCACCCGCAAGTTCCGCTTCAAATTCGCAGCGGGCTTATACAGCCAGAGTCTGATGAGCGCCAGCTCCGACAGGGATGTGGTGAACCTCTTCTACGGCTTTATCAACGGACCGGAGAACCTGCCGGATACCTACAAGGATAAGGACAATAAGCTGGTTGATACCAAAGGCGTGATCCAGAAAGCGCAGCACTATGTGGGTGGCTTCGAGATCGATATTATGAAATACTTCGAGTTCCAGGTAGAGGCTTACCGCAAGTACTTTACGCAGATGGCCAGTGTGAACCGCGACAAATTGTTTGAGGACACACCCGAGAACCAATCGAAACCGGAAGCCAACCGCAAGGATTTCATCATGGAGCAGGGGATCGTGAACGGTCTCGACTTTACCGGCAAATTTGAGAGAAAGCGCTTTTACTTCTGGGCGGTTTATTCCCTGACCTTCAACAAGCGCTATACCGGCAACACCGCCTCCGGCGATGTGTTTGAATATGCCCCGCTTTACGACAGAAGGCATAACGTGAACCTGGTAGGTACCTATACCTTTGGCAAAAAACGCAACCTCGACCTGAGCGTCCGCTGGAACTTCGGTTCGGGCTTCCCGTTCACGCCAACGGCGGGCTACTACCCGCAGGTGGATTTCGGCAACAACTTCAACGCCTCTTATGCCACCACCAATGCGAACCTGGGCTATGTGCCGGGCGATTATAACTCACGCCGCCTGCCGGATTACCACCGCCTCGATATCAGCATCAAGTGGCTCTACAATACCAGCGAGCATACCCGATTGGAAGTAACGGCCGGTGCCACCAATGCTTACAACCGCGAGAACATTTTTTACTACGACAGGATCAAGAACAAGCGTGTGAACCAGCTACCGATCCTGCCTAATGTGAACATCAGCTTTAAATTCTAAGACCATTGGCTTTTAAGATCTATACCAAAACCGGCGATAAGGGGCAAACGTCCCTGATTGGCGGCACGCGTATTCCAAAGTTCGATATCCGTATCGAAGCTTACGGAACGGTTGACGAGCTTAACTCATACATCGGGCTGATCCGCGACCAGGCGATCGATGCGCATGCGCGGGAGATCCTGATCGAGATCCAGGACCGGCTGTTTACCATTGGCTCGCTGCTGGCGGCCGACCCGGTGAAAAACAAAATGACGCTGCCGCAGATAGCGGAGAGCGACATCAAGCTTCTGGAAGAGGAGATGGATAATATGGACAAGACCCTGCCGGAGATGAAGTCTTTCGTGTTGCCGGGCGGGCATACCACGGTATCGTTTTGCCACATTGCCCGCTGTGTATGCCGCAGGGCCGAGCGCTGTACGCTGAAGCTGAATGAGCAGGAGCCTCTGAACGAGCTCATCTACAAATACCTGAACCGCTTGTCGGATTACCTCTTTGTGCTCTCGCGCAAGCTGACGATGGACCTGAAGGCCACGGAAACTCCCTGGAAACCGAGGGTGTAAGTTTCTTAGAACGTCATTGCGAACGAAGCGAAATGGAGTGAAACAATCTCACGAAATTCCTAATTTCCTAATTGTTGACTTCGAGAGCCTCAGTCAACAATGGTGGCTGAGGCTCTCGAAGCCACTGACAACTAAAACCCGATCCGGCCTTTTCCTTCGCGGAAGCTGTTTTTCAGGCCAAGCATTTTGATGGCGGTAACCGCTGCCTCATCGCCCTTATTACCATGTTTCCCACCCGCACGGTCTTTTGCCTGCTCCAGGGTATTGGGTGTCAGCACGCCGAAGATAACCGGTAAGTTGTGCTTGATATTGAGGTCGGTGAGGCCTTTGGCCACGGCATCGCAGATAAAATCAAAATGTTTGGTGTCGCCCTGGATCACGCAGCCGATGCAGATGACCGCGTCCACGTTGCTGAACTCCGCAAAATATTGCGCTCCGAGGGTGAGCTCAAAAGCACCGGGAACCGTTTTTACGCTGATGGATTCCTCTTTGGCGCCATGCTTCTTCAGAGTTTCGTATGCGCCCAGCATCAGGGCATGGGTGATCTCGTGGTTCCATTCGGCCCAAACGATGCCGAATTTCATGTTGGAGGCATCCGGAATTTCCGTGCCTTCAAAAACAGATAGATTTTTTAGTTCGCTTGCCATGGTATGTTTTTCTCAGCGTTTAATTGGAATATTGGTTTCTCATTGGCTTCGAGAGCCTCAGTCAACGAGTAGGGTGGCTGAGGCTCTCGAAGCCACCTACGTTCTGAAACAAAAAAAGGTGACTGAATCACCTTTTTAATTTGTTTCTGTTGCTGCCTTATTGAATATTCCCCAGCACTTTTACCCTGGCGATATACTTTTCGATATCGCGGGCCTCGGTGCTTTTGAAATACTCTGATTGCAGACGCTCGTATGTGGCCAGAGCCTCTGCATAATTGGCTTTCTGCTCGTAGGCAAAGCCTGCTTTTTTCAGGAACATCGGCGTGGTGAAATCGTTGGTGGATTTTTCAGCGGCTTTTAAGTAGAATTTGATGGCCTCGTCCACGTTGTTCAGCTCCATGTATGCATCACCGGTTGCACCGATAGCCATAGGAGCCACCATTTCGTCGTTGCCGTCAAATTTTTCCAGGTACTCGATGGCCTCCTGGAACTTGCCGGTCCTCAGCAGGCAGATACCCGCGTAGTAGTTCGCCAGCTTGCCGGCTTTGGTAGCAGAATAGTTGTCGGCCAGATCCCTGAAGCCGACCATTGTTACCTGGCCGTTGCTCGTTTGCACCGGAACGTTACCATTCAGCGCAAGGTTGAAGCTGTCTTTCTCAAAAAAGGACTGGGCGATGTACATCTCGTTATTCGCCTCTGTTTCCTGGCCCGGAAGCCAGTAGAATTTATAGAAAGAGAAGATCGCTACAATAGCAAGAATAGCGCCGCCACCGTAAGTGATCGCTTTTTTATTCTTTTCAAAAAACAATTGCAGCCCATCCATATCCAGGCCGTTGCCTGTCGATGATTTTTTTGGCTTTTTCTCTGTTGCCGTTTCCACGCGTGCTGCTTGTTCCGTTTGTAAAGTTTCTTCTGACATGTTCGATTTAAAAAATTGTTTGCGAATTTACATAAAATTTCCTGCTTCTCAGAACAGAAAGTGAAATATAATGAATTGACACTTAATTGTTTAAAAATTAATCGCCTTCCGTTACGGCAATATCAAGTGTTAAATTCTCCTTATTGCGGATAGAGAAGGACAGGCCTCCCTGTACTACAAATGGCGAGGGAATATCGAGGTCATACCCTTTGGCAAAGAGGTAGTAGCTGCCTTTGTAAAGCGGAATAGAGTAGTTGCCGCTCGCATCCGCTTTTACGTATGTGTCGTACTTGCTGAAATCCTCACCCGGGAATTCGGTTGAATTGAATTTGATATACACATAAGCGTCGGCGATGGGCTTGCCGTGATGCGCGACGACACCTCTGACAGAGGCTTTTCCGCCGGTTTGGTTTTTTTTGCAGGCAGAGAAGCCAAGCGCGAGCATAAGAGCGAGAGAAAGTTGAAGGAGTGTTTTCATAGGGACGTTTTTTATGGGGTTATTTCTGAATAGCGTTTATCCGTCAGGAACTGCGGATCGGTGAGGGTTTTTAAGAAAGCGATGATGTCCGTTTTTTCCTGGGTGTTCATCTGGATGCCTCCGCTGAGCGAAGGATCGAGCGTTGCACCCGGAGTGATGCTGTTGGTGTAATGGTTAAGGCAATCCATCAGGGTCATGTAGCGGCCATCGTGCATGTAAGGGCCGGTGAACTCAATATTGCGCAGGCTTGGTGTTTTAAACTTGTAAAGGTCGGCCGGGTCGCGGGTAATGTGGGCGCGTCCGCTGTCCCTGATCGTCTGGTTGACCGCGAGGCCGTTGTTCCTGAATTTGTAATCCGAGAATAAAGGCTCCTGGTGGCAGGAAGCGCATTTCTGAACGAAGAGGCTATAGCCGTTTTGCTCGGAAGCCGTGAAGCTGGCCGAGCCATGTTTCACCTGGTCGTATTTGCTGTTGTAGGAATACATGGTGCCCATGAACTGCGCAATAGCCTTGAACATGCGCTGTGTGGTAACGGTATCGTCGCCGTAGGCTTTCCGGAAGAGCGCCTGGTATTTGGCGCTGCTGCTGATCTTGAGCACCACGTTCGGCAATGTCTCCGCCATCTCCAGGGTATTGGTAATAGGAGCGGGAGGGAAGACCTCGATGTGGTTGACACCGCCATCGTGCATAAAGCTCGGGTTCCAGGCCAGGTTCTGCAGGGCCGGTGCGTTGCGCGTTCCCAGGCGGCCGTCGACGCCGTGGCTGAACTGATGTGCGCTGTGTGCAAAAGCCGCGAATTGCTGATGACAGGAGCCGCAGGAAACCGTGTTATCGGCCGAAAACATCGGCTCGTAGAACAGGGCCCTTCCCAGCTTAAAGCGGTCGGCAGTGAGGACATTGTCGCTAAAGCGGTAGTAGGGTTGCGGCCAGCCCTCAGGAATGACTTCGCTGATCCCTTCTGCCGGCAGCTCGGGCCTGATCTCCGGATCTACCGAGCAGGAGGCGCTGAGAACAGCCAGCGATATGATGATCAAGACATGTTTCATTAGTTGACGACGGAAGTTACGGTGAACATACCGGCATAATTATCGGCGATGCTTCTCGACCTGGAGCTGATCGTCGTCACATCGAAGGTAAAGGCAAAGTCGATCGTGTTAACCCCTGAAAACCATTTGGCCACATCGCCCGTCATATTGACCTGTGTCTGGTGCTCCGCATGCACGTGCGCATCGATCGGGAATGGAAGCGTTACGGTCCTGATGCCTTTGTTCGCGCCCGAGAAGCCACCGATGTGAAAGGAGATATCGCCCAGGCTGTTTCCCGATTGCGGGGAGCTGCCCTCAATTTTGGCCATGATATAGCCCGAGTTCCAGGTCCAGAACATGCCGTGAGCGGGGTCCAGGGCTCCTGTCTGCGCACCGGAAACATTGCGGGCCGAGTCCACGCCGATCAGAAAGCTGATGCCCGTGTAATCGCCTGCCGGAACATTCGGCAGGGTGATGATCTTGCTCAGCGGATCGGATTCATCCACCAGAAAATACGTACCCGGAAGGGCCACGGTCTGCCCCGCCTGGCTGAGCAGCTTCACATTCGTCAGGTAATATTTGAACAGCTTGACGGAAAAGGTATCGCCGTTGGTGGTTGTATAGGTGGAAGCAGGATCGAGCACCAGCGGATTGCCATTGCCCACATGGCTGATGTTGAGCTTCAGGCTAGCGTTGGAAGCAGGGGTATTGTTGAGAGGCGGCAGCTCTTCCGGCGGTGTCACCGTGGCTTTCTTGCACGATACCAGGATCGCCAATACCAGGAAAACGAAAGATAAGCGCATGCGTGTTGTTTTAGGTCAAATATAACGATTCCGGCCCTAACCGTCAAACATTTCCACGGAGCGGATTGGATTCCTGAAAGGCCCGGGAGCTTGTAAGACCGCTACTCCACAAACCAGCCGATCAGCCGGCGCCTGAGCTTGCTGCTGTAGGTCTGCGTCTGGTAGTCGGTATAGTTGTTCGTGGCGTTGATGCATTTGGCAAACTGCTTCACACGGTATTTCACCTCGTCGCTCAGCAGCTCAAACAGCTCGAAGGCCTCATCGAAATCGGCCGCATTGTCTTTGATCCTTCCGAAGTGATCGTCCAGCGACTGGTCGAGCACCGTTTGAGGCTTCAGGCCCTTGCGCAGGCACTGCAGGTAGCGTTCGCGCACGATAAAGGCTTCGGCGGAAGAGTTGAGGAAGCGGGATTTGATGTCTTCCGGCAGCTCGTAATCGTTCTCCAGCTCATAGTCCCACTCATCTTTGTAGCGCTGCTCAAGGTACAGATGCGGCGCTACAAACACGTGTTTCCAGTCGATCGGGAACTGCCACAGGTTGAAGCGGCGGGAGTTGTTCCCCAGATCCACGATGTTGAATTTCTTCTTGTGAGGCAGGATCCGCGAGCCACGGCCGATCATCTGGTGATAGAGCGTCAACGATTTTGTGGCGCGGTTCAGGATGATGGTTTCCACCTCCGGCTCGTCGAAGCCTGTTGTGAGGATGCTCACCGAGCTCAGGATGCCGTCCTTGGTATTCTTGAACCAGTCGAGGGTTTCGGCCCTGTCGCGGTCGCTGAAGGTGCTGTCTAAGTATCTTACCGGGTAGCCTTTGGCCTTGAACATATTGTACACGGCAATGCTCGTGAGGATCCCCGCGTTAAAGATCAGGGTTTTGGTGCCTTTGCCGATCTCCTCATAAGCATCGAGCAGTTTGCCCTGCATCAAGGCCTGGGTATACACCATCTCGTGTGAGCCGGTGGTGAACTCTCCGTTGTTACCCACGCGCAGGCCGCTCAGGTTCACATCCGTCGTATGCGTCACGCCTTCCGCCAGGTAGCCTTTCTCGATCAGCGAAGGAATGCTCTCTCCCACAATGATCTCCTTATAGGTCTGGTAAAGCGGTAATTTTTTATTGCTGCTCAGGGGTGTGGCCGTCACGCCAAGGATATTGACATCCGCAAAGTAATGGAAGATCTTGCGGAACGAGTTGTAGTGAGCCTCATCCACAATCACCAGGCCGATGTCCTCCAGGAACTGATCGTCTTCCTGCAAACGGTTGTTGAGCGTTTCCACCAGGGCCGTGAAGCTCTGGAACTCGCTCTGCTGCGGAAGCTCCTTCACTTCCGAATTGATCACCTTGTTCTTGATGCCTATGCCCGCCAGCACACCCGAGGTTTGCTTGCTGAGCTCGATGCGGTGCGTCAGGATCAGGACCTTGCGGTTGAAGTGGTTGATATAGCGCTTGGCGATCTCCGAGAAAATGATGGTTTTGCCACCCCCGGTTGGAAGCTGGAACAAGATGTTCTCATTAGGCTTTGCCTCTTTGAGTTTATTAAAAATAGTATTCACAGCCTCTTCCTGGTAAGGATATAACTGGCGTGTCATGGTATTTTCTTCCGTTTCCAAATCTGAAAAATAAGCCTGTAAATTTAAGCTATTTTTCATGAATCCCTTCATGAAATCCTTTATAAAACGTTAAGAGTTATTGACAATGCCAGGAAATCAATGTTTGTTTTGCAGGCTTGTCAGGCGGGATGTTACCGGAAAAACGTAACCGTCATTTTTATACGGATGTACTGGAGCCATCCCCTATGTATTCATTAAATTAAAAACAACATGCCGCTCCTCCGGAGCTGGCTTTCGTATGGGGCGCATTTTCTATCCATGCCAGTCTTCTGTGATTTTTGTTTGTCGACAGCCCCGCCAGGGGCTTCATGTTATCAGTAAAATGTCATCATTAGGAGATTAGTGTGCCGTCACGACACGTCGTGACACAAGGTTTGTTCCCCATTTTTATATGCTTTGTGCCTCAACGAAGCCGGTAGCACGAAGAGCATCCACTAAAAAGCCCCGCTACATTCCTGTAGCGGGGCTTTTATCATGTATGGATGTGTTTATTTAAACAGCACCTTCATCTCCACACGGCGGTTCTTCTGACGGCCGGCATCGGTGTTGTTATCGGCGATCGGCACCGTCTGCCCGAACCATTCGGTTTGGATGCGGTCCGCTTTTACGCCTTTGCTCACGAGGTATTTTTTCACGGCATTGGCACGTTTCTGCGAAAGCAGCATGTTTTTAGCCGCATTGCCCTGGTTGTCGGTATGTCCCGACAGTTTCAGCAGCCAGTCTGTAGGATGCTGTTTCATCAGGCCCGCCAGGTCATTGAGTGAAGCATAAGACGTTTTCTTGATGATGTCTTTGCCGGTAGCAAACTCCAGGCTCGCAAAGGCCCGCTCCAGGATCTTCTGCTCCTCGGCTTTCAGCACCGGAGCCGGAGGACAGCCTTTCAGCTCTTTCAGGCCCGGTGTGGTAGGGCAGTCGTCGTTCCGGTCGTCCACGCCATCCTTATCGGTATCCGGCCAAGGACATCCCTTGTTATCCACGGCACCCGCTACCTCAGGGCAGTTGTCGTCCTTATCGAGCACCGAGTCGCCGTCTTTGTCAGGGCAGCCTTTTGCCGATTTCGGTCCGGCCACATCCGGGCACAGGTCATATTTGTCAGGCGTCAGATCCCCGTCCCTGTCCGGGCAGCCGAGGAAGTCCTTCAGGCCCGGCTCATCCGGGCATTCGTCATCCACATCGGCAATGCCGTCGCCGTCCTTATCCGGGCAGCCGGCCAGGGCCACGAGCCCTGGTACATCCGGGCAGATATCATCTTTATCCACCACCGTATCACCGTCGCGGTCAGGGCAGCCTTTGTATTCGGCAGGGCCTTTATCATCCGGGCAGCGGTCGTCGAGGTCGGAGATGCCATCGCCGTCGCGGTCAGGGCAGCCCTGCGCCGAAGCCAGTCCCGGAATGTCCGGACATTTATCCTCGCTATCCTGGATGTGGTCGCCGTCCTTGTCAGGGCAGCCGTTGAACTCCGCGATACCAGGGATATCCGGGCATTTGTCTTTTTTGTTCTTGATGCCGTCCTTATCCCTGTCTTTGGTTTTGGAATACGGGATCGGCACTTTCAGCAAGGCATACATATCGGCGCCATACACATTGGCTTTGGAGATCAGCGGCGTGAGGTTGGTCGTGCCGATCACGAGCGGGCCGAGGCGCAGGGCAAGGCCTACACGGGGGCCGGAAAGGAAGCTGTATTGCACCGGTACAAAGGCCCCGAACCATTTATGATCCCAGCGCGGGGTAAAAGTAATGCTCGACCAGTCGTGCACCTTGGTGTCGTTCTTTTTGAACTGCATGGCAATGTAGGGCGTGAGGTTCAGGTAAAAGTTTTTCCCGAGGTTGTAGTCGATCTGCGCGCTGAAGGCCGTAGGCAGGTTCATTTTATAGGAGGTTGCCGTGCTGTTGCTGCCGAAGCGCCTGGCCAGCGTATCATCGAGCTCGCCGACCGTTTTGGGATTGATGGGCTTTAAGTTCCAGTAGCCCACGTTGGCGGTGAAATCGTTGCTCACGCTGCCCTTTTTGAATTTGATAGAGCCGATGTCAGTGACCGAGAGGCCTACCTTCAATTTGTATTTGGTTTTGCTGCGGTCTTCAAACCACATGTCGCGCTCCTTTTCCTTGCCGTATTCGTAGGAGTTGTATTTCGGCCGCCACTCGTAAACCACGCCCACGTCGAAGCCGAAGCCTGGGTAGGACTGCGAGTAATCGAAGGAGTAGGCCGAGGAGCCACCGTTGAGAGAGGCGTTGCCAAACTCGAAGTTATCCGAGTGCCCGTAATTGACCTGCGATTGAAAGATGGAAACCGTTGTGTCTGTCTGGAAATTGTATTTCAGGTCTTTCACGAACATGTACGCCGACTGGATGCCGCGCAGCAATTTCACGGTAGCGCCGGCTTTAAAGTAATGCTCGTTGTCGTCCTTAAATACGTGGCCGTAGGTGAGGCCGTATTCCGCCCAGCTCATTTCCTGGATGCTCAGGTTCTTGTTTTCAAGGTTGGTGACCCAGAGCGAGGGATACACGAACTCGTTGTAGGCCAGGGTGGCCAGCTCCTGCGAGACGCCGTCGATGTTCACATAGTTGCGGATGTTCCAGCTCAGGGCAAAGGCGTTCCTGCTGTTGATGTTGACGAGGAAGGAAGGCATGGCAATGCGGTTATTCACGCCAAAAGCCTTGTCTTTGCCGTTGTTTTTGGGGATCAGGTATTTCTCCTGGAACATCGTGTCCTCAAAGGCCGGAAAGCGCGGATCGCGCCAGGAGCCTTCTTTTTTGAAGGCTTCGCGCTTCACGCCGATGTAATTATTATAAGCGCCGAGGTTGAAGCCCACCAGGTTCAGGTCGAATTTCAGGCGGCTGTCGACCACGCTGGCAGGTTGCAGGTAGATCCCCGAAACACCTGCATAATTGCTTTGGTTGAATCCGTTAAAATCCTGTGATTTAGCCTGGTAAAGAGATATGATAAGAGAAGCTGCGAGTAGAAGTTTCTTCATATAGGATGGGTTTGAGTTTACTCAAAAGTAAGATAAACAAATTAATCTGAAAGCATCCGGGGTGTTAAATCACCGATTAATTTTAGGTTAAGAAGTGTTTTTTTAATAGCGAAGAAGCGAATACATCAAGCGGCGTTTTCGTTGTTCAGTAACTTTATATTACTTTTTGGGCGCCCGTCACGATGTGTCGTGAGGCCGTCGTGACTCGCTCTTTATTTGCCCTGCGGGACAAACAAAGGAGCTCAGACAATCACTCCGTCCCTGGCGCATGGTATACACTATTTATTGAAGGTTAAGCTCATATCCCAAGCTAAGCCTGCGTCAGGGATCGCAGCGGAAATCCTTTTGCCGCATTTAGACATTGTATGGTGCAACAACCTGGCATCGGCAAAAGATTGCAGCGCAGAGCCCGCCCGGACGCCCAAATATCAATTTGATCTCCATCTTTAATTTGTCTCATTGCTGTGAAAAAAGTAAGAATACACCTCACCTGTATAGTATTTTATTCTATAGCCTCCGGCTTTG
>Ga0233425_10010871_pt1 | contig 10862 bp, 11 predicted proteins | sample Watercolumn_Towu_2_FD_181712 | JGI IMG/M metagenome (GOLD analysis project Ga0233425, IMG submission 181712) | Freshwater microbial communities from Lake Towuti, South Sulawesi, Indonesia - Watercolumn_Towuti2014_140_MG | ecosystem: Environmental > Aquatic > Freshwater > Lake | place...
GATTAAGAACAGAAATTGGAAGAATGATTGATTTAGATTTTGAAGAGAGGCCTTTTGCTAATCAAAAATTAATTTCGAGGTTGGATAATTCTTTAGAGGGGATTATGGATTATAGTCTTGCGAAAATGGGCATAGAAAGTGTCGGAACTTTGCAGAGATTTAGACAGACACCAAAAAAATTAGTTGGTGCTATTGGTTCTTATGCAAAAAGCTTTTGGAATGGTTTTAGAAAAGGTGTGGTTTCAGGTTATAAGGGAATTTCTTCTATGGTTGTGAACAAAAATTCTAGTTATGTGGCTTTAAGTTTTTATAATAATGTTTCTTATTTGAATGGTGTTGGGCTTGGTTTGGCTAATCGGGTTAATGGTGATTTGAATGGTGTTGGGCTTAGTGTGATTGGAAATGCAATTGATGGGGATTTGAATGGTTTTGGGCTTGGTGTTTTAGGAAATAGAGTTTGTGGTGATTTGAATGGTTTTGGGCTTGGTGGGGTTAACCTTATTAGTGGTGATTTGAATGGTTTTGGGCTTGGTGTGATGGGAAATATCTTTTGTGGGGATTTGAATGGTTTTGGGCTTGGTGTGATTAACTTTTTTGATGGAAGTTTGAATGGTTTTGGGCTTGGTGGGGTTAACCTTATTAATGGGGATTTGAATGGTTTTGGGCTTGGTGTGCTTAACTCTAGTAGTGGGGATTTGAATGGTTTTGGGCTTGGTGTGATTAACTCAAGTGATAGTGATTTGAATGGTGTTGGTGTTGGTTTGTTTAATTATAGTAAATCTTTGAATGGTGTTCATTTGGGATTGTTCAATTTGGTTATGAAAGGTGGAAAATATTTACAAATTGGGTTGTTGAATTTTAATTTATTTCGACCTTGGTTAAGAGGGAAGGTAACACCATTTATTGGTTTTGGTTGGGAAGATTCTTTAGAAGAGAAATTAATGAAAGAATCTGTAAAACAAATTGAAATGCAGTAAATTAAAAAAAATAGGACGCAGAAAGGTTTAAAAAGGAAGAGTGAAATTCAAATGAGCATGGAAATAGTTGTTTTAGAAAATACAAAGAATAGGTTAAGGTTTCAGATTGTTGGAAGGACTCATACTCTTGCTAATTTGATTACGAAGAAGCTTTGGGATGAAGAAGATGTTGTTGTTTCAGGATATAATTTGAAGCATCCACAGACTGCAAATGTAGAATTGTTGATTGAGACTACAAAGAAAGATCCAAAGAAAGTTTTGCTGGATACATTGACTAAAATTAAGAAAGAGAGCAATGAGTTTAAGGCTGCTTTTAAAAAAATTGCTAAGTAAAGTTTAAAAAGAATTTTTAATTTCTTGTTTGTATGGAGCTTAAAGAAATTTGGAAAAAAGTGTATTGGTTCTTGTTCAAGGATGATTCGATCTGGTCGTGGCTAGTAAATTTGGTTCTTGCTTTTGTGATAGTGAAGTTTTTGATATACCCAGGGTTAGCTTTTGTGCTCGGAACGCAATTGCCTTTGGTGGCTGTGATCTCGGGGAGCATGGAGCATGATGGAATGAGCTTTGAAGAGTTTTGGGCAGAGAAAGGAGAATGGTATGAGATGAGGGGTGTGACCAGAGAAGAGTTTGAAGAGTTTAATTTCAGGAATGGGTTCAATAAAGGGGATGTGATCGTGTTGTATAATCCTGAAGAGTTGAAGGAAGGAGAAGTGGGAGTTTATTCGTCGGATATACACAAGTATCCAATAATACATAGAGTTATGAGTATTGAAGAGAATGGGTATATTTTTAAAGGGGATCATAATAGCGAGAATGATCCATATATAGTTCCCAAAGATTTGTTAATAGGGAAAGCTTTATTTAGGATACCATACATTGGATGGATTAAGATTTGGTTCGCAGAGTTGATAGGAGTATAGGAGGAAAAAATGTTGTTTTGTCCAGAATGTGGAAGTATTATGTCGCCAAAAGAAGAGGGGAAGAAGACTATGCTTGTATGTCCATGTGGATATTCAAAAGTTGAAAAAGAAGATATTCTTATTAGAGAGACTGTCAAGGGTGCAAAGAAGCTTGAAATTGTTGATGATAAATCGAAGAAGACAATGCCGAAGACTCAGGTTGAGTGTGCGAAGTGCGGGCATAAAGAAGCTTACTATTGGGCACAGCAGACCAGAGCAAGTGATGAGCCTGAAACACAGTTCTTTGAGTGTACTAAGTGTGGGCATAGGTGGAGGAAGTACGATTAAATGCTGCACAAAATAAAAGAGGGGATGGAGAAAAAATCTTCTTTTCTTTTACAATTAGTTTTTGGAGTTTGTGTTTTGATGTTTAGTCTTTTTTTGTTTGTTTCTTTGTTTGGGTGGACGAATATGCCCTCAGTGTTTGCTTCAAAATCATTTGTTGAATTGCTATTAGTGTTATTAGGAGTGATATTCATTATAGAGGCTGTGAAGAATAGGCATTTGCCTGAGAAAACTGCACGATTAATTGTTGGTTTGATTGTGCTTATGTTTGGAGCATTGCCTTTGTTTCATACACTAGGAATGCTTAGATTTTTGCCTGTGATCATATTTTTAGATGTGAGTCCAATAGTGCTTTGTGTTTTGTTATTTTTCTCGGCATTATATTTTGTCATTGATAGGATTCTTGTTTTGTTTTATTGATGGAAGGTTGTTTTGTTAAAGTTGTAATATAGAATAACAAACTATAAAAAGCAAATATTTTATGTGTTAGAGAATGCAATTAACTTTAGCTGAGCCGAGACTTTTGAGGGAAAGTATCAATATAATTTCTGATTTGGTTAATGAAGTTACTTTGAAAATAGATAAAGAAAAGATTGAGGTTGTGGCAATTGATCCTGCGAATGTAGCTTTAGTGGATTTTAAACTTTTATCGTCTGCGTTTATGGAATATGAGGTATTGAAGCCTGAGGAATTGGCTATCAATCTGGAGCATTTGAAGCAGGTGTTAAAGAGGGCAAAGCCGAATGATGTTGTGTCTGTTTCATTGGATGAAGGGAAGAATAGGCTAACACTTCTATTGAAAGGTGATGGAACTAGAACTTTTAATATTCCATTAATTACGATTGATGAAGCTGAGCAGAAAGTGCCAAACTTGCAGTTCGGAACAAAGGTTACTATGTCCTCGAATAGGTTCGATGATGCAATAGAAGATATGAGCATTGTTTCTGAATCATTGTCATTAGTTTCTCATCCAGACAAGTTTTTGATTAAATCTGAATCCAACTTGAAGGATGCGATGGTGGAGTTGCCAGCGACTGAAGAACTTATGGTTGAGTTGACTGGAGATGCGTTGTCGTCTAAATATTCTATTGAGTATCTTAAGAAAATTTCTAAAGCAAATAAGTTATCTGATACTGTTGTGTTGGAGTTTGGACCTGATTATCCTTTGAGAGCAGAATATAAACTGATGGATAAATTAAGGTTGAGTTTTATCCTTGCGCCAAGGGTCAGTAATGATTAAATAGTTGGTTGTTTTTTTGAAATAGCATGCGTAAAGAATTAGTTCCTAAATTTAAAGTGAATGATTTTATAATTTATTCTACTCCTGATGGTAATATTAAAGTTGATGCTTTGTTACAGAATGAGACTATTTGGTTGACTCAGAAAAGAATGGCTGAACTTTTTCAAGTATCAGTACCAACAATTAATGAACATTTAAGGAATATTTTTCTTTCTAAGGAATTGATTGAAAATTCTACTATTAGGAATTTCCGAATAGTTCAAAAAGAGGTTCAATCGTTTTTGTTCGAAGATCAAGCAAATTACCAGTCCTGTTAAAGCTGGTTTTCAAAAAAAATTATCCGGTGAAGCACAATGGGTATTGTATAAAATTTGATTAGTAATCTTTTTTCTTTCTGAACTTGAAGAAGTAGATATATAGTCCGATGATAATCAATGCTATGATTAATGATAAGTAAATGTTTATGTTTGGAAATTTGTCTATAATTGGTGCTTGTTGTTTTGGTTGTTCGTTTGCTAATTGACAGACACCATCCTTGCAGCCATTGACACAAGGAAGAATGGAGTAAGTTGCGATACCCTCGACACTACAAAAATATTCTTTGATATTATTGTCGACACATTCATCAACATAAATTTCTTTGCCATCAGTAACTTGACCAAGTTCGTATTTGTTCTTGCCAGTGTCAGTATCTTCGCAGGCTATTGAGAATGGAATAAATAATAATAACAAAAGGAGCGCGAAGTGTTTCATGATTTTTAGAAAGTGTTAATGCTTTAAATCTTTTTTGGGAGATTTTTTAAGGTTTTGAAGTCTTGCTTGATTTCTTTGTTAACATTTTTGGATAATTGCTTTTTTACAAGCTTATAATTGTCAGTGATTATTTTGCCAGTCTTAATTGTTCTAATACCTTCTTCAACATTTTTAGTAATGTCTCTTGTGTCCTTTGAAAGTTCTTTCTTGATTCTTTTGTAGTCTTCTTTGCCTTGTATTTTGTGAAGATGGTGCTTGCCAACAGGCTGTTCATAGAATGGAAGAGCTTTTGCAATGCGCGGGGTTTTTTCAAGGTTCTCGAATAGTCTTAGAATGGTTTTTACTCTGCTTGCTTTGCCTGCAGCTTCGACTTCTTTAGTAAGCTTTGTGGCTTCCTTTGAAAATTCCAAACCTTCATGGAAGACTAGTTGGAAAGATCTGACTTCTTTTGGGAGTTCGATGTAAATCAATATTGGTTCGATGACTCTGAAGATCAGAAAAAAAGGGAATACTGCAAGGATGTCCAGCCAACATGTCTTGATAAAGTTCTTGAAGTTTCTAATCCTTAGATATTTGAAGATTAAGTCGATAATGAAGATAATAATTATGATTGTATCAAGTATAGAAAGTAGTAAATGGTACTTTGTTGCGATGTCTTCAAAGAAGAATTCTATGATGATTATTGGTAATAAAAGCAGGACTGCAACAGGAACCAAGCGGTCAATAATAATTTCTGTTAAAGTGTAAATTCCTTTTTGCATTTCTTTTATTTGGGTGTAGAATGTTAATAAAGTTTACCACAAAGATTAAAAAAGTTGTTTTGTTTCTAATTTGGTATGAAGGGGTGGATATATCTGTTTGTAGTTATTTTTTTAGTGAGTTATGTTTGTGCTGAAGAGAATGGGTGTTGTCCATTAACTTTTGCTGGGGATAGTTGTAGGTATACCTCAGAGAGTAATTGTGCTGAGGGGTTTGTGGCGAATGTGTTGTGTGAAGAATCTGATGTGTGCAGCACTGGGTGTTGTGTTTCTTCAAATGGGTGTTTTGATGGGGCTGGGGAGTATACTTGTTCTTTAAATTCTGGAAATTTTTTTGAGGCTGTGGAGTGTTCTACATTAGAAGCGTGTGAGATGACTTGTTGCAAAGTTGGAAGTGATTATAATTTTGTAGAATATGGTGAGTGTCGAAGTTTGATGGATGAGTATGGTGAAATAGTTGAGATAATTTCTGCAAATAGTGAAGAAGAGTGTGAAGAGCTTGAGGATGCTGAAGAGAAAGGATGTTGTGTTACTTCAGAAGAATGCAGTTATGTGACACAGGAGGATTGTGGGGCTTCTAATTATGATGCTGAGGGATTTGGATTCTTTAATGGCGAGTATTGTGCTGATGTTGCTTCTTATCTAACAGATCATGATTATGCTTCTGCAGAGTATTGTGCTTGTGAAACTACTGGGAATGTTTGTTCTGAAGATTTAATGGATGTTGTTGAGACTGATAGCTGTGGGAATTATGGGAAGGTTGTTGAGGAGTGTGATTTTCCTGAGGAATTGTGCATTGAGGATGGGAATGGTGCATATTGCGGGACTGGAGAATGTTCTTTTGCGTTGCCTTCAAAGTTAGTGCCATATAATCCATTGTGGGAAAATGATTTTATTAATGGTGAATCGAGATGTTTGTATGAGGGACCTGCTGGAAATTATCAGGATTTGCCAGGTTCGAGGCATTATGTTGTAAGATGTCTTGTTGGGGAGCTGGTGTTGGAGCCTTGTGATGATTTTCGTGAGCAGGTTTGTGTAGATAATTATATTTTTGATATTGATTATGCTGATTGTGAGACTAATACTGTTGATTCTGGTGAAGAGGTTGTGACTACTGTGCCTAAGGGTGAAGAGTTTTGGGAGTATTATGAGTCTGATGAGACTTCTGCTCTTTGTTCGAATGCTGTTGTGAGTTGTGAACCTTTTTTTGGGGAGTCAACTCTTGATAATGCTTGGGAATGTGATGCAAATTGTTTTTGCTTGAGGAAAGAATGGAGTATGTTGATGGCTGAGTATTGTAATGCTGGTGGGGATTGTGGGAATGGGGTTAATCTGGTTGGTGGATCTAGTGAAGGAAATTTTGAGATGACTCGTTCTGTTGAAGGAATTCAGGATAGAAATAATCGTTATACTGAAGTTGGTTGTGGTGATGGTTGTATTGATGAAAGTATTACTGCTGATGATGCTAGAGGAATACAATGTTATGATGAGGATACTGATTGTTCGTTTTATACTTGGAATAAAATCAAGAGTAGTTATATGAAGAGTTTGGAGAATAGGGTTACTGGTAGTTATTCATATTTTACTTTGTTGGATTATGTTGGGTTTGATCCAGATTTGATTTTAAAGTCTACTGAATTTCTTTATTCTCCCGAGTCAAATTTATTCGTTTATATCAATCTTCCTTTTTTTATGCCTTTTCTTCGGGATAATCAATGTAATAAAGAGGGTCTATTTTTTGATTATTTCGGTGTTATGGAAATAACTAAATATATTATTTATCAAGATAATTCCCAAATAGGGATATATTTTTGTGGTGAAGAATTTTGTGATCCTAATATCTATGATCTTTTTGGAAATTTAGTTTCTTGGGATAGTGATTCATGTATTGTTTATGATTTTGATGATTCCTGGATTAGTTATATAAATGATTATAGAGATAAAAAGAATTTAGATCCTTTGACTAATCTTGATTTGAAAATTATTCTTGGAGAAAAATTTGTTTTAGAAGATATTGTTGATCCGTTAGCTCAGGCACCAGAATATTCTTCGAGAACAAAATTTTCTCCTGTAACAGTTTCTTCAACATGCGGTTCATGGGTTGCGCCGGAAGATGGAGACTGCAGTCTGTGTGAGAAGTCTATGTCTGAAGGAGGATTGGCAATAGAAGATCCTAATGGAAATATTTTTGTGGGATATGAATGTTCTAAATACAAATGCAAATCTTTAGGAAGGGATTGTGAATGGATTGATGGGAATGAGGATACTGGAAGGCCTGTGTGTGTTGATGTTCCTGATGATACCAATGCTCCTGTGATTACATTATGGAATGAGAAGATTGAAGAGTTAGGATATGAGTATGTTGAGAAAGAGGATGGCACTGATATTATTAATGCACCTTTGGGAAGAATTCAGATGCCAGTATTGACTGATGATTTTGCGAAGTGTAAAATTAGTGATGATCCGCACTTAGGAATACCTATTAATGATGATGAGGCGTTCAATAGCATTGATTCAATTGTTGATGATCCGATTATTGGGTATAGTCAGGAACATAATTTTACTTATCTTTTAGATGAAGGGTCTAAAGAGTATGATTTTTTTATTTGGTGTGAGGATTTTAGTTTGAATCCGACTCCAGTTTTCTATATGTTCAAAGTGTTTACAACTGCAGAGCCGGATACTGATGCGCCAGAGATTGATGGAATATCTCCTGGTTCTGGGACTTATGTGAAGAATGGGGAGACAAGTATATCTTTAACTTTGTATTTGAATGAGGATGGGTATTGCAAATATTCTTCACAAGATATTGCTTATGAACAAATGACTAGTGAGTTTGCATCTTGTGCAGAGAGTAATGGAATTTTTAATTATGTGTGCAGTGCGATTATTCCATTAAGTGCTGGGACGACTTCGTTGTATATCAAGTGTGCTGATACTAATGGGTATGTCATGGATACTGCAGAGCATTGGTATGTTTCAGAATCATTGCCATTGTTGATAACTCAGACTTTGCCGACTGGAACTTTGTATACCAATGAAATCGTGCTGATGGTGGATACTGAAGATGGTGCGGACTCTGGAAAGGCTGATTGTTATTATGAAGGGCTGAGTGCTGGGAAGCAAAAAATGGCTGTGACAGGTGGGGGTTATCATGAACAGAGACTGAGCTTGGAGAAAGGTAGTTATTCTTATTCCATTACTTGTGAGGATTCGTTAGAGAATGAAGTTTCAAGTATGATTAATTTTATTGTTGATAAAGATTTGAGTGCAGCAGAGATTACTGGGGTTTATTATCTTGGAACAAATATTTATGTATTGACGAATGAAGCTACTTCTTGTCAGTATAAGACTGAAAGTTTTAGTTATGGAAATGGATATGATCTTGGTGGGGTTGCTGGAACTGCACATAGTTTTACTCCTGCAGATTTGACTGCAACTTATTATATCAATTGCATTGATGCTTACTCGAATATTTTGGAGGATGTGAAAATTAATTTAGGATATTTGCTGTAATTTTTCAAGATATAATTATTTTTAAATAAATTTTTTGGCTTGTTAAATATTTCCAACGCGTGTAAATTATTGTTAACATTCATCTTATTTGATTTAGAAAAGCTTATAAGTGATTGTATATTTAATAATACTTATGTATAAAAAAGTAAACATAACTGAAAATGGATTGCAGATTATTTCTTTATTTACCCATGGTTTTGATAAAGTTTATTATATTCGAGAAATTGAAAGATTATTAAAAATAAGTCCTAGAACTGCACAGTTAATTCTTGAGGATTTGGAGTCCAAAGGAATTTTGAAGTCTATGATTCGGGGTAAGATAAAAACTTATGAACTTATTATGAATGAAACTAGTAAAAAGTATCTTTTGTTAGTTGAACATTATAAGGCTATTACTTTTTTGGAGCAGAATCTGCTTTTGAAAGAAATTATTGAAAAAATATCCCCCTCAATTAATGGGATTGGAATTATTTTTGGGAGTCATGTTAAAGGTATTGCAAAGAAAGATTCTGATTTGGATCTATTTGTTGTTGGAAGTTATTCTAAAGATGAGATTAAAAAAAATTCTAAAATTTATGGATTGGAAATTAGTGTAAAATGTTATCCAGAAAGTATTTTTAGAAAGAATCTGAATCGAGATATATTTATCAAAGAGATACTAAAGAATCATGTTGTTTTCAAAGGTGCTGAAAAATTTATATCTGAAGTGATAAAAAATGAATAAAATCAAATGGTGTGTTGGGAAAAAAGATGGGCTGAATCTTATTGAGCCGAATAATGACCTTGCAAAAGCTTACATAATAAAAGCTGAAGAAGCTTTAGAATCAATGAGGGTTAATATAGTTAAGGATTGGAAGATTTCTACTTCTTATTATGCATTATATTTTTCACTCTATGCAATTATGATGAAGATTGGTGTTAAGTGTGAAATTCATTCTTGTACGTTAGCATTTGCGGACAGATTCCTTAAGGAGTTCTTTAACGAAGAAGAACTGGATTTCTTAGCGGATTCATTAAAGGCAAGAATAGATTCACAATATTATATTGATCGAACTGTACCAGATGAGCAATATGAAAAAATGATGAAGATGCCTCCGCTTTTCTTTGTGAAATGCAAGTCAATTTTGATTAAGCTGAATGAGAAGAAAATTAATGAGATTAGAAAAGAGTTTGAAAGAGTCTAATAAGTTTAATATTTGGCAAAATTATATAAATTAAAGTTTTATTAATAGTTAGGAATGAAAAGAGGACTTGTAGCTAAGGCTTTGTTTATGATAGGAATAATAATAATTTCTATTTTTACAATTTCAAATTTTAATTTGGTTAAAGCTGAAGAAAGTAATCTGTGTTGTGAGAAGACTAAGGGTGGGGATAGTTGTGTGTATACTGCTGGTGAGAGTTGTGATAGTGATTATCTGACAGCGCCGACTTCTTGTGAGCAGACTTCTTATTGTAAGCCTGGATGTTGTGTCTCGGATCTTGGGGTGTGTTCTAAAAGTGTTGGGCAGGCAACATGCGAAAGCATTGATGGATATTCTTGGTATGAAGGCGCTGCATGTGAGATTGATGCTTGTCAAAAAGAGTGTTGTGTTGTTGGTGAAGCACAATGTTTTTTGTCGACAGAGGCTTATTGTAAAAATACTATTTCTGGGTTTGAAGATTTGGAGTTAGATTGGAGGGATGTTGATTCAGAGAATGAGTGTGTGAATATTTGTGAAGCTTCAAATAAAGGATGTTGTGTTTCTCCTGATGCTTGTGTGTATGGTGCGAAAGGGATGTGCGAGTATGATGGTGTGGATTTGATTGAAGGAGTTGGATTCTATGATGATACATATTGTTCAGATGTAGGGATTTGTGGGTGTGTGAATAATAAAGATGATGTTAGATGCATAAATGAAGATGCATATTATTTTGATTCTTGTGGAAATCAGGATTCTATTGCTGATGATTGTGATTATGCCTCTGGGGATTGGTGTGGTACCAAACCTGATGGGACTGTTGGTTGTGTTGAAACGGGATGTGATAATACTTTTAATGGAATTTATTCTGTGAATGATGTTGTTGAGAATAGGGATGTTCACGATTCTAATATTGGTAATACTCGACAAAATGGGGAATCTTGGTGTTTGTATGAAAGTCCTGCAGGAGCATTCAAAGATTTTCCTGGTTCGCAGCATTATCGAGCATATTGTTATTTTGGTGAAGAAATAGTTGAACCTTGCAAAGATTATAGAGAGGAAGTTTGTGTGCAGATGCCTTATTTAAATTATTTTTATCTGGATGATTATGGAATCAGTTGGTTACAAGGTAAATATGATGGAAGTTATGATGGACCGACTGGGAGTGCTTGTATTGATAATACTGATAATGCTTT
>Ga0233425_10010872_pt1 | contig 10862 bp, 13 predicted proteins | sample Watercolumn_Towu_2_FD_181712 | JGI IMG/M metagenome (GOLD analysis project Ga0233425, IMG submission 181712) | Freshwater microbial communities from Lake Towuti, South Sulawesi, Indonesia - Watercolumn_Towuti2014_140_MG | ecosystem: Environmental > Aquatic > Freshwater > Lake | place...
CAGGGCTGCCAGGACCAGGGCCAGCGGCGCCGGGCTCATGGCTGCGCCAGCTCGATGAGCACGCCCCCGGCGGACTTCGGGTGGAGGAAGATCACGCGCTTGCCGTGGGCCCCGGCGGTGGGGGTGTCGGTGAGGAAGCGGTACCCGAGCGCGCGCAGGCGGGCCACGTCGCCTTCGATGTCGTCGGTCTCGAAGCAGAGGTGGTGCAGGCCGCCGCCCTTCTGCTCCAGGTACTTCGCGATGGGGCCTTCGCCCCGGAGCGGGTGGACCAGCTCGATCTTCGTGCCCGGGATGGGCAGGAACGCGGTGCTGGTCTTCGCGGCCTCCACGTCCTCACGGCCGGCGAGGACCAGCCCGAGATCCGAGGCGAACCGCCGGATGGCCTCTTCCAGGTCGGGGACGGCGATGGCGATGTGATCGAGGCGCGTGAGCATGGGCCCTCCTCGGAAGCGCGCGCGGCGGGACGCCCGGATGTTAACCTGAGCGTTCGCTTCCCACGCAGGAGCCTGGCCATGACCCCCCGCCTTCCGGCCCTGGTCGCCCTCTCCGCCGCTACCAGCTGCGCTCCCTCCATCGACGGCGTCTGGCAGTTCTCGCTCGAGGTCGCGGCCGTGCTCGACCCCACCTGCTCGGAGAGCATCTCCCACAACTTCACCGACGCCCGCGTCGTCGGCGAGGAGGAGGTGGAAGATGGGGTCTGGACCGAGGCTGGCGGGACGGTCGAGAGCGACGAGGTCTTCTTCGGGCTCATCACCGGCACCGGCGCGGACGCCGCCACCCTGGTGGTCGGAGAGCAGGCCTTCCCGGGCCTGCGCACGGCGGAGGGCGCCTGGACCTTCGCCTGGACCTGGTTCTCCTCCTCCTCCGACCTCCACGATCACGAGGAGGGCTACAGTTGGGCCGCGACCGCGGACGCCTCGCGGGAACGAACCTTCACCTTGACCTTCGACGGTGAAATCGCCAGCGGGACCCGCGGAGACTTGACCACTGAGACCGCCTCCTGGACGGAGAGCGACGCCTGGAGCGGGGAGGCGCTGGCCCCGTACCTGGGCGGCGACGGCCTGACCGGCCAGATCCCGGCTGGCACCTACCTGGAGAAGGACGATTGGGAGAGCGGCTCCGTCGTCCCGGCCAGCAACCGCGGTGACGCGTTCGACTGCGACGACAGCACCTGTGTGCTCAACCGCCTGTGGACCTGCACCGAGGTGCACGCCCTCGACGCGGTGCGCACGTCGCTCCCCGAGGGCGAGGGCTTCGACGATGTGACGGGAGCGGGGCAGGAGGCGGGGTACTGACCACGGCGTGCGAGGTGCCGCGCGAGCCGGCCACCGTTCAGTCTGCGCGCGCCGCCCGACCCGCCCAGAACGGATCCACACCGGGTCCAGCGACGGTCCCGCCGGGCAACGGCGCCCACAGGACGAGCCCGCGCTCGGCGGCCAACGCCTGGAGACGCGCGATCGGCTGGTCCCAGGGGTGCAGCGCCATCTCGAACGAGCCGTAGTGGATCGGCATGAGCGCGGCGGCGCCGAGCCGCAGGTGCAGGTCCACCGCGGCGTCCGGGCCGAGGTGGATGCTGGCCCAGGCCGGATCCCAGGCCCCGATCTCGAGCAGGGCGAGGTCGAGGGGCCCGTAGCGGGTGCGGATCCCCTCCGCTGCGTCCAGCGGGCCGGTGTCACCGCCGAAGAGGACGCGGTGCTGCGGCCCCAGGATGGCCCACGAGGACCACAGGGTCCGGTCGCGGTCGAAGGCACCGCGGCCCGAGAAGTGATGGGCGGGGGCGCAGGCCACGCGCAGCGCGCCCACGGTGGTCTCCTCCCACCAGTCGAGCTCGGTGATGCGCTCCGGGGGCACCCCCCAGGCCTCGAGGTATGCCCCCACGCCGAGCGGAACCAGGAAGCGTTCGCCGCGCGGGGCGAGCGCGCGGATCGTACCCTCGTCGAGGTGGTCGTAGTGGTCGTGGGAGAGGAGCACGGCGTCGAGCGGCGGCAGCTCGGCCGGGGCGAGCGGAGGCGAAAAGAAGCGCTTCGGCCCAGCAAACGACACGGGCGACGAGCGCTCACCGAGCATGGGGTCCGTGAGCAGCAGGTGGCCGTCGATCTCCAGCAGGACGGCGGAGTGCCCGAGCCAGGTGGCGCGCAGCCTGTGCCCCGCGGGGACCAGCGCCGCCGGGTCCGGCCGCACCACCGGGATCGGGATGTCCGGCGTGCGCGCCGCGCGGTCGTGCAGCCAGCGCATGGCGGTGGAGAGCATCATCCCGGCCCCGCCCAGCGGGCGCTCCACGAGGTTGTGCGCCCGCCCGTCCCAGAAGTTCGGTGACGCTGCGATGCGCGCGGCGCGGGTCGCGTCGTCGTCGGCCAGCGCGCCTGCGGCGAGGATCGGGACCAGGTGGAAAGCTTTCCTCATCGCGACGACAGCAGCGTGGAGAAGGGAAGGTCGGCGATGGGTGGAGCGGCCATGAGTCCGCCCTGCACGTCCAACAGCACCGGGATCGGCCCATCCTTCGGATCCGGAATCGGCATCCAGGTGAGCCAGGCCCACCAGAGGACGAACACCAGCGCCACCAGGAGCCCCGTGGCCGCGAACGCGAGGCCGAGGGAGCCGAGGCGTTGGAACCACGGCAGCCGCGGAGGTGCGTGTCCGACCTGCTGGAAGGGGGTTGGAACGGGGTTCACCGGGTGGGGTCCTCGAACAGGGTGCCCCCGGACAGCCACCGCTCGGCCAGGCGGGACTCCAGGAGGACCTCTCCCGGGCTCATCCCGGGTTGCGGCAGGCTGCCGGCCCAGGCTTGGACCTCCGCGCGTTCCAGGTCGCGCACTTCCTGGTCGAGCCGCTCGATCTGGACTCGGTCGATCAGGGAGAGGCGCAGCGGGCCGGCGCGGGGAACGTACCAGGCCTTGCGGGCGAAGTAGTCGGCGATCCAGGGTTCTTCGAAGGGCTGCTGGTTGCGCGCCAGTGGCAGGGCGTGGGCCAGCACCCGCCAACAGAGGTGCAAGCCCTCGGGGCGGGGTTCGAGCTGGGCGGCAGGATCGAGGTTGTCCCAGGAGTACGCCACGTGCTCCGCCTGCCAGGCCGCCCGCAGGGCCCGCTCGCGTGCCTGTTCTTCCGGCGGAACTCCGTCGAGGCGCCCGGGGTCCACGGCGGCCGGGCCGCGGTTCAGCCAGGCCAACTCCAGGGCCCGGCGCAGGTCGATGGCCGCAAGATCGTCGCGGCCCTGGAGCGCCAGGCGGGCGTCCTCGAGCTGCCAGAGTGCCGCCGAGCGCATGTCCCGGTCGAGCACGGCCAGGGCCGGATCGCGATCCTCGGGACGCGGAGGCGCGGGCGAGCAGGCCACGGCGCAGAGCAGCGCCCATCCCGGCAGCCGGCCTGTCACCGCGGTTCGCTCTCCTCGGCGCGGCGGGCCACGCGCTCTCGGGTGATGCCGATGGCCGGGTCGTGGTCGGGATCCGCCTCGTCCAGCGCCGCCACCGCCTGCTCGGCCTGGCCGAGGGCATCGAGCGCCAGAGCCTGGCCGAGTCGGGCCAGACGCAGCTCGTCCGGCCCGGGCCCGAGCGCCAGCACGGCGGAGTAGTGGGCGTAGGCGCCGGCAGGATCGCCGGTCCCCAGGAAGATGCGCCCCATGGCGAGCTCGGCCCGGGCCTTCTCCGGCCCACCGGTGGCGGCCACATGGCCGAGGATCAAGAGCGCCTTGCGCTCCCGCCCCGCGCGCTCCCAGGCCGAAGCCGCCGACAGGAGCCAGGGACCTGACTCGGGCCCCAGGGCAGCCCGCTCCTCGTAGCGGCGGGCGGCCCGCTCCAACTGCCCGGCGCTCTCCAGCACCCGAGCGGTCAGCGCCAGGGTCTCGCCTTGCAGGGTCTCGCCACGTGGGCCGTCGCGCAAGAGCCCGCGCAGCAGCACCAGGGCCTCACCCGCCCGGCCGTCCCGGGAGGCCAGGATCAAGGCAGCGCGGTAGCGGGCTTCGTCCCTCCGCCCCGGGAAGGGCGAGAAGCGCGCGATCCGCTGGCAGACGCGCAGGGCGGCCTCGGGTTGCCCCTGGGTCAGCGCGCGGTCGACGCGGTCCAGGGCCAGGGGAGACCAGGGCCCAATCCCGACGCCCACCAGCAGTGCGGCCGCCACGAGGCCCGCGGCGAGCACCCGCCGCGGCGAAAGCGTGAGCTTGCTGATAAATCGGCTTAAATGCCGGTTTAGGAAGTTCACTTCGACTCCTGGCGCGGGCGGATCCATCGGAAGATAGCGCGGCGGAGGGGGTGCGTCGAGTCTGGGGCCCAGCGGTCACCTCCTGTCCGCCCAGCAGGCTAAGGCTCTCTGTGGAGGTCCCATGCCCTGCCTCACCCTCAAGAGCGATCTCACCCCCTGCGGCGATCAGCCCGAGGCCATCCGCGCCCTGGCCGAAGGTGTGCTGGCCGGATGTCCCCACCAGGTGCTGCTCGGCGCCACCGGCACGGGCAAGACCTTCACGGTCGCCAACGTGATCGCGCGCGCACAGAAGCCCACGCTGGTGCTGGCCCACAACAAGACCCTGGCCGCCCAGCTCTACGGGGAGTTCAAGCGCCTCTTCCCCGAGAACGCGGTGGAGTACTTCGTCTCCTACTACGACTACTACCAGCCCGAGGCCTACGTCCCCGCGACGGACACGTACATCGAGAAGGACGCGCTGATCAACGAGCGCATCGACAAGCTGCGCCACGCGGCGACCCGCGCCCTGCTCACCCGGCAGGACGTCATCATCGTGGCCTCGGTCTCCTGCATCTACGGGATCGGCTCCCCCGAGGTCTACGACCAGATGCTGCTGCGGCTGGAGGTGGGCCAGCGGGTGCGCCGCGAGCAGATCCTCGCCAAGCTGGTGGAGATCCAGTACGAGCGCAACGATCTGGACTTCCACCGCGGCACGTTCCGGGTGCGGGGGGACACCGTGGAGGTCTTCCCGGCCCACGAGAGCGAGCGCGCCCTGCGCATCGAGCTCTTCGGCGACGAGGTCGAGGCGCTCTCCGAGATCGACCCCCTGCGGGGCACGCGCCTCGAACCGCTCACCTGGCTCACCGTCTTCCCCGCCACCCACTATGTGCTGCCCCCGGAGCGGATGCAGGCCTCGCTCGCCGCCATCCGCGATGAATTGCAGGAGCGCCTCACCGAGCTGCGCAGCCGGGGCGATCTGCTGGAGGCGCAGCGCCTGGAGCAGCGCACGATGTTCGACCTCGAGATGCTCGAAGAGCTCGGGCATTGCCGGGGCATCGAGAACTACAGTCGGCACATGGAGGGTCGTGGGCCCGGCACGCCGCCCGCCACCCTGCTGGAGTACTTCCCGAGGGACTTCTTGCTCGTGGTGGACGAATCCCACGTCACCGTGCCCCAGGTGCGCGGCATGCACCGCGGGGATCGAGCCCGCAAGGAGACCCTGGTGCGCCACGGCTTCCGCCTGCCCTCGGCCGTGGACAACCGTCCGCTGACCTTCGAGGAATTCGAGGCCAAGCTCCACCAGGTGATCTACATCTCGGCCACCCCGGCCGAGTGGGAAATCGAGCAGGCCGGCGGCGTGTCGGCCGAGCAGGTCATCCGGCCCACGGGCTTGCTTGACCCGCAGGTGGAGGTGCGCCCGGCCCAGATCCAGGTGGACGATCTCCTGCATGAGATCCGGGCCAACACCGCCCGCGGGGAGCGGACCCTCGTCACCGTCCTCACCAAGCGCTTCGCCCAGGAGCTGACCGACTACTACCAGGAGCTCGGGGTCAAGGCGCGCTACCTCCACGCCGACGTCGACACCCTGGATCGCATGGAGATCCTGCGCGATCTGCGGCTCGGGGTCTTCGACGTGCTCATCGGCATCAACCTGCTGCGCGAGGGGCTCGACCTGCCGGAGGTCTCGCTGGTGGCCGTGCTGGACGCGGACAAAGAGGGTTTTCTACGCTCGGAGACCTCGCTCGTCCAGACCATCGGCCGGGCCGCCCGGCACGTGCGGGGGCGCTGCCTGCTCTACGCGGACCAGGTCACCGCGTCGATGCGGGCCGCGATGGACGAGACCGAGCGCCGGCGGCAGAAGCAGCGTGCCTACAACGAAGCCCACGGGATCACGCCGGAGAGCATCGTCAAGGCCGTGGACTCCCCCCTCGCCCAGCTCCTGGCCGGCGACTACGTCACCGTCCCCGTCCGGAAGGACGAGGCCTCGAAGGAGGCGCGGGAGCACGATCTCTCGCGGCTGCCCGAGACCATCGAGCGGCTGCGGCGGCAGATGCGCGAGCACGCGCGCAAGCTGGAGTTCGAGGCCGCGGCGGATCTACGGGACCGGATCAAGTCCCTGGAGAGCTGGGCGATGGAGGTGATGGGAGAGTAGGCGCTACTTCTCTTCCGTTTCCCCCCACAGCAGCCCGAGCGCCAGCTCGACGGCCTCGAAGGGCTCGGCGCGGACCTTCTCCAGGCCGTGGTGCACGCCCAGGATGAGCCAGCGGCCCTCGTGCAGCCCATAGACCTCCAGGAGCCTGGCCAACGGGTCCACCAGCCAGACATGGGGCACGCCCTCCCGGGCGTAGATGCCGAGCTTGATGGCGCGGTCGCGCAGTTGGGTGGACGGGGAGAGGATCTCACAGACCCAGTCAGGCCGCAGGGTAAGGCCCACCACGTCACCGATCCGGGGTAGCCGCTCCCGGCGCCAGCCGCCCAGATCGGGCACGAGCACGTCCCGGCCCAGGTGCAGTTCGGGTTCCATGAGGATCCACCAGCCCCCAGGTCCCCCGGCCCCGAACCCGAAGGGAGCCAGGACGCTGGCGCCGAGGCCGGAAGCGGCCAGCGCGTGGGGTATCGCCGGGCGCGGGCTCACATGCAACTCCCCGGCCAGGATCTCGCCCACCATGTTCTCGGGCAGGTCGCAGAGGTCATCGTAGACGGCTTCACGGCGGGCGGGCTCGCTCATGGGCACCTCTCCCCGCCATGATAGCGCAGCCCGGCGCGCGACCCTACTCCTCCGGGTACTCCGGCAGCGGCTGCCCGTGGACGAAGGCCACGATGGAGTCGAAGAAGTCCTGCAGGTACTGGGTGAGGTCCTCCTCGGTGGTGGCCGGGGCGTCGAGCTGCTCGATGAACTCGACGGCGGTGGTCTCGTCGTCCAGGGAGAACGCGGCGATGGAGCCGGCCTGCAGATCGATGAGGGAGGACCCCTCGCTCTTGAAGAAGCGGACGCCCACCGCCTCGGGTTCGTCCAGGTCGCCGTCGACCACGCCGTGGTGCCAGTCGAGATCCCACTCCAGGGTGATGACGTCCTCCACCACCACGTGGATGCGGTAGCAGTAGTCGTAGTCCTGGGGCACGTCGTAGCTCACGGTCCAGGACGCCACGCGGCGGCGATCCACGTCGACCTCGGGATCGCGCAATGCCTCCCAGGTGTCGGCCAGCGGGGCGTGCACGTAGCCGCGGCCGTGCGCCCACAGCAGGTCGCCTTCGCCGCTGATCAGCTCCAGCTCCTCTGGCCAGGGATCGTCCTCGCTGCCCTCGGGCCAGGGGGCCAGGTTGTTCTCCAGGGGCTCCAGGCCGGGCGGGTAGGTGAGGGCCTTGTTGCCCCAGCAGCCGCCCGCGAGCAGGCCGATCAAGGCGAGGATTGCGTTCAGGGCGCGCAGGCGGAGGGAGGGCATCGTGACGCGGGGCGGGGGAAGCGCGGGATCTATCATCCCGGGGCCCCGGAAACCCGATCAGGACGTTTCACCCGTGCCGTCCGGCTCGGAGTAGACCACCACCCGCTCCACGCCCTCCACGTCGGAGAGCGCGCGCAGCAGCGCCTCGGTGCCGTTCGGGTCCCTTAGCTCGACCCGGTAGCGGTAGGAGAGGGTCTCGCCGAAGCGCAGGGAGCGGGCCTCCACCAGGAAACGGCTCCTGAGGTGGGCCCCGAGCACGGGCAGGATGGCCTCTTCGTGGGCTTCGTAGGCTGCCAGATCGCAGCGCAGCAGCAGGGCGGGGGTGTTTGCCCGCCTGAGCAGGGTGGCCTGCAGCACCAGCACCGCGAGCGAAGCGACCAGCACGCCGAGGATGGCGACCCGGTAGGCGAAGACCCCGCAGGCGATGCTGTTGGCCAGGGCGAAGAAGACGAAGGTGATGTCCCAGGGGCTCTTGAGGCGCGTGCGGAAGCGGATGATGGCCAGGGCCCCGACCAGCGTGAAGGCCCGGGCCAGGTTGTTGCCGATGACCATCATCACCATGGCGCCGATGATGGACAGGAGCACCAGGGAGGCGTGCAAGGAGGGGTTGATCGAAGCCCGCGGCACCGAGGAACGGTAGACCAGGGCGATGATGCCGCCCAGGACCAGGGACAGGAACAGACCGCCGAGGATGTCGGTGACTCCGAGGTTCAGGGGCTGCCCGAAGGCCAGGGCCAGCTCGCTCATGGGCGGACCTCCGGCGCGGGCGACGGAAACCCCGCCCGGCGCAGCGGCCGCGGCGTGACGTAGCGCACCTCGCGGGGGCGGTGGCCGGCCACACCCATGGCCACAGACAGGCCGAACTTGGACACGGGGCAGGCGCGCAGGCCGAGCTCGCGACACAGGTGCCGCATCCAGCCGGGCTTGCTGCCGCCGAACTTCAGCTCCAGGACCATCCACCCTTCCGGGACGAGCGCCACGTCGGGGGGCAGGTACAAGCCACTCCAGGTGAGCCCGCGGGTGGTGGCGGTGACACCATGGTCGAGGGTGAGGCGCACCTGGGGGCGGTCGGGGTCGACCCCCACGAACACCTCGCGGGCGTAGTGCACCACCGAGACGGGCACGCGCCGGCCCGCGGTGGTCAGGCGCACGAAGTGCTCCGCGGCGTAGCGCCCCTTGGGCTCGACTCCGCCCACCAGGGGCAGCCAGGGCTCGGGGCCCTCGGTGGCGCAGAAGCGCTCCGAGTCGGTGGAAAGGGTGACGCGGTGTTTGATCACCCAGTTCTCGAGCTTGCGCTTGTTCTCGAGGAACACGGGGAAGGGGCCCCGCGCGGGGGGGCCGTAGGTGCGCACGCGCAGGCGGTCGCGGACCTTGTGCTCGTCGAGCCGGTCGGAGAAGTCGCCGAGGCCGGGCGTGTCCAGGTACAGGCTGTGCACCTCGTAGCCCAGCCGGCCTTCACCGAGATCGAAGCCGTGCTTGTCGGGTTTGACGTGGTCGCGGGCCAGCTCCAGGACGCGCGGCCGCAGGGCCACCGGCAGGCAGTACTTCAGTTCGAAACGACCGATGTCGACGGGCTGGCTCATGAGCCGAACCCCATCAGCTCGCTCCAGAGCGCCGCCAACGGGCCGCTGTGGCCCGCGAGCTCGAGGCGCGCCACGCCGGACATGCCGGAGCGCAGCAACAGGCCGGGGTTGGGCACTTCCACGCTGACCCAGAAGACCTGGGCGCCGTTCACCGTGTCGGCGTCTTCGCCGATGTCCACGATGGCCCCCGAGAACTCGGTGCGGGCCACCGCGGGGGTCGCGAAGCGCACGGGCGTGCCGACCTCGATGCGGTGGCGCTCGCGCTCGGGGATGGCCAGGCGCAGGTAGACCGGATCGAGGTCGTAGACGCGCAGCACCATGCGGCGGCCGCCCATCTCCAGCAGGCCGGTGATGGGGCTCCTGACGATCTGACCGGCGAGGCGGGCCGCGAGCTCCGCGGCGCGCGCATCCAGCGCCGCGATCTGGGCGTCGACCGCGGCCAGGGCCTCGGGACGGGCCGAGGAGCCGATCACCCCCAACCGGGCCTGGGCGACCTGCAGCCCCATCTCCAGCAGGCGGTCCTGCACCTCGACGGCTTCCTGCTCGGCGTCGGACGCGGCGCCCTCGGCGTGCAGCGCGCGGACCCGGGCCAGCTCGGGCTGGTGCCCGTCCCAGGCGGCCTGGGCCAGGCGGACCTGCCGCCGGGCCTCCTCGATCTCCTCGGGTCGGCCGCCGGCGCCGAGCAGCGCCCGCTGGGCGTCGAGTTCAGCCCGGAGCGAGGCGATCTCGGCCTGGAGACGCGCGTCGCGCCCCGAGCGCAGCGAGGCGACCATCTGGCCCTGCTCCACGACCTGGCCGGGCCGGAGCTCCGGGTTGATCTCCATCTCCACGAGGTCACTGCGCTCGATCTGCAGGACCTGCTCCCGCACCAGCGCCTCGCCCTCGGCCGGCCAACCCTTGCGCAGGCTCCAGGAGTACTGACCCTCCGCCACCGAACCCAGCCGGAAGGTCTGGTCCGCGTCCACCAGGGCCTTCTCCCGCAGGCCGCCCCAGCGCGGGAGGAGCAGGGCCAGCAGCAGCAGGGCGCCGAGGGCTGCGAGCCCCAGGGCGCGGCGCAGGTGGCGGTCGCGGGGAGCGAGAGGATCGATCATCCGTTGCTGGCCCCCGGGGTGGGCGCGGAGCAGGCGAGCCAGGGGCCGGTGCCATCCTCTCCTCGGGCCCAGGAGATGTCGGGCTCCTGGGGGCCGAAGGCCAACGCGTCGAGCTGCAGCAGGTTGCCGGTGTCGGGATCGGTCCAGAACAGGCCCAGTTCCTCGCCGTCGCCGGCCAGGGCGAAGCCGAGGTGGGTGGGGTCGTCACCCCCACCCTGGGAGGCCCACAGGAGCAGGTAGCCGCCAGCGGGGAGGGTCAGACGGGGGTCCAGGGCCTGCTGCTGGGGCCGCCCGAGATCGTCTGTCAGGAAGAACCCCTCCAGCGAGATCTGCTCGGGGCCGGCGTTGTAGAGCTCGACCCAGTCGTAGTACTCACCCGACCCGTCCGCGACCGTGGCCTCGTTGTCCGCCATCACCTCGTTCAGGTAGAGGGCGGGGCGGGTCGAACAGGCGGCCAGCAGGAGCGACAGCGGGAGGGGGTACAACGAGCGCATGGGGCGCCGGGGCGCGGCAGGAGCGCGTAGTGTACCGCAGTCTGCCCCCCGCGGGGGAGCCTCTGGCCGTTTCCTTGA
>Ga0233425_10010873_pt1 | contig 10860 bp, 8 predicted proteins | sample Watercolumn_Towu_2_FD_181712 | JGI IMG/M metagenome (GOLD analysis project Ga0233425, IMG submission 181712) | Freshwater microbial communities from Lake Towuti, South Sulawesi, Indonesia - Watercolumn_Towuti2014_140_MG | ecosystem: Environmental > Aquatic > Freshwater > Lake | place: Indonesia...
GCAATTATGCGCGCCTAAGCGCGCACGCTTCCGCTAGGACAGCCATCGATTGGAAGGGGAAGAATCCCGATCCGCACGCCCGGCAAGAAAGACAAGCCTCTTCGGTACGCCGACCTTTGGAGGGTCGACAGAGACGAAAAAGCCCGGTCCGTCGTTGCTTTAAGTCGCGATCCTCCGCAGAGACGGAGTTCGCCGGTTCGCCTCCGGCTGCCGGTTCTATGCTGGCGGTTAACCGGCCTCTTGTCCGGATCCCCGCCCACCGACACACGACCACAGGCACGTGCGATTTGGGCAAGACCTTAGATACGCGCTTTTGCCGCGGTGACAAGCGGTTTTTGCGTCAAACGATTATTTTTTCGACGTGTGATGCATGTGAGGCCGCCGTCCGCATCGAGGCTGCCCGCTTCTTGCGCAACCGAAACGATAGAGCTAGAGCAGCAAGCAGGCAGTCCCATTAGAGAACGGAAGACCCTGGCTCGGATGCGGGAATGACACGATTAACACGGCGCCAATTCGCCGGGGCCCTCTCTGCAATCGGCGCGCAACTTGCGCTCAAAGGCTCAGCGCAGGCGGCCGCCGCCGTCCCGACGCCGCGGTTCGGCTTCGACAACGTAGCGCAGCGGGCGCGCGACCTTGCGCTCGCGCCATTCGACAACAGCGTTCCTTCGCGCCTGCCTGATCCGTTCGACGCTCTCGACTTCGATACCTGGCGAGAGATTCGCTTCAGGCGCGACCATGACATCTTTGCCGGCGCCGATGGCGGCTTCCGGCTGGAGACGTTCCATCTCGGCTTTCTCTATCGTCGCCCGGTGACGGTGAACACGATTCGCGACGGCATCGCGACGCCCATTCCCTATTCGCCGGCGCTCTTCGACTACGGCCGCCTCAAGGTCGAGAAGGCGCTCCCCGTGAATACCGGCTTCGCTGGCTTCCGCCTGCATTTTCCGGTCAATGAGCCGCACATTCACGACGAGGTCATCTCCTTTCTCGGCGCGAGCTATTTTCGCTTTCTCGGCCGCGACCAGAAATATGGCCTGTCGGCGCGGGCCCTTTGCGTCGACGCGGGCGCCGACCGCGAGAGCTTTCCATTCTTCCGGGAATATTGGGTCGAAACGCCGGAGAAAGGCAGCAATCACGCGACGCTCTATGCGCTGCTCGATGGCGATGCCGCGACGGGAGCGTTCAAGTTCGATCTTTTCGCTGGACAGGAAAGCACGCTTGAAATCCAGGCGACGCTCTTTCCACGCCGGGCGGGGGCGAAGCTCGGTCTTGCGCCGCTGACGTCGATGTATTTGACGGGCGAAAATGACCGGCGCGTGCGCGACGGCTTTCGCACGGAGCTGCATGACTCTGACGGGCTGCTGATTCACAATGGCGCCGGCGAATGGCTTTGGCGCCCGCTCGGCAATCCTCCGCACGCGCGGATCTCATCCTTTCTTGACAACAACAACCGCGGCTTCGGTCTACTGCAACGCGACAGGACCTTTGAATCCTATCAGGATTTGGACCTCGCCTATGAAAACCGCCCGAGCTATTTCGTCGAACCAATGGGCGACTGGGGCGAAGGCCGCGTGGAGCTGATCGAACTGCCCACGCATGACGAAACCAACGACAATATCGTTGCGAGCTGGACGCCGGCGAAATCGCCGGAGCCTGGCGCGCCTTTCGTTTATGCCTATCGAATCACCGCGGGGCTCGACATGCCGCGCCTCGCGCCCAACGGCATCGTCGTCAACACCTTCGAGGCGCCGGCGCGGGCGCTTGGCTCGGCTGAACCCCTTGACCCCGAGTCCCACCGGTTCATCGTCGATTTCGCCGGCAGCGATCTCGAATATTATGTCGCCGATCCCAGTCAGGTCGAAGCGGTGGCGACGACGAGCGCCGGTCGAGTGCTGCGCGCGAGCGTCGCCGCCAACCAGCATATCGGCGGGCTGCGGGCGCTCTTCGACGTGTCAGTGAAACCGGGCCATACCGCCGATCTCCGGCTGTTTTTACGCGCGCACGGACGCACGCTCACAGAGACATGGACCTATCCCTGGACGGCGCCGGCGGCGTGATCCTCAATCGTCCATGCTCTTGAGCCGCGTGAGGTCGAACGCTTCGACGTCGCGCAGCAATTCGATGAAGGCCGTCGCCCAGTAGTCCGCCACCGCTTCGCCCTTCTCAGCGCTGGCTTTCGAGGCGTCGCCCATCGCGCCGGCAGGAGAAAGATCCTGCGCCATCCAGCCGAAGCCAGCGGGGCGGTCTGCGCGCAGCCAGGCGAAATCGCGCTCGAAATCGAGCGTCGCCGGCGGAAAGTTTTTGGCGCGCGCCATATCGACGAGCTCGGGCCTGAAGGCGAGCATGAGCGACGTCTCGATCTCGCCGCCATGAACGCCATGGCGAAGTTCAGCATCCGAGAACAGACCATCGGGATAGCCGAAGCGCGCCCAGGAGGCGATGACCGCCAGAGCGCCGAAACGGGCCCGAAGGTCGAGCGCCGTCTGCGAGACGAGCGCCGAATTGCCGCCGTGCGAATTAAGGAGCACCAGCTTCCTGACGCCCGTGCGCAGGACGCTCTCGGCGAGCTCGCTGAGGACACGCGACGCCGTCTCATTCGTCAGAGTCAGCGTGCCGGGGAAATCGCGGTGCTCGGTAGAGACGCCGACGCTTTGGACAGGCAGGAAGACAGCTCCAAGGTCTTCTGGCAGTCGCGCCGCGACCTGATCGATGCATCCTTCCATGATCATGGCGTCGACGCCGAGCGGCAGATGCGGCCCGTGCTGCTCCACCGCCGCGACCGGCAGCACGGCGATGACGCGCGACATGTCATGCGCGCGCATGTCGCGTAGCGAGAGTTCCGACCAGAAGGGCGACGGCAGCATGGTGGGCAGCATAATGCGCCTTGGCCTGAAGGGGGAAACCCGAAATCTATACGCTGTATTTGTTCGATGCTTCCGGCGGACGCCCATTCGGCTCCTGGCGCGGCGACAAATCGGCCTGATACTCGGGCGGCCCAACCGGTTGATCGGGCGAAAGTCCGAGATAGCGGGCCGCGCCGCGCCCTGCCGCCAGTCCGGTGGCGAAGGCCGCCTGCAACAGATAGCCGCCGGTCGGCGCATCATAATCGAGCATCTCGCCCGCGATGAAAACGCCCGGCAATTTCTTGAGCATCAGATTGTCGTCGAGTTCGTCGAAGGAGACGCCTCCGGCAGTCGAGATCGCACGCTCGAGTCCTGCGACTCCTGTGACGGTAAGCGGCGCATTCTTAATCAGAGCGGCGAGCGTTTCGGCGTCGCGCGGCAATCCGTCCCGCCGCGCCTCTCGCAAGAGACCGATCTCGCCTTTCGAGAATCCCGCCTTGCGCAGAAAATTGGCGTGCGACTGCTTCTGCGCACGACGCGACAGTTTGCGCGTCAGACAGTCGAGAGTCGTGTCGGGGCGCAGATCAATCGACAGCGTCGTCTCGCCGCGTTTTTGCGTGGCCTCTCGCAGCTGCGAGGAGAGCGCGTAAACCGGACCGCCCTCGAGTCCACTGCGCGTAATGACGACGTCGCCGCGCGCCGACGACGCGCCGTGGCGCAGCAGCGCCGTCTTGATCGGCTGACCTTCAAAATCGCTGCGAAAGATCACGCTCCACTCGATCAACGCGCCGCTATTGGCGGCGGCGAGCGGCGTGACGCGCACGCCCTCTGCCCCGAGCCGAGCCGCCCAGGCGCCGTCGGAGCCGAGCCGCGGCCAGGAAGCGCCGCCGAGCGCCAGCACCAGCGCGTCGACCTTGCGGGTGCATTCGCCATCCGGCCCGATCAGTCGAAGCGCTCCCGATTCGGCGAAGCCTGCGAAGGCGTGCCGCGTCGCGATCGCGACGCCGAGGCGCGACAGGCGCGCCAGCCAGGCGCGCAGTAAGGGCGAGGCCTTGAAGCTTGCGGGAAAGACGCGTCCGCTGGACCCGACGAAAGTCGTTTCGCCGAGTTCGGCGCAGAAGTCGCGCAGCGCTTGCGGCGGCCAGGCGCGAATGAAGGGCGCGAGGCGCGAGGCCGCCGCGCCGTAGCGCGAGATGAAGCGCTCCAGGCCTTCGCTGTGGGTGATATTGAGGCCGCCCCGCCCGGCCATCAGAAATTTGCGCGCGGCGCTCGCTTTGTGCTCATAGATGACGACGCGCGCGCCGGCGCGCGCGAGGGCGTCGGCGGCAAAAAGTCCGGCGGGGCCCGCGCCGATGACGGCGCAGAACGGAGCCTCGGCGTCGCTAATGGAAGAGCCTCCCTTGGGCGGCGTTATTCAATGCGCTGAATGGCGGAGGTTCGGGCCTCCGCTCGCGCCACGCCTGCGTTTCCGTGGCTCCCATATCATGCGCGCGTGGACGCGCGGAAAAAAAGCTGAATGACGGTCAAGGCTCCGCCTCAAATTGACGCATCCGCCGAGCGCTTCGAGTTTCTTGTGGCGCCGCAGCACGCCGGCGCGCGACTCGACCGCTTTCTCGCCGAACAGCCAGAGATCGCCGCCGCGCATCTCTCCCGCAACCGCATCAAGGCGCTGATCGAGGACGGGCGCGCCGCGATCGGCGGCGTCACGACGCGCGATGCGGCAAAGAAGCTTGGCGCCGGAGACAAAGTCGCGCTCGACGTGCCGCCGCCGGCGCCGGCCGAGCCGAAAGGCGAAGATATCGCGCTCAACATCATCTATGAGGACGCGCATCTTCTTGTCATCGACAAGCCGGCCGGACTCGTCGTGCATCCGGCGAGCGCGCATGAGAGCGGCACGCTCGTCAATGCGCTGATCGCCCATTGCGGCGAAACTCTTTCCGGCGTCGGCGGCGTGAAGAAGCCCGGCATCGTGCATCGGCTCGACAAGGATACGAGCGGCCTGCTTGTCGTCGCCAAGACAGACGCCGCGCATCACGGCCTCTCGCGGCTCTTCGCCGATCATGGCCGCACGCTGCATTTAACGCGCGAATATCTCGCCTTCGTCTGGGGCGTTCCCGACCGTGCGCACGGAACGGTCGAAGCGCCGCTCGGACGTCATTCGACGCAGCGCGAAAAAATGGCGGTGGTTCCGCAGTCGCGTGGCCGCGAGGCGGTGACGCATTGGGAGAAGGTTGAGGATTACGGCGTCGCTTCGCTGCTGCGCTGCCAACTCGAGACCGGCCGCACGCATCAGATCCGCGTGCATATGGCCCATATCGGCCACCCGCTGATCGGCGACAAAACCTATGGCGCGGGTTTTAAAACCAAGGTCGCGAAACTCGCGCCGCCCGCGCGAGAGATTGTCGAGCGATTAGGCCGGCAGGCGCTGCACGCCGCGACGCTCGGATTCGAACATCCGATCACCGGCGAAGAGATGCTGTTTGAAAGCGAATTGCCGGAGGACTTGGCGGGACTGCGGGAAGCGTTGACGGATGTTTGAGGGTGCGCGCCAAAAACCCTGGCGCGACTTATACGACGGCTTGGCGAACTTGCCGGCGCCATAAGCTACGCGCATCCTGTCCGCGTCATGCCCGGCCTTGTGCCGGGCATCCACGCGGCGCCGCGCCGCAAATCTCTCAGCGTTGCGCCGCCTCTCGACGTGGATGGCCGGGACAAGCCCGGCCAGGCGATGCTTGCTCACGCACGCCGGCAGGATTACCATCTCGAGCGTTGTTTTTTGGAGTTATCCTCTTGCGCACGCTGGCTCTTCAAACATTGCTTTGTTCATCCCTTTTGCTCGTCGCCCATGATGCAAGAGCTGAGACGCCTGCGTCCGGGACATTCGTCGCCCATCAGTCTTGTCCTGCGCTTCAATCGATCAGAACCGGCGCCAATCCGGGCAACGTCACCGTTCAGCCGGATGGGCGATATAGCGTTTTCGCCAAGAACAAGCCGGACGCCACGCATTATCTCATCGACGTGCCCGACGCTCATCCAGCGCGCCGATGGGTCGCGGTCGGGTGCGGCGAAGCGATGCTCGACGACGGCGGCGGCCAAGGCCCGAGCGGGCCAAGCGGCGAACCCGACGGCGGCCAAACGGCTCAAAAACCCGACTACATCCTCGCGGTGAGCTGGCAGCCGGCCTTTTGCGAAGGAAAGCCCGACAAGGTGGAATGCGAGACGCAACGGCCCGACCGGTTCGACGCGACGCATTTCACGTTGCATGGACTCTGGCCGAAAAAACAATACTGCAAGGTAGATCGCCACATTATCGCGGCCGATAAGGACGACAGATGGAACGGTTTGCCCGAGCCTGAACTTACCGACGCGACAAGGAACGCGCTGTCGGAAGTCATGCCGGGAACGATGTCGCTCCTCGAACGGCACGAGTGGATCAAGCACGGCACGTGTTTTCCGGGAGGCGAGGCGGACGCCTATTTCGCGCGCGCGCTGGCGCTGATGTCGCAGCTCAACGCCTCCAAGGTCCAGGAGCTTTTTTCATCGCATATCGGCGAGGAAATTACGCGCGACCAGCTCAAGGCCGCCTTCAACGAAACATTTGGCGACGGCGCCGCCGATCGGGTGCGCGTCGCCTGCAAGAGAGACGCTGGCCGAAATCTGATTGTCGAAATGACCATCGGATTGAACGGCGACATCAAAGCGGACAGCAAGCTCTCCGACCTCATCGCGGCGTCGCCGACAACGGATCCCGGCTGCCCGCGCGGCGTCGTCGATCAAGTGGGATTGCAGTAGAAAACGAGCCTTCGGCTCGCGGGCATTGGCCCCGCGTGGATGCCCGCGACAAGCGCGGGCATGACGGCGTTAGGAGCCCGCCTCTCACTCCACCAGCGCGGCCTTGCCCTTCGCCTTCTTGCGATCATTCGGGTCGAGATAGACCTTGCGCAGCCGAATGGACTTGGGCGTCACTTCCACGCGCTCGTCGTCCTCGATATAGGCCAGCGCCTTCTCGAGCGTCATCTGGATCGGCGGCGTCAGGCGCACCGCCTCGTCCTTCGACTGCGTGCGGATATTGGTGAGCTGCTTGCCCTTCAAGACATTGATCTCGAGATCATTGTCGCGCGTGTGCTCGCCGACGATCATGCCGCGATAGACCTTGCAGCCCGGCTCGATCATCATCGGGCCGCGATCTTCCAGCTTCCACATGGCGTAGGCGACCGCCTCGCCCTGATCGTTACTGATCAGCACGCCGTTGCGGCGGCCCTGAATGTCGCCCCTATAGGGCGCATATTCATGGAACAGACGGTTCATGATCGCCGTGCCGCGCGTATCGGTCAAAAGCTCGCCCTGATAGCCGATGAGGCCGCGCGTCGGCGCGTGGAAGACGAGCCGCAGGCGATTGCCGCCCGAAGGCTTCATCTCGATCATCTCGGCCTTGCGCTCATTCATCTTCTGCACGACGACGCCGGAATGCTCCTCGTCGACGTCGATGACGACTTCTTCGATCGGCTCGAGGATGTCGCCGTTCTCGTCCTTCTTGTAGACGACCTTCGGACGCGACACGCCGAGTTCGAAACCCTCGCGGCGCATGGTCTCGATGAGGATGCCGAGCTGCAACTCGCCGCGGCCCGAGACGATATAGGCGTCGCCCATCGGCGCGTCCTCGACGCGCAGCGCGACATTGCCCTCCGCCTCCTTGAAAAGACGCGCGCGGATCATGCGGCTCGTGACCTTGTCGCCTTCCGTGCCCGCGAGCGGCGAGTCGTTGACGAGGAAGGTCATGGAGAGGGTCGGCGGATCGATCGGCTGCGCCTGCAGCGGCTCGTTGACGTCGAGCGCGCAGAGCGTATCGGCGACGTTGAATTTTTCGAGCCCCGCGATGGCGACGATGTCGCCTGCCTCAGCCTCTTCGATCGGCTGGCGCTCGATGCCGCGGAAAGCGAGAATTTTCGAGACGCGCCCCTGCTCGACGATCTTGCCCGTGCGGTCCAGAACCTTCACGGGCTGGTTCGGCTTCACCGAGCCAGAGAACACGCGGCCGGTGATGATGCGTCCGAGATAGGGGTTCGCTTCCAGAAGCGTGCCGAGCATGCGGAAACCGCCCTCTTCGACCTTGGGCTCCGGCACATGTTTGAGCACGAGATCGAACAGCGGCGCCATCCCTTCCTGCGGGCCGGTGGGCTCCTCGGCCATCCAGCCCTGCTTGGCCGAGCCGTAGATGATCGGAAAGTCGAGTTGCTCGTCGGTGGCGTCGAGCGCGGCGAAGAGATCGAAGACTTCGTTGACGACTTCGCTCACGCGCGCGTCGGGCTTATCCACCTTGTTGACGCAGACGATGGGCTTCAAGCCGATCTTGAGCGCCTTGCCGACGACAAATTTCGTCTGCGGCATCGGGCCCTCGGCCGCGTCGACGAGCACGATCGCCCCATCGACCATGGAGAGAATGCGCTCAACCTCGCCGCCGAAATCGGCGTGGCCGGGCGTATCCACGATATTTATGCGCACATCCTTCCAGGCGATCGACGTCGCCTTGGCCATGATGGTGATGCCGCGCTCCTTTTCGAGATCGTTCGAATCCATGACGCGCTCGGCGACGCGCTGGTTCTCGCGAAAGGCGCCCGACTGCTGAAGCAGCCGGTCGACGAGCGTGGTCTTGCCATGGTCGACGTGAGCGATGATGGCGATATTGCGCAGCTGCATGGTGAAAGGGCCGGCCCAGGTAAAACAACCGCCTCTGCGGCCGCCGATGGGCGGCCGGAACTAAAAGACGCTGGCTGTTGTTGCGATGCAGCGTCTTCTACCCCAAGGCGCGGGATTTTGGAAGCGGAGCCGGCCCCAGAGCGGCGTCGGACGATCCGTCCGCCACTCTGGACGCCGTCGGCTCACCTCGCCGGGCACTGCTCCCGGCAGCGACGAAAGGCTGGAATGCATTGCGATCCCAACCCGCCCCCCGCCAGGCAGGCGTCGCGCTCCGCAGCGCATTCCTGCAAGCACTGCTCTCGCGGCGTCGGCGGAGGCGGCGGCGGGGGTGGAGGCTGCGGCGGCTGCTGCGCCGTGAAGGTGGTGAGCGGTCCAAGCTCCTGCTCGATGAGGCTCATCGGGCTGAAGACGAAGGAGCTGCCGTCGTCGGGCCCGCCCCATAAAATGCCGTGCAGGCTCGCCTGGCTGGCGGTCGGCAGGATGGAGAACACAGGCGAGCCGCTGTCGCCATTGTCCGTGAGCTTATTCGTTCCGCTCACCCGCCCGACGCGGCTCTGGCACAATAGCCTGACGTCCGTGCCCGCGACATTGACGTCGATGCAGGTCGAGCGCACGTCGCCGAAGGCCCAGCCCGTCGTGCGGCCGACCTTGTTGAGCCTCATGCCCACAACCGAATCCGGCGTCTCGCTCATGATCCGGAAGACGCTCGGAAAACCGTTGATCGTGAGCGAGCCGACATTGTTCGTCGTTCGCGCGATTTCGAAACGGCCGCGATCGATCCGGTAGTCCGCATAGGCGCTGTCGCTGAAGCGGCATTTCCTGCCCGAGGGGCACACGCCCCCGGTGAAATAGGGGGGATCCGCGTCCTCGTCGCCGATCTTATTGCCAGATAGCAGCGGATCGTTCGGCTGATGGAAATCGTCGTCATTGCTGACGCCACGGTTCTTCGTGCAATGAGAATTGGTCACAAAGCCATCGCGGCCGTTGCGGATGACGTTGAACCCGAGCGTGCAGATTTTGAACGCGAAGATGCCGGTGTCGATTTCAATCTGAACGCCGCCCGGAACCGGCCGGCTTTTGTCGCGCAATGACGCGTGAAAGCGGATCGGCTGCGTTTCTTCGATGATCAGCGCTTCGAAGGGGATGCCGAGCGATTTCGCCAAAGCTTCGAATCTCTGGCGCGAGGGATCGCCGACGACGCCGATGGTCACGCGATTGCGGCGCTCGTCGAGATCGACGAAGACGATTTCCTGACCGTCGAGCGCGGGGCTAACGCTCTTCTTCCATTTGGCGAGCTCGATGACGTCGTAGTCGCCTTTGATGATATTCGGCTCTTGGGCGCGACCTTTGCGGGCGGCGTTTTGCGTCAGGAAGTCCGCGCCGAGCACGTTGGCGATCGCAGACGTCACCTGCGACCGCGCAGTTTTCATTGCGTCCGCGCCGCGCAGTTCAGCTGCGTTCTTCATATAAACTTGCAGCGCGCCCTTTTCGTCGAAAAACATGCCGCCGAAGCCAGGCGCTTGCTCGGCAATTTTCACGAGCTTGTCGTCGAAAGTTGTCACCGGCGCGGCAGGCGCTGTCGGCTTTTCGCTCTGCTGCGCCACGGCGGCTGTCGCCAATGTCATGGCGATCGCCACGACAGACTTGAGTAATATTCTAATGCTCATTGCGCCCTCCAATGAAATCATGCGCGGCGCGGGCGCATATCCCCCGCATCCGCCGCCAAATGGCGCCAATATGGACATCCTGCCGGCGGCGCGTGATGTGCGCCCCAGCATTGCGTCGCTTATTTTAGGAGAACTAGAGCGCTGATCCGCGCTCGGCCACCGGCGTCCACAGGACCTGTTCGATGCGCTCAGCCCCGGTCGCCAGCATCACCAGCCGGTCGAAGCCAAGCGCGACGCCGCAGGCTGGCGGCATTTCCGCGAGCGCCGCCAAGAAATCCTCGTCGATCGGATAGGTCTCGCCGTAGATGCGAAGCTTTTCCTGCATCCGCGTTTCAAATCGCCGGCGCTGCTCCGTCGCGTCTGTCAGTTCGGCGAAGCCGTTGGCGAGCTCGACGCCGCAAACATAGAGTTCGAAACGGTCGGCGAAGCGCGGATCATCGACGTTGGCGCTGGCCAGCGCCGCCTCGCTTAGCGGATAGTCAGTCAGGATCGTCGGCCGCTCGCGACCGAGCAGATGCTCGATCTTTTCCGACATGATCTTGCTGAAGAGGTCCGACCAGCTGTCATCATGAGCGACGCGTATGCCGTCGCGGTCGGCGGCGCGCGCGAGGCCGTCGCGGTCGTCGAGCAGCGCTTCGAGATCGACGCTGGCG
>Ga0233425_10010874_pt1 | contig 10860 bp, 4 predicted proteins | sample Watercolumn_Towu_2_FD_181712 | JGI IMG/M metagenome (GOLD analysis project Ga0233425, IMG submission 181712) | Freshwater microbial communities from Lake Towuti, South Sulawesi, Indonesia - Watercolumn_Towuti2014_140_MG | ecosystem: Environmental > Aquatic > Freshwater > Lake | place: Indonesia...
CCGCGATTCCGATCGGCTGCTCTGGGCGACCCTCAGCGCGAGGTGGTCGCGGTGGACAATGGTGGCTACGGCGCCGAGTTCGCCAGGCGAGTGGCGGCCCTTGGAATCGAGGAGAAACCCATTGCGCCGCGTGGGCCATGGCAAGATCCCTACGTCGAAAGACCCATCGGGACTGTTCGCCGCGAATGCCTCGACCGCGTCGAGTCCCCTGCCCTCACTGCGAAGCATAACCTCCGTACGTCCGAAATCGCGCGTCTGGCCACAGCGTTGCTGCGGCCCTGCTTGTCCTGGACCCACAACCGCCGCACCGCGACGACCTCTCTCGCAGCTTCGACGCCTTCAATCGCACACTCCCGATGTTCGGATGGAATTATTGTCACCCACACCCTCCCGGCCCAATCCCCTGAAGATCCAGTTTCCTATCGGTATCGCTAACGCCCGCAGCACCTCCTCCTTCTCACCTATTGCAGCATTTCGGGACCCATTTCGCGGAAGAGCTCGACCCATGACAGCCAGATGGCCTGCGCGATGGAAATCTTCCCGCTCCTCTTCAGTTCCGCCAGTTTGTCCGGTGTGTCATCGGGCCAGTGACCAATCCAACCTGCAGCGATACCACGGCTCTGCCGCAGAAACGTGCGTTCCTCCTCCGCGCTGCAACTAAGCGGAAAGGTCTCGCCGATGACGATCGGTTTGCCGAAGTCGAACTTCTTCAGGGTGTCGATTTCCTGCGCCAGCTTGCCGGTGCGAGGATAGAGGTGGGGTGAAACGAAATCGAGGTGACCGACGGCTGCCTTGTAGGCCCCCGGGAACGGCAGCATGCCGAGCGTGATCAGGTGCTGCCGATCGTGCCGCCGAATCGCGGCGACCATGCGCGCCGTCCATTCGTGGAAGATGTCGTCACCCTTGCGATTGGGTTGATCGAGGCTCAACCGTTGGCAGAACTCGACGTCACCCATCCGGCCTGTGTACCAGCCATCGGCCCGGCGCGCACTGGCCGCCGGTTCGTTGACCAGGTCGAAGCAGAAGACCGCAGGGCTGCCCGCACAGGTTCGCGCGACAGTCTCCCAGAAGAACTCCTGGGCTTTCCAGCGGTGTTCGTCGTCCATCGCGTCGTACCATGCCAGCCGACGATTGATGTGATAGCAGGCAAGCCCGGTGAGGTGGAGGCGGACGCCCGACTTTTCGGCGATCTGCAACAGCCGGACGAGACTCGCGATCGCTTTCGCGTTCACCTGCTCCGGGGCGGCCAGAAGCGACGGCATCTCGGGATGTACGCGGGCTACGGTGGTGCCCGCCGCTTTCATCTCGGCGAAATCCCGTTCGACGCGAGCCGGTTCCTTCTCCAGGCGCTCCAGGATGTCCACCGAGGCGTAGTTGTGGCCCCAGGGGATGAATCGCGCACCGGACGGTTGGAGCACGAATCCCTTGTTGTCCGCCGAGATTCTCACCGTCCCCATCGCGGGCGAAGTTTGGCCCGCGGCGACCAGCTCTGGTCCTGAAAAGAGCCCGGCGATCGCCAGGAAACCGATGTAGCCGCAGAGCGTGGGCGAGAGAGATTTCATACAGCGGAGAATCGAGCGGACGCCGAGCTTGCGGAGTCCGCCAAGTCGCGCGAGTGAAAAGCACCGAGCTTCCTTCTCGCCATAAGAAGCAGAAGAACGATGTGGCGGTGAGTATTATTAAGAGTCCCTAACAAAATGCCGCAGGGCCGCGACGGGGCGAGTTTTGACGAGGGGGGCCCGATGGGGTCGGGGCGTGAATCGCTAATCCGCCCTGCAACCAGTTGTTACGCGGTAGACCATGATCTGGGTATAGCCAAGGGTTGTCCACGGCGCGAAGTCGCGTGCGCTGTGGGAGGAAAGACTCGCGGCACTGGCCCATGAACTCGGCTTTGATCTCACGAAACTGCCGTCGCCAAAGTCCGACGGCAAGGAAGTGCGCCTGGCCAGTGCGATGAAAGCAACCACCTCGGTGTCGAATCGGTGGCTGGCGGAGCGGTTGAAGATGGGCAAGACCACCAGCATCGGCTCTCTGCTGCGCCGGTTCCGGCTGCAAGGGAAGGCGGAATCGCCGGACTTCAAGTGCGCGGTGTCACGATCACGACAGGACCCCCTACGGATCCCCGGCGCGCTCTTCGACCGACTCGATACAAACAAGGATGGTTTCGTGACGGAGGAAGAAGCGAAGGCGCTGGGGAAGACCAAGCCATGAGGGCAAGATTGTTTCCCGCCCTTGTCCCGGCGGCATTCCGTCTCGGCGCCGTTGTCGGCCGTGAAGATGACGAGGGTGTTGTCAGCGAAGCCGGCTTGTTCGATCGCGGCGAGGATGCGGCCGCAGGCGGCATCGGTCTCCACCACGTAGTCGCCGTAGGGACCGGCTTGGGACCGGCCGCGAAATTCGGTTTGCGGGATGATCGGCTCGTGCGGCGAGGGGAAGGGAACATAGAGGAAGAACGGCTTGGTCTGGCCCCGGCGCGCGAGGATGTAATCGACTGTGCGCTGCGTGAGCGTGGGGTTGACCGTGTACGGATTCCAGTCGGAGAGCGCCGGGCCGGGACGCGAACCCCAGGTTCCTTCCTTGGGGGCGGCGGCTCGGGAGGGGAACCCGGCGATCTGATTCTTCCCCTTGGGCGACGCGATCGTGATGTTGGGGGCGCGCGGAAGGCGGTTGCCATCGATCCAGGCGTAGGGCGGGAAATTGATGACGTCGTCGCCGAAGTAGGTGTCGAAACCGTGGTCCAGCGGTCCACCCGGTACCGGCAGGCTCCAGTCGAAGTCCTCGACGTTCAGCGAGTCTTTCGGGGTGCCGGGCCGGCGAATAGCATTCCAATCCCAGCCGAGGTGCCACTTGCCGAATGCGGCGGTGGCGTAGCCCTTTTGCCGGAGCATCTGCGGCATGGTGAGCTGGCCGGGTTTGAATACCGGGCCGCCAAATGGGCCCACGATTGTGTGGAAGTCGCGCCAGTGGTGGCGGCCGGTGAGCAGCGCGTACCGCGAGGGCGTGCAGATGCCCGAGGAAGAGTGACCGTCGGTAAAACGCACGCCCTGCGCCGCCAGACGATCCAAGTGAGGCGTCGGAATCTTCGAGGCGGGGTTGTTGGCGCCGAGATCTCCATAGCCCATGTCGTCGGCATAGAGGATGACGATGTTGGACGCGGCTTGGGCGGAGATCGTGGTGGCGAACGTCGCGGCGCAGGCGAGCAAGGCGAGGGAAAGACGGAGGGAAGGGACGATGCCCATGGTTGGAATGGGTCTTGGCAGCGGGCGCGGGTGTCGTCAGTGAGCGCGGGGAGGTTCGCGCTTCTGTCGGTGCCGTGCGGGACTTCGTAGTCCCGTCATCCTTCCTGGAATAACGTCATCGCCATCAGGCCGAAGACGATCTGGTCCGACAGGCACTGTGCTTCCACGGCAACGAGTTCCTTGCCGGGGGCGGTGCGCAGCGAGATGATGTCCGCGTGGGTGTCCTTGCCCAGCTCCACCATTTCGTTGGCGGCATAGTGGTGGCCGCCGAATGCGCCGATGTTGTCGTCGTAGTGGTAGGGGTTGATCAGGTCGGTTTCCTCTGAACTGCCGTCCTTGTAATGCAGGATCACGCGCGCATTGGCGATGTGCGACTGCATGGGATAGGTCGTGCCCACGATGAGCAGGCTGACCTCTCGGACCCGAGGAACGTCGACCGGCAGGCGGACATGATTGGGGAGTTCATCCCATCTTCCCAGGAGGAGGACGTTCTTCCGGTGGGTGGAGACTTGGAACGAGGTCTTGGAATCGGCTGACACGAACCGGCCCTGTGGGTCCAGCCGGGCACGCAGCCTTGCAAGTGAGGGCTTGATAACCGGGCGGTGCCAGCGCGAGGTGCTGTTGGGTTTCACATCCCTGCGGTGGAGCGCCTGCATTTCGCGGGAAGTGTAGGTCTGCTCAAAGATTCGTTCCAACTCGGCGTTGCAGCGGGGGGCGATGCTGTAGGGAACGGGCGTCCAGCCGCTGCGATCGATCGGCAGTCCGAGCTGGGGCACGCGCAGGAATGATTCGAGCGGACGGGTGTGGACCGGGACGGCGGTCGCGATGTCCGTCTTCGCGTCGTAGGTCGCCACCACGACGGCGCGGTGGCAGGAAGGCACCCGGACGCGGATACGAGGCGTTCCCACCTCGGTTTCCAGGGTGTATTCGGCCTTCGCGCCATTCACGGTGAGCGTACTGATTGCGGTGCGCCGCAGCGGAATCCGGATCTCGTAGTCCAGTTTCTTGTCGGTCCGGAAGGTAAAGGTCTCCGCCAGACCTGCGCGCGAGAACTCGACGGTGAAACCCGCCGTGGAGAGCGAGGCACGATCCCACGCCGGGGGAAGCAGCGGGGAAAAACGAACCTTGCCGTTGGGCACGGCCGGTTGGATCCCAAACAGCCCCTCGCTCACCGTGCGAAAGAAGAGGCTGGTCCCGTCGGCGAAGTCCGGATGGTGCTCGCCCCGCCCCTGGGCATCGACCTTGTTACACAGGCTGCCGGCGGCGGTCACGCTGTGCATGACCGAGTAACAAACGCCTCGGAGGATCCGGTGCGCATAATCATCAAGACCGGCCTGATACGCCGCCAAGGCCGTGTGCAGCGCCTCGTTGGGGGCGCGATCGCGGCTGGTGTGCAGCACGCCGGACGGTTCGGTGGGCCGCCAGGGGGAAGAGTACGGGATCAGCCCGCCGCCGGGCGTCTGGATGTGCTCGAGCGTGTCGCGGGCAAACGCCACCATGCGAGCGGCGCGTTGCGGCTCAGCCAGCCCCACTTCGATGGGATGATAGATGCTCGGCAGCTCCACCGACCGATGAAGGCGTTGCAGGCCGATCGTGTCCTTGTATTCCGCATACACGCCTTGATCCTCGAGCCAGAGTTCGCGGTTCATTCCCTGACGGATCTTCTCAGCTTCCGTGGCAAACGGAGCCGGGTCGCGGCCCATCAGCGGCGCGAGGGCGGCCATCTGGCGGAACGCGTCGTAATGGTACGCCGACGACTGCGTACACTTGCCGCCCAGATACCAGTGGTAGTCGCTGGTCCAAGTGTTCAGCCAGCTGGTGTAAAGCGAGTCGTTGTCGGGGTCCAGCAGCGCCTTGCGGAAAGCCAGGTTGGTTTCGACGCGGTCCCACATCTGCCGCATCAAATCGGCGTCGCCCGACCACTGGTAATAGTGGAATAATTGATGGATAAAGACCTCATCCATGTTGTAGGCCCATCTGTCCGAGAAGTAGAGGCTGGGAAAACCGCCGGTGGTGTCCTTGGCCACGCGGGGTTTGTGGGCGAGAAAGTTGGAGCGGAGAAAATCGTTCCAGCCCAGCGCAATGGCTCCATAGAGAACCCGCCAACCCAGATAGGGCGCCGCCCAGGCCGTCGCGCCGTGCAAGGCAATCTGCCTGCCGTCCGCCTGCCACCAGGCCGCGCGATAGGCTGGGATGGCCAGTTGCGAGACGAGATCCAACTCCGCGTCGGGGGTTTGCAGCTTGAAGGCCTCCAGCAGCCGCACGCCGGACCGGCGGGATGCGGCGATGTCCTCACTGATCGACGTGGTTTGCGGAGCGTCGCCCTCCGTGATGCGCAGCCAGGATTCCCCCGCCGCGACGTCGTCGAGCACCTTGATCCGCCCGAGCGCCCCGTCGGCGGACGGGATCGCGTCGGCGGCAAGAATGTCATCCACCAAATCAATCCTGGCCGGCGGATACACCGAGAGGCGCGAGACCGGGGCACACACTACATCCGGGATGCTGCTGGCGCCTTTGTCTTTTCGCGCCGGGCCGCGCAGCACCAAGCCGTCCGCGGTAAGAGTGATTGCATTGTTGCGTCGGTGTTCAGCCCGTAGCGGGAGGATCGGAGTCGGCGAGCCGTAGTTGCCCGGATACTTGAAGTCGTACTCGCCGCTGGCGCCGCCATACACCCAAGCCAGACCGGTGCCGGCGGGAAGTTTCCCGGCGGTCAGGTGAACGAGGCAGCCTTTCGCTGGCCGGCTGGATAGAACCTCGAGACGGATCACGCCCTCCTGCAGTCGCCGGTCACGAATCTCGTAACGCAGCGACAGCCCGTCGTAGGACGCCTTGACGTGTTCGGCTTCGTGGGCGGCAAAACGGGCGCCGGGCGTGCTGATAGCCAGATGCAGATTGCCCAGCTTGCCGCCATACCATCCGCCCGACACCGCGAATGCCGGCAGGCTGCCCCCATAGGTGACGAACGGCGCTTCAACGCCATACAACGGCCGGTTGTAGAGTTGCCGCCCGCTCAGATCGAATTCCTGCAGCTTTGATTCCTGATCCACCCTGCGTAGCTCGGCGGCCTGCGTTGCCGTCCAGGCCAGCAACGCCGCCAGCGCCATCAGGGCACGAGGGCGAATTGGCGAGTGGACTAAGGCCAAGGATTCATGTCGCATGATGAAATACGTGTTCTGCCGGTGCGGCCACGGTGTTGGCCTCGACCCGTGCTGTCGGTCCAAGAAATCGAGGCCACACCTCCTGGCGGAGCTTACAACGAGAACCGCGCGGTGAGGATGAATGTCCGAGGATCGATGATCCGGTACGTGTGCGGCTGGCCATTGGGCAACGCCGCCACCGCCTGGAGCCGGCCATCCTCGAAGAGGTTGCGGACGTTCAACTGCAGCCGCAGGCCAATCTTGTTCCGGAGGATCTTTTGGTCGTAGCTGATGCCGCCATCGAAGTAGTACCGGGCCTGGTCGTAGATGACCCGGTTGGGATCATACGCGTTCGGGTCGTTCGCGTAGGCATAGTAGCCGATTGCGCCCTTGTCCTCCCACCGGACGGCGCCACTCACCGCGACGCGGCGCAGCCACTTGTTTTCGGTAATGCCGCGCAGCTGGAAATTGGTCAGGGCGTTGAAGCGCCACCGGCGGATTTGCGGGCGCGACTTGCCTTCGTTCGCCGTGAGCAGTTTGTACGGGGCGAGCACCAAGCTTTCGAGGAAGTCAATCGCCCTCGAGTCTGCCCTCCCGTAAGGGCTCGTGAACCACGGCTGGCCGGTGCGCTTGTCGATGATCGTCTCCCACACTGGGCGACGGGCGTCGATGTACTGCTGGATGCCCGGCGTCACACCCTGTTCGACGACCTTCTGTTCGGCGACGTTCGCCCGCATTGTCCAGGTGTTCGTGGGATTGTAGCTGATCTCGATTTCCGTGCCCTTGGACACCACGTCTGAGGTCTCGGCGATCGGATAAGCGTTCATCAGTGCGAGTTGGTTCACCGGAACCCTCATTTCCGCGGCGACCGCCGCGTCCAATGCCTGGGGCGTCAATCCAGGCGTCGTGGCGATGATCCATTCACGCGCGTTGCTCTGGAGGTTGAACGGATCATTATCGCTGCCGAACGGAAAATCGATGCGCCCGGCGCGCGTCGCGATGGTTCCAGCGTCACCGGTGCGCGAATTGATCTGGGTGTTCTCGTACAGGTTGACCCGCACCACGAGCTGGTTTGCCAGCGCAAACGACACGCCGCGATCCATGGTCTGTGAGGTGGGGTTCGGCAGGATCACCAGGTTCAGGTTTTGCGCGATCGTGGCCGGCCGGAAGCTGTCCGCCTTGTTGTAGTGGAAGGTCAGGCTCCGGACGAAATCCGCGGCCCGCCGCGTCAGTCCCGCTCCGCCGCCCGCCCGTTGCTCGATCCAGTCCCAGCCGCGGAATGGCTTCACGACCGCGCCCAGGGTCTTCGTGGCGCCGTTCCGGCGGAACCAGTCGTCATTCCAGACATCATCCGACGAGTAATCAGGGTTGATGCGGTCCGGCCTTACCCCGGTCGAGGCGGCGTTGCGGTTGAAATTCGCGTCGTTACGCCACCCAAAGGTGGTGACGAGGCGGCTGTTCAGCAGATGATTCTGCAGCACGAGCCCGCGGCTCTTGATCACATTCGCCCGTCGGTAAACACCCGGCATAAAGGCTTCGCCAATCGTCGTCGGCTCCACCACCCATTGGTTTGTCCCGGCATTGAACCAGGTGAAGCCATGGGTGCCGTGGGCGTTTTTCCAAGCGGGCGAGCCATATTCGATATTCTGGCCCTGATTGTCGCCGAGGTAGTAGCGATAGGTCGCCCGCGCCACCGCGATGCCGTCGGCGCGAGTGTACGTGTTGGCAGGCATCCAGGCATGGTTGGATACCATGACGTCGCGGAAACGGTAACTGGCGCTATCGGTGTCCTTGTACTCACCGTAACCGCTGAGGGCATGCTCGCCGAGCCAGCGCAGCCAGGATCGCTCACCCGTCAGATTCAGCTTGTAGGCGATCTGCGCGCGGTAGATGTCGCGCAGGAACGGCGAACGGCTGACCGTGGGCTCGACCGCATTGATGTAAGGGCGGAGAAAGTTCGGGTTTGGCCGGCCATCGAGCAGCTTCTCGTTCACGTCGACCATGACCACCATGGCACTGGCACCGCTCGTGCCGATGAAGGATCGGTTGTACTTCTTCGCATCCTCCCGGAACCAGCCGATCTGCGCGGCCAGGACATGACGCCGCGAATTGATGAAAATCTGGTCGAACTCGGCCATCCAGGTGTTGACCGTGTCCTCCATCCAATTCGCGGCCGCGAGGTTGGTCTCGGTCCAGTCGTAGACTGAGCGGTCCGCGATGCTGCCAATTGTCTGGGCGAGCGGGCCGACGCGCGGAGCCGGAGCACTATCGATGAACCGCTGGTGACCATTGGTCGGGTGGAAGTTCGGTGTCGGCAGCGGATTTGGAGTGGCCGCCGTCGGGGCCGGAATGCCGGAGATGTAGGCGGTCATCCACAGGTTGATCTCGCCGCCGCGGTCAACGAAGATGATCGGCCGGGATAACGCGGTTCCGGGGGAGGCCAGACCGGGGCCAAGGGCCGCGTTTTCCGTGGCCACGGTGGCGTTGTACGGCACGACTCGCCTCACGCCGTTCCGGGTCACGGTCCACGTGCTCGGATCCCAGGTGGGACTGCCGTTCTCCTTCCAATAGGTGATGCCGTCGCGCGGCAGGATCGTGTTGGGCCGCCGGGCCAGGTTCTCATAACGCTCGAAGGATGCGCGCAGCGTTGTGTTCTTGAACGGCCGATACTGGACCATCGCGCTGTAGCGATCGGTCCGGCTGTAGGAGGGCTTCCGCACGTATTCGTCATCCTGATGCACCCCGATGACACGCAGGGCGAGCTTCTCGCGAAAGATGGGGCGGTTCAGATCCAGACTGGCGCGCGTGCCGCCGAGGCTGTCCGTGCGCAGCTCGAGGCTGGAGCGTTCGCGGCTCAGGTTCGCCTGGGCCGGAATCACGTTCACGGTGCCCGAGCCGTTGCCAAGGCCGAAGAGGTTCGAGTTGGGGCCGCGGCTGATTTCGACCGCGTCGATGTTCGACGGATCGAAAGGCGTGCGGGTCACTTCGAAATTACCCCGGGCCTGGTTGGCCGCGCCTATGCCGCGGACGCGGTTCGCGTTGCTGGGGTCGCTCGCGACATTGTCCGTGACCACCCCGTTGCGGTCGATCGCCATGTCGGTATAGTTGCCGGTGCCCTCCGTGTTGGCTTCGTAGAGGAACACATCGTTGAGATCGAGCATCGCGAAGTCTTCCATCTGCTGCTTGGTGACCACGCTGATGGAGGCGCCGAGGTCCTCGAGCTTCGAGTTGATGCGGGTGCCCGACAGGGTGTTGGAGGCGTAGTAACCCTTGTCCGCCGCGCCCGAAACCTGGAAGGGCGAGAGCTCGACGATTTCGGCACTGGGAAGGGGCGTGCTCGACAAGGTGGAAGTCGCGGCCTGAGCCGCCCGGGCCTGGTCCGCCTGTAGAGCGGCCAGTTCTTCCGGGTCCAGCCGGCCATTCCCGTTCTTGTCGTAACGCGCGAGCGTTCGCGCATCGGGGGCAGCCTCCGGGGCGGTCTGCGCGGTCGCCAACTGCGGAGTGGCAATCGCGACGACACAGGCGGCAGCCAGCAGCCGGCGCTGCGGCATGAGCGTTTGTTTGTTGGAGGTCATGGACTATTATTGGTATCAAACTGGATCTTATGGGGGTTGGGCTGGGGTTGTTCACACCACGGGCGCGCGTCACTTCTTCGCCTGGCGGGTCTTGGCGGCGGGCGGCTCGACGGCCGCAAGCGGGAAGCGGCGCACCTCGACGTCGTTGCGCTGGATCGTCCCTGGCGTACTGCGACCGTCGGTAATGAGCTTGTCCAGCAGCGACCGCATTTCCGCCACGCGGGCGGGCTGCTCAGGGGCGAGGTCGTGGGTCTCGGCGGGATCGTTCGCGAGGTCGTACAGCTTGGTCCCGTTGCCGTCGCGGCCCTTGGCGAAGGGACCCGAGGCGGCGCCGGCGATCAGCTTCCAGGAACCGAGACGCACCGCGGGCACGCCGCTGGCCGCGCAGCTCACGGCGTGAGGTCGCGCGGGCTGATCTCCGCCCTGCAGCAGCGCCAGCAGGCTGAAGCTGTCCTCCCCGGCGTTGTCGGGCAGCCGGGCGCCCCAGATGGCGGCGAGCGTCGCGAGCAAATCGGCGTGGTGTGCGAGCTGTCCGCACACCCTGCCCGGTCGCACGACGCCCGGCCAGCGCACGAGGAAGGGCACGCGGTGCCCGCCCTCCCAGGCGTCGCCCTTGTAGCCGCGCCAGGGACCGCTCGGGAAGTGCCCCTTGGCCTCCATTTCCGGGGCGCCGATGTAGGGAGCGCACCCATTGTCGCTCGTGAACACCACGAGAGTGCGCTCGGTCGTACCGCTCCGCTCGACGGCCTCCAGCACGCGGCCGACGAGGGCATCGGTCTCCATCACGAAATCGCCGTAGGGAATCAGCCCGCTCCGCCCACGCCAGGGTTCATTCACCGCGATCGGGGTGTGCGGGGCCGTGAGGGGCAGGTAGAGCAGGAAGGGCTCGGGGCGAGCGGCAGACACGGT
>Ga0233425_10010875_pt1 | contig 10860 bp, 9 predicted proteins | sample Watercolumn_Towu_2_FD_181712 | JGI IMG/M metagenome (GOLD analysis project Ga0233425, IMG submission 181712) | Freshwater microbial communities from Lake Towuti, South Sulawesi, Indonesia - Watercolumn_Towuti2014_140_MG | ecosystem: Environmental > Aquatic > Freshwater > Lake | place: Indonesia...
GTTGTCAATAGTGGTTTTTGCGGAAAATTCCGGAAATGCCGGGGTGCGACGCGGGTCAAAGGTTGACGGAACATTGACGGAACATTTTGTCGGTGAATTTCACCACGAAGCATACGGAGCGCACGAAGGAAAACAGGTCGCACAGGCGTTTCGCGGCGACAACCTTGTGTTCCGTCAATGTTCCGGCAACGCCGACGTTGAATTATTACCGGTGCTTTTGGTTTACGCGCCGAATTTATCGAGGCGGCGGGCGTTGGCTTGCATGTACCGGATGAGGTATTTCGCCTCGAAAATGCCGAGCGAGCCGAGATTCGCGGCGCGTTCGGTGAAGCGTTCCATGCCGTCCCAGCCGGCGATTTCACCGGTGATCATCACGGGTTGCGGATGCCAGGAGTGGCCTTTCACCGGCACGGGCGTCGAGTGGTCGCCGGTGACGACGAGGACGTCGGGGTTGGCGGCGATGAGTGTGGCGAGCGCGGCGTCGGCTTCTTCGATGGCGGCGACTTTTGCGGCGAAGTTGCCGTCTTCGCCAGCGGCGTCGGTGGGTTTGACGTGGATGAAGAGGAAGTCGTAGGTTTTCATCGCGGCGACGGCCATTTCCATTTCTTCGCGCAGGGAGTGGGCGCCTTCGATTTTGGTCATGCCGACGAGTTGGGCGAGGCCTTTGTACATCGGGTAGATGGCGATGCAGGCGGCTTTGAGGCCGTAGCGTTGCTCGAAGAGTTCGATGTCGGGTTGGTGCGCGATGCCGCGGAGGAGGAAGCCGTTGGCGGGTTTGCAGTCTTTGAGGAGCGGCAGGGCGAGTTTGTAAAATTCGGCGATGATTTTCGCGGTTTTCTCCGTCTTGGCGGTGGCGGTGACGGGTTTGACGGTGGCGATGGGCATGCCTTCGTGGCCGGGATCGGAGTTGGTCATCGGCCCTTCGAGGCCGGGGCCGCGGAAGACGACGACGAAACGGTGTCCCTTGCCGGCTTTGATGATGACGTCAACGTCGCCGATTTTCTTGATGGCTTTCGCGAGGATGGCGCATTGGGTTTCGCAGACGGCGGTGTCAATGCGGCCCGCGCGACGGTCGGTGACGAGGCCTTTCGCGTCGAGCGTGCAGAAGTTTGCGCGGGCGGCGACGTCGCCGGCTTTGAGGTCAATGCCGACGCCGAGCGCTTCGATGACGCCGCGGCCGACTTCGACTTCGAGCGGGTCGTAGCCGAAAAGGCCGAGGTGGCCGGGACCGCTGCCGGGGGTGATGCCGTGCGCGACGGGAATCATGCGTCCCATGGCGGATTTTTTGGCGAGCTTGTCGAGGTTCGGCGTCTTGGCAACTTCGAGGGGCGTCTGGAAATTGGTGGACGCGGTGGCGATGTCGCCGACGCCGTCGAAAACGACGAGGGCGAGTTTGGTTTCGTTCGGGGCGGTGAGGCTTTTATAAATGTTGTCGAGGTTCATTTTGGTTGTCTCCTTTAATTTTGCCTTGCAAACATTTCAAGGTCGCGTCATCGTGGCACAAGTTTGACTTTGTTGTCAAAGCCGAAAACGCGGCGTTGACGCGACGAAGTTGCACAATAGTTATGATACGTTCATTCGTCTTTAATAATGGTAAACTTGTCGGACAGGAGTTGGATGTTGACAGCCTGAAACTGGTCATGTTCGACAAAGGGTTACATGTATGGATTGATTTGGAGAATTCCTCCGATCAAGAGGCTCGACCAATCTTGGAGGGTGTTTGTGCGTTTCACCCGCTGGCCATCGAGGATTGTATCCAGCCCAGCGACCGGCCGAAGGTGGATGAATACGAGAATTGCCTGTTCATGGTGATCCACGCGGTGGATTTCACCCGCGCGACGGAAGAGTTCCGCACAACCGAGTTGAATATTTTCATGGGCAAGGATTTTTTGGTTACCTACCACCGCGACCCGTTACGGAGCATCACGGCGGCAATGGACCGCGTCCAAAAGAATTCCATTGCAGTTGCCAAGGCGCCGGACCGTCTGGCGCACACGATTCTCGATTTGTTGGTCGAAAATTACCGGCCGGTGATGGCCGAGTTGTCCACCGAGATCGAAGAACTGGAGCAAAAAGTTTTGTCGGTGAAACCGAAAAACATTTTTTCCGATGTGCTCAAAGTAAAAAACGTAGTCCAGAAACTCCGCCAAATCATCGCGCCGCAACGCGATGTCATTACCCGTTTCGCGCGTGGCGAGTTCAGCCTGGTCCGGGCGCACCTAGTTCCGTATTACCGCGATCTCTACGACCACCTGACGCGGATCAGTGACGCGGTCGAGGCCTACCGCGATTCGCTCACCAACGTCCTTCAGGTTCATCTCAACCTCCAACAAGCCAAGACCAACCAAGTCATCAAGGTGCTCACGGTGCTGGCGACATTGGCGATGCCGATTCTCATCATCACTAGTTTCTATGGCATGAACGTGCCGCATTTTCTGCCGCCGCCGGAAGAACGTTCTCGCATCCATGAGGCTTATTTATGGATCACCGGAATCACGGCGGTCACGACGGGCGCGTTGTACTGGTACCTGAAACGAAACAAATGGTTCTGAGCCGATGAAGGCCACGTTCCTTGATAAGCTCATCGGACGGCTCGACCGGGTTGACCCGCAGAGCCTGCAAAGCGTCGTGCTGAAATTGGCGAGAGAGAAAGGTTTTCTCGAAACGCTGTTCAACACGATCCAGGAAGGCATCATCGTCGCCGACGACGGCGGACGCATCCGCTACGTCAACGCGGCGGCGTGCGACATGCTCGGCATCCCCGCCGATGGCGCGGAGGGTGAATTATTATCGCGGTACTTGCGTGATTTGGACTGGAAAAAAATCTGGTTGGCGGACAAGGAGGAGTGGAGCAAGGTGCTCGCGCATGAGCTGGAGGTTTTTTATCCGCGCCAACGGTTCCTGAGTTTTTACATCGTGCCGTTGCTCGACGAAAAGGAAACGGTCGTGACCGGGCTCGCGGTAATTTTGCGCGACGTGACGGAAGCGCGGCGTCACGCGGCGACAACGATCGAGTCGGAAAAATTTTCAGCGCTGACGCTGCTCGCCGCGGGCGTGGCGCACGAGATCGGCAATCCGCTGAATTCGCTGAACATTCATTTGCAGTTGATGGAGCGCGAATTGAAAAACGCGCCGGCGGCGAAGGCGCAACGGTTGCGCGATGATATTCGCGTGGCGCGCGAGGAGGTCGGCCGACTCGACAAGATCATTAATCAATTTTTGAAGGCGGTGCGCCCGACGAAACCGGATTTGCAACGCGCGTCGCTTAACGACGTATTGATGGAGACGCTCGCGTTGTTGGAACACGAGTTGTCAAACCGCGACATTTTGGTCGAGCAGGAGTTTGCGGACGATTTGCCGAAGACATTGGTGGACCGCGCACAATTGAAACAGGCGTTTTATAATGTCATCAAGAACGCGTTGCAGGCGATGCGCAATGGCGGCATTCTGCGCATCCGCACCGAGGCGACGGATGCGCGCGCGATCGTGTCGTTCATCGACACGGGACATGGCATCGCGTCGGAGCAGATTGGCCGGATTTTCGAGCCGTATTACACGACGAAAAAGGAAGGCAGCGGACTCGGCTTGATGATCGTGCAGCGGATCGTGCGTGAGCACGGCGGCGTGATTGAAGTCGAAAGCAACGTGGGCCGCGGCACGACGTTCCGGATCAAGTTGCCGATTTACGAGAAACGAACGCGGCTGCTCGCGGCGGCAAACGAGAAGAACAGTCAACATGAACAGCGAAATTAGACCGGTGGTGTTGGTGGCGGACGACGAACGCGGCACGCGCGAAGGACTCGAACGCGCGTTGCGCGAGCGATATTCCGTGCTCGTCGCGGAGGACGGACAGAAGGCGCTGCAATTTCTCGAAGCGCAACCGGTGGACGTGTTGATCACCGATTTGAAGATGCCGGGCATGAACGGCATGGCATTGTTGAAGCGCGCGATGTCTCTGCAAAAACCGCCGGTCGCAATCGTGATGACGGCGTACGGCTCGGTGGACAGCGCGGTCGAAGCGATGCAAGCCGGCGCCTGCCATTATTTGCAAAAGCCAAACATCAATCTCGACGAGCTTGAGCTGGTGATTCAACGCGCGCTCGGCGCGCGGCAAGTCGAGGCGGAAAATGCAAGTCTGCGCGAACAGCTCGACCGGAAATTCGGGATGGAAAATATTTTAGGCGAGTCCGCGCCGATGCGCGAAGTGTTCGACGTTGTGCAGCAGGTCGCGCCGACGCGCGCGACGGTGCTCGTGAGCGGCGAGACCGGCACGGGCAAGGAACTCGTCGCGCACGCGATCCATAATTTGTCGCCGCGAAAAAAAGCGCCGTTTGTCGCGGTGCACGCGGCGGCGTTGCCGAGCGCGCTGCTGGAAAGCGAATTGTTCGGACACGAGAAGGGCGCGTTTACCGGCGCGGTCGAGCGGCGCGTCGGGCGGTTCGAGCTGGCCGACGGCGGGACGTTGTTCCTCGACGAGATCGGCGAATTGGAGCCGCAGATGCAGGTGAAATTATTGCGCGTGTTGGAGGAACGGGCGTTTGAGCGGGTTGGCGGACAGAAAACAATTCAGACGGACGTGCGGTTGATTGCGGCGACGAACAAGGATTTGAAGAAACTGGTGACGGAAGGAAAATTTCGGGACGATCTGTTTTACCGGCTCAGCGTCGTGACGATTCCGCTGCCGCCGTTGCGCCAGCGTCGCGATGATATTCCGATTTTAGTGTCGGCATTTTTGAGTGAGTGCAGCGAGGAGAACGGCAAACGCGTCACGGAGTTGACGCCTGACGCGATGAACGTGTTGCTGGCGTACGACTGGCCGGGCAACGTTCGCGAGCTGCGAAACACGGTGGAACAAATGGTGGTGCTCGCGCGCGCGGAGAAGTTGACGTTGCGCGACGTGCCCGCGGCAATCCGCGGCGTGGCGGACGTGACGAAGATCGCGGTGGTGCGCAGCGGGATGACCGTCGAGGAGGCGGAGAAGGAATTGATTGTGCAGGCGCTGAAAGAAATGAAAGGCAACCGGACAAAGGCCGCCGAGAAGATTGGCATCAGCCGGCGGACGTTGCACCGGAAATTGAACGAATACGGATTAACCGATCTATGAATGTAAACGACATCAAGTCAACACCCGAGACGACTGCAAACACAGACGAGAGAAGTATTATACCGATTGATACTATTGAAGACGTAAAAGTACAAAAAGCGGTCTGGTTGCTGGACGTTGGCAGCGGAGTGCGGGTCGTGATGTGGATTCTGGCGGTGTTGGTGGCGATCACAGTAAGTTTGTTGTACACCGCCGACCAATTTCGCGGCCTCGAACGCGCGGAAGCGATGGACATGGCGCAACTGGCGCGCAACATCGCCCGCGGCCAGGGGTTTACCACTTATGTCATCCGTCCGCTGAGCCTCTGGCAAATGCAAGACACCCGCGAGGATCATCAACCGATGTTCATGAATCATCCTGATCTTGTGAATCCACCTTTATATCCGGTGGTATTGGCCGGATTATTCAAGCTCCTGCCGTCTTCGTTGTTTGAGCACAAACTGACAGACATGGTGTACAAGCCCGAGCGCTGGATTATTCTACCGTTTAATCAACTTTGCCTGATGGGGGTGTTTTTGATCATGTATTTCTGGGGACGGCGGTTGTTTGATGAGAAAATTGCGGCAACGACAGTGCTGTTGTTGATGTTTTCCGACATGCTCTGGTTCTTCAGCGTCTCCGGATTGCCGACATGTTTCTTGATGTTGCTGTTCATGGGGTCGTTATATTGCCTATGGCTGGCGGATCAACAGTGGCATCCGGAAGCAATCGATCCCGACGCGGAACCTGTGCCGCCAGAAGGATCAACATGGAAGGGATGGGTGTTGGTTGTGGTGAGCGCGGTGTTGATGGGGGCGTGTTTTCTGACGCGGTACTCAATGGGATTTTTGTTCATCCCGGCGGTGGTATACGCAGCGCGCGTGTGTCGAGGGCGCGGTATTATTGTCGGAACATTGGCGTACGTGTTAGTGCTTGCTGCGGTGATTACGCCATGGCTCATGCGCAACTATTCCATTTGTGGAACACCATTGGGGCTTGCTCTGTATGAATTCGCCAACGGGATCTCGCCGTCTCAATTACACCCGAATTTTGAACACGCCTTCGAGATTTCACCTGTTGGCACACGATTACTGGCACAATCCCGTATTTACCTCTACGAAATCTTCAAGGAACAAGGCTCGGATTTTTTGGGGTTCTTTTTTATTGTGGGATTGCTGTACGGCTTCCGCCGTAAATCAACAATGCGCGTGCGGCGATTTGTCTTGGCTGGAGTTTGTTGCGCGATCCTGGCGTTGTCCTGCATTCAGGTGTTCTACGACATCGAACAAGGCCCCCGTCGGTTCATTGCCGGTGGAAACTTGCTTGTGCTGTTCACTCCATTGATGGCGGTGTTCGCGGTGGCGTTCTTCTATTTGTTACTGGATCGAATCGCGTTTCCCGTGCGACTATTGCGGCTTGGAGTGATCGGTTTGTTCATTTTGGCAAACGGCGGGGCCTTGTGGTACTCACTGTTGCCGCCCCGGCGCGGAGCATATCCATATCCACCGTACTGCGCTTATTACACCTCCATCGTCGCCAATTGGTTTGAAAAAAATGAAGTTGGCGCCAGTGACATGCCATGGTCCATCGCCTGGGTCGGCGACCGCCGTTGCGTCTGGTTGCCAACAACCGCCGACGACCTGGTTGACGTCCACGACAACATCGCGCCAAAAGGAATCAACTTCATTCTTCTCACGCCATACCTGCTTGACCGAAAATTCCAGAGCGACTTCACCAAGGGTGAATATAAATCATGGTTCGCCGTCGTCAGCGGCCGCGTGCCACAAAATTTCCCCCTCAAAACCGTCACCCTCTTTGCGCCTGCCGGCGAACAAATCCTTTACGCCGACCGGCCCCGTTGGGCCAACAAGCCCGTCGGCGAGGCGCCAACCCGCGAAAAGAAAAAGAAACCCGCCGAAGCCGGCGCGGCTTCCAATAAACCACAACAATAACCGCACAACCCCGTGACTGATATCATCGCCATCCTTCTTCGCTCGGCATTCGCCTTCTTGCTCGCCGTGGTCGGCGGCGCCGTCAGCGCGCACGTTGGCATCTCGCATCGTCGCCTCTGTGGACTCATCAGCCTCGCCGCTGGAACACTCCTCGGCGTCACGGTTTTCTCCATCCTGCCGGAAAGCCTCGAGGCGATGCGCTGGTGGGAACTCCTCATTTCCGCCGGCTCCGGTTACATCGTTTTCCTGCTGCTGAGCCGATACGTCTTTCACGTCTGTCCCGCCTGCGCCGCGAGCCACTTCGACGAAACCACCACGCACCGCTTCAGCGAAATCGCCACCGCCCTCGTCATCGCCCTTGGCATCCACAGCACAATGGACGGTGTCGCCCTCACGGCCGGGCACGAAACTCACGCCGGCACCGGCCCTCTCGACCTCAGTGTCCTCATCGCCATCTGCGTCCACAAAATGCCCGAAGGCCTTGCCCTCGGCGCGTTGCTCCTCGGCGCCGGCTTCGCGCGTGCCCGCGTCATCGCATGGGTCGCCGTCGTCGAATCCACAACGCTTCTCGGCAGCGCCCTCGGCCTCTGGGGACTGCGTCACGTTTCTGAATGGTGGATGCTTGCCGTCCTCGCCCACGCCGGCGGCGGCTTCATCTACCTCGCTGCGCACGCCGTCTTCGGCGAACTTCTCGAACACGGTAAAGCCATCGTCTTGGGTGGTTTCATCGGCGGCATCCTCCTCATCGGCGGCCTCAATCTCCTCATGCGATTCCTATGAAACGCGGATTCATCATCGCAATCGTCATTCTCTTCGCCGCCGCCATCATCACCGGCATCGTCCTCCACCTCAAGCATCGCGCCGCGCGTCCCCTCGCGCCGCCCCACTCCGTCCGCACCCATGCCGGCGCCAACTACGTCGCCCAAGTTCTCACCGTCGCCATCCGCCGCACCGGCACAAACCACCACCTCATCATCACCGCCCGTCTCGAAAACCCGAACCCCGCCGCCATCACGCTTCACCGCGACTGGTTCATCCTTGTTGACGGCACCCGCGAATACTTTTCCCCCGAGACCAACGCCGCGCAACCCGCGCGCATCCAACTCCCCGCCAACGCCGCGAGCGACCGCGAACAATTCACCTACGCCATCACCCACAAAAGCCTTGCCGGCGTGCTCTCCTGGATGGACGGCTACCAACACCTCGTCAAAATCAAATCCGCCCGCTACTACCAATCCCGCCTCGCCGACGGCGCCACCGTCACCTTCAACCAACTCGACTGGTAAACCCGCCGTCGCGGTTCACCGGAACATGTTCCGTCAATGTTCCGTCAACATTGACCGTCGAACCGCGTTGCGCCGCGCATTGACTTTGCGCCAGCTTTCGGCATGATTGCCGCCGTCATGAAAATCCGCGTCGTCTTCGCCAGCCTGTTTTTCGCGACGGCAACTTCGTTGCTCGCCGCCAACACCAATTCCGTTGTCCGCACCATCACCTTGCGCTCCTGCATCGAACGCGCCCTCATGGACAACCTGGAGATTCGTTTCGAACGCATCAATCCCAGCATCGCCTCGTGGGGTGTCACCCTCGAAGCCGGCGCGTTCGACCCCAACTTCACCGCCGGTGCGATCTACAACGATTCCAGCACGCCGTCCGCCACCGCGGGCCCGACGGAAAAACGCCAGCTCACCCCGACACTCGGCCTCGACGGCACATTGACCAGCGGCACCGGCTACAACCTCGGCGTCACCGATTCCCGCACCGGCGGCACCGGCTACAATGATTACCTCTACACTGGTAACGCGTCGTTGACGCTGACGCAGCCGCTCCTGAAAAATTTCGGCTTCGACGCGAACACCGCCCAGTACCGCGTCGCCCGCAAAAAACGCGACATCGCCATCCAGAATTTCCAGATGCTCGTGATGAACAAAATCGGCGACGTCAGCAAAGCCTACTACGAACTCGTCTACGCCATCGAAAACCACAAAGCCCTCGTCGAGGACCTCGGCCGCGCCAAACAGTTGCTCGACGAAAACCGCCGCCGCGTCCAGATCGGCGTCATGTCGCCGCTCGACGTGACGCAGGCCGAAGCCGGCGTCGCCGAGCGCGAAGAAGTCGTCATCGTCGCCGAACGCACGATCAAGGACAACGAGAACACGCTCAAGCGCCTCATCACCGGCGAAATGCAACGCTTCCAGGGCGAATCGCTCGCGCCGGTGGATTACCCGATTGTCGAAATGATCGAGACCGACGTCACCCGCAGCACGCGCGCCGCGCTCGAATCGCGCCCCGATTTCAACGCCGCCAAACAGGAAGTCGAGCGCCAGAACATCCTCGTCAAATGGAAACAGAACCAACTCTGGCCCGAACTCGACCTCCAAGGCAGTTACGGAATGAACGGCCTCGCCTACAGCGGATTCCACACGCTCACCGCTCGCGAATTCAGCAACGACAACCCGGCTTGGAGCGTCGGCCTCTCCATCAGCTTCCCGCTCGGCAACCGCAAAGCGCGCTCCCACTACAACATCGCCCGCCTCGACCGCGAACAGGCGTTGATCACCCTCAAACAACTCGAACAAAACATCGTCCTCGCCGTCGACAACGCCGTCGGCCGCCTCCAGACAAACCTCAAGCGCGTGGACGCCACCCGCGCCGCCAGCCGCCTCGCCGCCGAATCGCTCAAGGCCGAGGAAACAAAACTCCGCGCGGGCGCCTCGACGAGTTTCCTCGTCCTGCAAGCGCAGTCCCAACTCGCCGCCGCGAAAGCCGCCGAAATCCGCGCGCGCGCCGACTACAGCGAATCGCTCATCACGCTCGACCTCGCCGAAGGCAACACGCTCCGCAAAAACAACATCACGCTCGACGATAGATTTTAACACATGCACCCGGTCCTCTTTCGCCTCGGCCCGCTCGACATCCACACCTACGGCGTGCTCGTCGCGGTCGGGTTCCTGCTCGGACTGACCATCGCCGGGCGCCGCGCCCAACGCGAAGGCATCGAATCACGCCACGTCAGCGACCTCGGCATCTGGCTCATCCTTGCCGGCATGGGCGGCGCAAAAATTTTCCACATCGTTTTTTTCTGGAACGAATTCATCGGCGCGTGGCGCGCCGAGGGCATCCGCTCACTCCGCGAAGGATTCGTCTTCTACGGCGGCTTCCTCGCCGCCATCGCGACGACGATTTATTTTGCCCACCAACGAAAACTGCCGCTCTGGAAATTCGCCGACATCCTCACGCCGACCGTCGCGCTCGGCCACGCCTTCGGGCGGCTCGGCTGTTTCTTCAACGGCTGTTGTTTCGGCGCTCCAAGCCACGCGCCGTGGGCGCTCCGGTATCCAGACGAACACATCGCGCACGGCCTGCCGGTGCACCCGACGCAACTCTACGAAGTTGCCGGCAACCTGGTTTTATTTTTCGTCCTGAGCGCGTGGCTGCCGCGCCGCCGTTTCGACGGACAAATCTGGTGGTGGTACGTCCTCGCCTACGGCGCGCTCCGGTTCGCCATCGAATTTCTCCGCGGCGACTACGAAGTCCATTATTTCGGCGTGTTCACCATCGCCCACGTCATCGCCGCCGGCTTGATGTTGACGGCCGCCGTCGCGTTGGGTGGTCTGGTGAAATGGCGCGGCGAACTTCGCCGGTCGTAACCACCGGAACACAACCGCATCGCAGGTGCGGCGCGCCGCGCTGTCCGAAATTCCAAGCCGGAGCGATGCCGTGGGAATGGGGAGCGCACGCGGCTCGCGTGCGGTCGTCGCCGGCTCGGCGACGACCATCGGGTTGTGTGGCAAGGAACACCGTTTGGTTTTTCCAATCGGTGTC
>Ga0233425_10010876_pt1 | contig 10859 bp, 8 predicted proteins | sample Watercolumn_Towu_2_FD_181712 | JGI IMG/M metagenome (GOLD analysis project Ga0233425, IMG submission 181712) | Freshwater microbial communities from Lake Towuti, South Sulawesi, Indonesia - Watercolumn_Towuti2014_140_MG | ecosystem: Environmental > Aquatic > Freshwater > Lake | place: Indonesia...
CGGCTTTCCACTTCCACGATGCATAGGCGGCAGGCCCCGTAGGGTTCCAGTTTTTCGTGATAGCATAAGGTCGGAATATGGATCCCGGCTTGTTGGGCAACCTCCAGAATGGTCATCCCGTCCGTGGCCTTGACTTCTTTTCCGTCGATTTCAAAAAGGATTTCGCTCATTTTTTCTTGCTTTCTCTGACTATCGTTCTCGCTTCTTCCGAGATTGGAGGGGGCACAGGCTCGCCGGAGATCTTCCTTACCGCACCGAACCGTGGAGGACAAACCTCAAAACAGGTCCCGCATTTGGTGCATTTTTCCTGCTCGACGATATGAATCCGGTTTTTCCCGCCGTCAATGGCCTGGGCCGGGCATTTCCTCTGACAAATCATACAGGCCTGGCATTTTTCCGGATCGATCACATAGGCGATCAATTCCTTGCAGGAAAGGGCCGGACAGCGTTTTTCCTTGATATGGGCCTCATACTCCTCCCGGAAATATTTCAAGGTACTTAAAAAGGGGTTGGGGGCACTCTTACCCAGGGCGCAAAGGGCGGCCTCGATGGCCGTCTCCGACAGGGCCTCCAAAAGCTCAATGTCTCCCTCTCGACCTTTTCCTTGGGTAATATTCGTCAAGATCTTGAGCATCTGCCGGATACCTTCCCGGCAGGGCACGCACTTACCGCAGGACTCATCGGTCAGAAAGTTCAGGAAATAGCGGGCCACATCGACCATGCAGGTCTCTTCATCCATGACGATCATCCCACCGGAGCCCATCATGGATCCGGCTTTGGTCAGTTCATCAAAACCCACTTCCAAATTCAACAGGGATTCAGGGATGCATCCTCCGGAAGGCCCTCCGGTTTGCACGGCCTTGAACTTCTTGCCTCCGGGAATCCCCCCGCCGATCTTGTAGATAATATCTTTCAGGGGGATGCCCATTGGGACTTCCACCAGGCCGGTATTGGTGATCTTTCCGACCAGGGAGAAGATTTTTGTCCCTTTACTGCTTTCCGTTCCATATTGGGTGAACCAGTCGGCCCCTTTATTGATGATCAAAGGCACATTAGCCCAGGTTTCGACGTTATTCAAAACGCTCGGCCGGCCCCAAAGCCCGACGATATTGGAGCGGATGTACTTCGGCCGGGGCTCGCCGGCCCGACCTTCCAGGGCGGTCATAAGGGCGGTGGATTCACCGCAGACAAAGGCCCCGGCACCTTGGTGCACCAAAACCTTACAGTTAAAATTTGAGCCTAAGATATTCTTTCCCAGGAAGCCGTATTCCTCAGCCTGTTTGATGGCCAGGTTGATGTTGATTACGGCCAGGGGATATTCCTGGCGCACATAAATATAGCCTTCTTGAGCGCCGATGGCATAGGCCCCGATGATTAAACCTTCCAGGATCGAATGAGGATTCCCCTCCAGGAGGGCCCTATCCATAAAGGCCCCGGGGTCGCCCTCGTCGGCATTGACGATCACATATTTGATCGGCTCCGGCGCATTTCGGGAGCCTTCCCATTTCCGGCCGGCCGGGAAACCGCCGCCGCCTCTTCCTCGCAGATTGGATTTTTTCACTTCCCCCAAGACCTGCTCCGGGCTCATTTGGAAAAGGGCTTTGGACAAAGCGGAATATCCCCCAATGGCCAGATAATCATCAATGCTTTTAGGATCGATTTTGATATTAACGCCGATGAGGTTCCGTTCCTGGTTTTTATAAAAGGGGATATCCGATTCGCGATTGGCCTTTTCCCCCGTGGCAGGGTCCACATAGAGGAGCCGTTCGACGATCTTTTTCTCTTTGATGGTCTGGGAGACGATCTCCGGGACATCTTCCGGTTTGACCTGGAGGTAACAGATCTCTTCAGGATAGATAACCAAAAGAGGACCCCTCTCACAGAACCCGGGACACCCGGTTCCTTTAGCATCGACCTCGGCCTTTAAACCCTGTTTTTCGATCTCGGCCTTAAAGGCGGCGATGACCTCATTGGCCCCGGAGGCCAGACAACCGGCCCCGGCACAGATGGAGATTAAGGGTTTATTCGGGTCCCTTTGGGATAATAGTGTTTGTCTGAATTGCTCTAATTCTTCAGGAGAATTTATCCGCGCCATAATCTTTCCCTAATCAATCTTTCTTAAAACGTCGCCGGTCTGGGTCGGCGTCATCTTGCCATGGGTCTTGCCGTCCACTTCCAGGACCGGTCCCAAGGCACAGCAACCGAGACAGTTCACCGTTTCCAGGCTGAACTTCAAATCCAGATCCGTTTCCCCGGGTTTAATGCCGGTAAAATCCTGTACCGTATCCAGGACCCGCGAGGCCCCCCGCACATGGCAGGCCGTACCCATGCAAATATGGATTTCATGTTTCCCCTTCGGCACCAGACTGAAGGCCTTATAAAAGGTGGCGATGTGCTGAATGCGGGTCATCGGCACCTGCAATCGTTCGGCGATACGCTCCAAGGCTTCTTTGGGAAGCCAGTGATTTTCAGCCTGAATATCCAGCAGCACCTGAATAAGCGAACTGGGCTCACCATGATGTTTATCGATGATCTGATCGATGCGTTCAATATTCATATCTTCTTATCCTATTTTCCCTTTATCCTTTGACGTTGGCCCGCCTAAATGGTTTAGGCCAGCGCATAACGCTTCAACCCCTCGTCATACCGCACCAGACGATGCCGGGAAGAGGTGTTCAGATGCTTGGAGACCTCCGATGGGGTCAGACCGACGCCTTTGGCGATATCCGCCGTCGTCAGCGGCCCTTCCCTTAAAAGGGCAATGATTTGTCCGATGGCCAGTTTTTCAACAATGGTTTCATTAAAAAGCTTGGTCAATTCCTCACTGGCGAAAAATTTATGATACTGTTCTTCCGACATCACCGGGGCCCGCAACCTTTCCCGTTCCACCAGCCGGATATAGGGAATAAGCTCGGAGACGGTGTCCAGTTTCAGCTTCAGGTTTTTTTCATCCAGGCCTTCACTCCGGCCAAGCGGTCCCAATTCTTTTATCTTTTTGACGAAATCATTAACGCTTTCCACGAAAACGTTGGCTTCCGCCCCGGACATAAAGGACATGCGCAGCCGTTCCGGATTAATCCCCTGGTGGGCCAGAATCTTTCGGAGAAGAAGGGTCATATTCAAGGTATGATAATTTCCGTGGGTGATATAGTTACATTCACCCAAATGGCAAGCCCCGATAAAGACCCCGTCCGCCCCTTTGGAGAAGGCCCGGAGGACAAAAGCGGGATCGATCCGCCCGGAACACATGACCCGAATCAGCCTGATTTCAGTCGTATATTGTAGTCTGGAAACTCCAGCTAAGTCCGCAGCGCCGTAAGCTCACCAGTGGCAGACAAAACCGATCACTTTTGGTTTAAACTTATGTCCTGTACTCACGCTTTCTCATCTCCCTACTTTGATCTCTAATAAGGATTTACGGCCTTTTACTTTTGAGGTCTTTTACTTGAATCCTGGAATCCTCGACCCCTTGGATCCTTCTCTTATTTACCAGGCGCCGACCGCCGCATCGATTTCACTCAAGATTTCCGTATCGGTAAAATGCTTCAGTTGGATGGCCCCGGTAGCACATTTGGTATTGCAGACCCCGTCTCCTTTGCAAAGCACCGGATTGACCCTGGCCTTGCGGCCGGCCGGGGTCTCATAGAAATCAATGGCCCCATAGGTACAGGCGGTGATGCAGGCCCCGCAGGATATGCACTTATCCTCGGCCACATCGCAGACCGATCCGGAGGCCACTACCGTATCATTAGACAGAAGCGTTAAAATCCGTCCGGCCGCCCCATAGGACTGATTGATCGTCTCCTGGATGAACTTGGGATAGTGGGCCAGCCCGCAAAGGAAGACACCGTCGGTGGCAAATTCCACCGGCCGTAATTTAACATGGGCTTCTTTAAAGAATCCGTCGGGACTCAAGGTCACTTTGAAAAATCCGGCTATTTCCTTAGTGGCTTCAGACGGAATAACCGCAGCGGCCAAGGCCAAAACATCCGCGTCCAGCTCCAGCTTTTTTCCCAGGATATAGTCCGTGGCCGTCACCTTTAGGACCTCACGGCCGTCTTCGGCCGTTCCAGGCTCTACCACTGGGGGATCCTCGGGCTCAAAGCGAATGAACTTGACATCTTTCTCCGAAGCCGCCCGGTAATAGTCCTCCCGGAAGCCATAGGTGCGCATATCCCGAAAAAGGATAGTGACGTCCATCTGGGGATTGCGTTCTTTTAAGAGCAAGGCATTCTTGACGGATTCACTGCAGCAAATCCGGCTGCAGTAATTCCGGTCCTCATTGCGGCAGCCCACGCATTGGATCATGACCACACTCTGGGAGTTCAGCACCTTTTCATCACCCTGAGCGATCTTCGCTTCTAATTCCACATGGGTCATCACCCGCTCGTTTTCCCCATAGAGATATTCGGTGGGGGTATAGACATTGGCCCCGATAGCGATAACGGCGCCTCCGTGTTTTATCTCGGTGACCCCCCGGTCGGACTTCACCTTGGTCACAAAGCTGCCGATGTACCCGGTGGCCTCGAGGATCGTCGCCTCCGTATAGACATGGATGGCCGGATGCTGATAGACTTGGCGGATCAGGTCCTTGAGATAGGTCTGCACATCCAGGCCTTCCAGGGTGTAATGGATTTTTTGAGCCATGCCCCCGAGGTCGGCAGTCTTTTCCAAGAGGTGGACCTCATGGCCCTGCTTGGCAATGGAAAGGGCACAGGTCATACCGGCAATCCCGCCGCCCACCACCAAGGCCGCTTTATTGACCGGCAGATCATATTCCCGCAGGGCCTCCAAATGGCAGGCCCGGGCTACGGACTTACGAATAATATCCTGGGCCTTTTGGGTGGATTCTTCCTTTTCTTTGGAATGGACCCAGGAGTTGTGCTCGCGGATATTGGCCATTTCCAGGAAATATTGATTGAGCCCCGCCTCTCGCAGGGTATCCCGGAACAAGGGCTCCAGGGTCCGGGGACTGCAGGCCGCCACCACCACGCGGTTGAGCCCCTTTTCCTTGGCCAGCTCGGTAATTTCCTTGGCTGAATTGGTGGCACAGGAAAAGACCTGATTTTGAGCATGGACGACATTGGGCAGCGATTTACAGAATTCCACCGTATCCGGGACATTGACCACGGCAGAAATATTAGCCCCGCAGTGGCAGACAAACACCCCGACCTTGGGATCTTCCTGGGAGACGTCTTTTTCTTCCGGATAAATCCTTTCTTTGGTCAGCTTCCCTCGGCGATAGTCCAACTGTTCGGCACATTGGGAACCGGCACCGCTGGCACTGAAAACCGACTCGGGGATATCCACCGGCCCTTGAAAGCCTCCGCTGACATAAACACCCGGACGGTTGGTGACCATCGGATTGACCTCATCCAGTTTACAAAACTTGTGGTCATTCAGCTCGATGCCGAATTGTTGGGCCAGCTTCGAGCCGTTAACCGGGGGATTCAGACCCACGGACAAGACGACCATATCGAATTCTTCTTCTTTGACCCCTTCATCGGCAGTGGCATATCGGACGAAGACATTTTTAGTAACCGGGTCCTCTCGGACAATGGAGGTGTAACTGCGGATAAAACGAACCTCCGCAAGATTCTCCGTCCTTTGGTAATACCTTTCAAAATCTTTCCCATAAGAGCGCACATCATTATGAAAAATGGTGCACGCCGCCTCGGGGTGATGATCTTTGGTCAGGATGACCTGTTTCTGGGTATAGGTGCAGCAGACGGCCGAGCAATAACTGTTGGCCCCCTGAGGGTTAATCTGCCGGGAACCGACACACTGAATCCAGGCCAAATTCTTGGGGTGCTTCAGATCGGAAGCCCGCAGGATCTCTCCGCCATAGGCCCCGGTGGAGGATAAGAGCCGTTCATAATCCATACTGGAGACGACGTTTTGAAATTCCCCGTAGTGATAATCCTCCCGCACCTTCGGATCGAAAGGCTCCAAACCGGCGGAAAGGATAACCGCCCCGACCCGCACCTCCATCTTTTCCGGTACCTGATGAAAATCGATGGCCTTATTCTCGCAGACGTTTTCACAAATGCGGCATTTCTTTTCTTTGAGATAGAGACAGCTTTGGTCGATATAGGTGATTAAAGGAATGGCCTGGGAGAAATAAATATGAATGGCCTTATTTTGGGATATCTCCTGATTAAACACATCCGGATAGGAGACCGGGCAGTATTCGACACAGGTGGTGCACCCGGTACATTTCTCCTCGATAATGTATCGGGGTTTCTTGTTCAGGGTGACGGTAAAATTTCCCGCTTCCCCAGACACATGGTCCACTTCCGTATAGGTAAGAACTTCGATGTTTGGATGCCGGCCGACCTCGACCAGTTTGGGCGCCAGGATTCACATGGAGCAGTCATTGGTCGGGAAGGTCTTATCCAGTTGGGCCATGTGGCCCCCGATACTCGGTCCCCTCTCTACCAGGTAGACCTTAAAACCGGCCGCGGCCATGTCCAGCGAGGCTTGAATCCCGCTGATCCCGCCGCCGACGATCATCACATCGCCAATCTGTTCTCCTGTGGGGCTATTACAAAGCTGTTCCATCTGTTCTTTTTCCAATGCTTTATTCCCTCATTAGATTTCTTCAGATTCACTGACAGGTTGCTCAAAAAGGTCCGGGTACAAGGCGCCCGAAATCCCGAGGAATGAGGCGTACATCGAAGTACGTCGCAATGACGAGGGATGAGGGCAACGCAGTAGACGAATTTTTTCAGCAACCGGTCAAATCGCTTCCTGTATAATTTCGGTTATATCCTTAATTTCTATTCGTTCGGTAATATCCAGGGTCAAACGGCTGTCCTCGAACATGGCAATGCAATAGGGACAGGCCGTGGTCAGTATTTCCGCACCGGCCGTCAAAGCCTGTTCCAGCCGTAATTCGGAAAAGCGTTCACCTTTTTGGGTTTCCATCCAGATCCGGCCGCCGCCGCCGCCGCAGCACAGACTGTCTCGCCTGGCATCAGCCATCTCCAGCAACTCCAGTCCCGGAACCTTTTTCAAAGCACCCCGAGGTTCATCAAAGACCCCGTTATGACGTCCCAGGTAACAGGGATCATGATAGGCCACTTTTTTTCCATAGGCTTTGGTCAACTCCAATTTCCCCTCTTGAATAAGACCGAAGAGAAATTGGCTGACATGAATGATTTCAAAGTTGACCATAAAATCAGGATATTCGTTTTTAAAGGTCTGGAGGCAATGAGGAGAAGACACCAGGATTTTCTTGACGCCGTTATCGATAAAGGTCTTGATGTTTTCCCGGGCCAGGCGTTTGAATAATTCCTCTTCCCCGGTCTTGCGAATACTTTCCCCGCAGCAGTTCTCCTTTTCCCCTAGAATCCCGTAGTCCACCCCGGCCTGATTAAGAATCGTGGCCGTCGCCCGGGCCACCTTCTTCAATCTGGGATCATAACAGAGGTAACATCCGGGGAAGTAGAGAAATTCCATGCCTTCAGTGAACGTCGGAACGGAAAGCCCTTCGGCCCAGGCGGCCCTCTTTGAACGGTCTTCACTCAGGGGATTGCCTTCCCCGACCAGGCTGGCACTGGCCGTGCGTACCGGTTTGACCGATGCCGGGAAGACCCCGTATTCGGTGGCGATCCGGCGCAAAGCAACGCCTGATTGGATCTGCTGCACGTCCCGGGGACAACGCTGAGGGCAGCGGCCGCAGGTCGTGCACCGCCAGATCTCATCGTTTTCAATATCGGTCAAGCCGAAGGTTGCCTCCCGAACGATTTTGCGCATACTGAAGGTTCGAACCCGGTTCCAGGGGCAAACCGTATCACATATTCCGCATTGAAAGCATCGTTTGAAGGCATCGCCGCCGTTGGCCTTGATGACGTCTATAATCTCTTTGTAGGGCGCTACTGTCTCCACGGTCTTCCTTTTCCTTTATATAACGAAATATCTTTTCGTAGTTCTTATTCTGAATTCTGACTCCTGGATTCTGAATTCTAGAATTTTAGCCCTTCTTGGATTGGTTGAGGCGGTTGATACTGTCCATGACCTTATCCAATCCATATTTATCGACTAATGACTCCAATCCCACTTCCACCTCTTCCGGCTTGGGCTCTTCTTCGCCTTCCTCTTCCCGTTCTTCATAGGTCAAGGCATCAACCAGGCACCATTTGACACAGAGAGGCTCCTCTTCGCCTTCGCACATGTCACATTTCAGCGGCAGCCCGGAATCGGGTTCTTTAAAAAGATCCCGGGAGGGACAGGAGGCCCGGCAAAAGGCGCATTCATCATATTCTTTGCCGTCGATGACATACTTATCCCGGCCCATACACTCGGCTTTGGCATATTCACCGGCGTAAACCGGAACATAGAGGTCTCGAAGCGGCTCGCGGATCACCCTGATGCGCGACCTGGCGGGATTGTTGCTGCCGTATTTCGGGGCGGCATGAAAGGCCGAGCAGATCACTTCACAGGCCCGGCAGCCGTTGCATTTATCCACATCCACTTTTATGCTTTTAACTTTTTTCTTGGTTTTCTCAGCCATGACGGTCATACCCCCTTCTCTTTATCCGCCGCGGTCTCAGTGGCAGGGGACTCTCCGGCATGGTTATAGATCCCCCTTCTCTCAAACTCTTCGTAGACGTAATCCAACCCCAATTCCGCCAAGGATTCTTTCGTGGGGATTCCCTCATTATTCCAGCCCTTGAATCGGTAATAGGTATCCAAAAGCTCTTTTTCTAGTTCGGGAAATCGTTTCTTCCAGTGGTCTTCCGGTGGCTTTTCGTCTTTCCTTCGCATACCCCGGCGAATATTATTGGCCCGTACCAAGGTCCGGTACCGCTTAACGGCCTGGGTCAGTTTTTCCTCATCCATCTCGATGCCCGCTCCGGCCGAGATAAATTTCGGATAGTTGTGGATATGATAGGGAGGTTTCAAGGGAAAGGAGGAAAGACCGGCGCACATCCCCAGAGCGTCATCAATGTAATGCATCTTCTCCTGCCAATCGACAATATCACAACACATCTGAACCGTCGGATAAAGGGGCATGGATTTTTCACCCCGAGGTTCCCAGTCCAGAAAAATTTGTTTGAATTTCTCATCCGGGACCTGAAACCAATCCTTGACAAAGGCTTCCCGCTCTTCCATGGTCACAAAAGGACCTTGCGGAAACTGCCCTTCAATCTGAGTAATATTGATTTTTTCTCCGGTAGCGTACATTAAGAAGTAAATGGGATTGAGCATGGACAGTTTTAAAGGCAGTTGCTCAATTTTTTTGATATTATTATGGGCATAGGCTTCGGCGCCTTTGCCGATATGCTTGGCCGCCCAATAGGTGCCGTTGGCCAAAACATCTCCGATCCCTTCCCGCCGGACGATGCGGTCCAATAGCCAGTAGAACCTCCCTTCGCTGTCCGCGGGCATTCCCGGAAAATCCTCGTCGGCCAAGATACCGTTTTCGTAAAGCTCCAAGGCGAAGGCCATCACTTGCGGGGCCGAGAACCCGTCCACCCCGTATTCCGTGGCGCTTTGGGCGATGCCCAAACCGAATTCCAGATCGGCAAAGGCGGCCATGGTATACGTAAGCTTGGAGAAACATTTCATCATATAGGTTGGTTTTCCCGGAGGGGCGATCGTCGCCCCGCAGGTCATCGGGCAGTTATAACAACTGATCAGGCGCCGGCGCATGCTGTCCAGGGTCTCTGTCCAGGCCTTGGCCACTTCCTCGTTCCAAAAATCTTTACGGCGGACACGTGAATTGCCCCACATAAAGTTTTCCGTATGCCATTTTTCATCGTGGACTTTCATCTCTTGGGGTGACCCCAGTCCGGCCAAGATGGGCATAACTCCAGGGATAGGGTTTTCATTCCGGAACTGGATATACTTCAAGACATCATTACAGAGTTCCAGGTATTCCATCGGACGAGCGACATTGACATCTTTGGTTCCCCGGACGACGATGGCCTTGACCCCTTTGTCGCCCATGACCGCCCCGATACCGCCCCGGCTGGCACTGGACCGTCCTTGTTCAATAGAGGCGAAGTAGACCCGGTTTTCACCGGCCAGTCCGATAGCGGCTACCTGAGCCTTTGGTTCTTTCAATTCCTTAAGAAGAAGATCGGCTGTTTCCACAGCCCCTTTCCCCTTCAAGTGAGAGGCATCCCGAATTTCAACCTTGTCATTGTTTATCCAAATATAGACCAGATTGGGAGACTTGCCGCGGAGGATGACTTTATCATAGCCGGCGTACTTTAATTCCGGCGCCCAAAATCCCCCCATCATGGAAAAGGCCATTAACTCAGTCTGGGGAGAAATAGTTGTGACAATAGTCCGGTTACAGCCGGTGGCCGGTGTGCCGCATAACAGACCGGCACTGAAGATTAATAGATTTTCCGGATCAAAGGGCTTGACTTCCGGGGGAACCCTATCCCAAAGTATTTTAGCATTGGTCCCCAGCCCCCCAAGATACAATTCGGTGTCCCTTGGGTCGGTTTCTACCCGTTCGATATTCCCACGGGACAGATCAATTTCTAAATTATAGCCTGTCTCTGCGTACCTCATTTTTTTCCCCTTCTAGATTTCCTGATATCCCGGCATTCGTTTTTGACTGATAAACGCCAGTCAAAACATCTTTTCCTCTTCCGCCGCTGAAACGCCTTCTCTCCCTAGAGCCGGCACGGATTTTAGGTCTGTAGAGGGCCGGCGATAGGCTTGGCAGCTTACCTTTTCCGTCCCCTGGTTTAGCTATAATACATCTACAATGTATCTAAATAATAGCTACCACATATCTTCAAGTCAAGAAGAAAATAACAAACCCGACTTATGCCGATTCCCCCTACAAGAAAAAGCTGCCCTTTCTCAAATAACAATATATTTTTATTATAATTTTT
>Ga0233425_10010877_pt1 | contig 10859 bp, 10 predicted proteins | sample Watercolumn_Towu_2_FD_181712 | JGI IMG/M metagenome (GOLD analysis project Ga0233425, IMG submission 181712) | Freshwater microbial communities from Lake Towuti, South Sulawesi, Indonesia - Watercolumn_Towuti2014_140_MG | ecosystem: Environmental > Aquatic > Freshwater > Lake | place...
GGCTATCGCTTGCAACAGGTGCGTCTTGCCTGTGCCGACACCGCCATGGATGCACAGCGGGTTGTAAAGCCGTGCGCCGCGATCCACCACTGACTGCGCGGCGGCTACCGCTACGCGATTCGAAGGGCCAGAGACGAAGCTGCGGAATCGGAAATCGCGGTTGAGCGCGAGGCCGGAGCGCTGACCTTGCGCGGCAGCCTCGTTGTTCGTGCGCGCCGGCGCGGCGGCCTCGACTCGTTCCGTCGCTTCAGGGGTATCGCTCAGCACTTCGCTCTCCGCGTCGGAGAGCGGGGTGGTGATGCTTTGTGTTTCTTCGCGCACGACGAAACGCAACGCGGGGCGACGACCGCCCGTAACCTTCTCGAGAGCCGCGAGGATCACATCGGAGAAGCGGGAACGCACCCATTCGCGCGCAAAGGAATTCTGCGCCGTGAGTTCGAACGCATCCTCTGACGAACGACCAGGCCGCAGGCTGCGGAACCACGTGTCGAATTGCTGCTCGGTGACGTGCTGGCGGATCTCCGCTAGCACATTGTTCCAGAGTGTTACGGCGAGTGCGTCAGGTGACATGTGACGAAACCCCATCCGGAATCGGGGCATGCCACGACTCCGCTTCGATTCTTGAACTAACGAACCAAGTTGTCCTGGTGGCGATCACCAGCCGTCCGTTGCGCTGCTTCAAAGCCCTAAGGCTTCCAAGCCTCGCTGTGAATCACAGCTCTGCCAGAGCTGTGGATCACACCGACGATCGCCGTGGCCAGAAGGCGCACGGCAAATAGTGACACCGAGATGTGTTTACTTCCGCGCGCCCCACGAGTCAAGAAAATTCAGCGGTTTTCCGCAAGCTATCCACAATGTTTCAAACTCCGAAGATTCTCCCTCAACGCAACTCGCAGCCCGAGGGCCCTTTGCGTGGAATTACCGCCGTGCGCGCAGCCGTGCCGCGACCTGCGAAAAAATCTCCCCGGCGCGCCTTGCATGCCCCTCCGGCATGTTCGGGGAAAGAGAAACCCGCAATGATTCAACACTGTTCCCCAGCGGCACTCCCATGGCCTCGAGCACGTGGCTAGGCCGCGCCGCACCGCTGCTGCATGCACTCCCAAGAGACAGCGCGAGGCCTTCCAAGTCGCAGGCGATCACGAGGGTTTCCGCTGCAAGCCCCGCAACGCGCAGCAACAAGGTGCCTGCTGCGCGCCCAAGTGGTGCGTCTAGACCATGGATCTCTAGGTCGGGTAGTCGCGTGCGCGCGCTCGCGAGAAACTGCTCCTCGGCCTCGCGCAGCCGCTGCGCCCGCTGCCCTCGTTCAGATTGCGCCCACCAACAAGCCACGCCAAAGCCCACGATGGCGGCCACGTTTTCCGTCCCGGCACGACGCATGCGTTCTTGAGCGCCACCCATGATGAGCGCAGGAACCCTCGTCTCTGGCGCTATCCAAAGCGCACCGACTCCTTGCGGCCCGCCTAATTTGTGGCCCGAAACGGACATGGTGAGCCCTGCGAAGGCCTCCATCACCAGATCGCCCTTCCCCGCTTCTTGGACTGCGTCAACATGCAGCCGTACGCCACGTGCAGCGCACAGAGCAGCGGCTGCGCGCCACGGCTGACGCACGCCCGTCTCGTTGTTCGTCGCCATCAAGGCCACAGCGCGACAGCCGCTATCGAGCGCCCGCGCGAGGCTAGCCATATCCACTTCGCCCTGCTTGGTTGTTGCTAGCGGCAACCAGCGTTGGCTGCGACGCAGAGGCTCAAGCACGGAAGGGTGTTCGATGCCTGAAGCCGCTGTGGGCTCCGCCCCACCTAATGCCATGTTGTTGGCTTCTGTGGCGCCAGAGGTGAACACGATGTCCCGAGGCTCTGCCCCAAACAGAGCAGCCACCTGCTCCCGCGCTTCTTCGACGGCTCGGCGCGCCGCTCGTCCCTCTGCGTGCATGGAGGACGCGTTGGCTGGTCCGGAAAGCCATGGCTCCATGGCTTCGCGGGCCCGCGGGTCAATCGGAGTGGTCGCGTTGTGATCGCAATAGATGCGCATGGGTGTGGCTTTAGCTCGCGCGGTCAAGGCCGACACGAGAGTGGCCGAAAACGATGCCGTGGTTGTACGCTGCGGGTGGCCTTGGCGCGAACGCTGCGCCTCGGTTCGCGAGCACTAGACTAGCGACGAAGATCATGTCCACGCTGAATGCCAGAGAGAATAGCCTTGTTTGCAAGCTCGTTTATGACGGGCCTGCGCTCGCTGGCAAGACGACTTCGTTGCGCTCGATCCACTCCGTGCTGGATCCCGCACAAGCCACGCGGCCCGTGCTGCTACGCACCGAAGATGCACGCACGTTGTTTTTTGACTTTATCCCGTTCGATCTCGGCGCAGCCTGCGGCCACCGCGTCCGCATTCAGGGATTCACCGCGCCCGGCGAAGTCCGCTACAACCTGACGCGCCGCTGCTTGCTCATGGGTGCGGATGGTGTTGTTTTTGTGGCCGATGCCGCGCGCGAGAAGCTCGACGAGAATCGCGCCGCGCTGGCTTCGCTGACAGCGAATCTGCGCGCCAACAACATGGATCCATCGCGCATCCCGCTAGTTCTCCAATACAACCGGCGTGATGCAGCGGATGCCCTCTCGCGCGAAGAGTTGGACGCGGCTCTCAACCCTCATGCCCTGCCCTCGTTCAGCACCAATGCACTGAAGGGCGAGGGTGTCTTTGATGCGTTCGCGACAGCCGTGCAGCGCATCCTCAATCAAGAGGCCAGCAAGCACAGACTTGTGTTTGAAGAGCCCTTGGGCGATGTCGCCTTGCGTTGGCTCGCGCGTTTTGCCACGCCCCGGCGCTAGACGCCGTTAGTGCGCGAGCACCTCCGCATACAGCGCTTCCCACTGAGCCACCACGAGCTCCTGCGCAAAGTGCTGCAACACGCGATTCCGCGCAGCGACCCGTAGTGCCTGATGTTCCTCAGGCGAAACTCGCTGAATGGCCTCCGCAAGAGCCGCTGCATCGTTCGCCGCGACCAATCGTCCTGTCGCGCCATCGCTCACAACTTCGGGTAATCCTCCCGCGAGGTAGCCGGCAACAGGCACGCCACAGGACATCGCTTCGAGAGCTGCGAGCCCGAAGCTCTCGCCCGCGGATGGCAATAGCAACCAATCGAGTGCGGGGAGCACAAATTCTGGCGCCTCCTGCGCCCCGAGGAACATCGCTCGCGCGCCTAGCCCACGGCGTTCAATCTCCTCCTCGGCGTATTGCCGATCTGGCCCGTCGCCGAGGACCACTAAGCGAGTCGGCCGCGTTGCTGCCGTGCGCGCAAAGATCTCGATCACGTCGCCGATGCGCTTCACTGGACGCAGATTGGAGACGTGCCCGAGCACAAGCTCGTCGTCGCCAGCAAAGCGCCGGCGTAGCGTCCGCTCTTGGCGCGGGCGAAACCGCGCTGTGTCGGTGCCGTTCGGGATCACCCGAGTATGAGCCGCGCAGCCCAGCAAGCGCTGCGCCTCCTTGGCCAACCACGTGGAAACGCTGGTCACAGCATGACTCGCGTTCAAAGCAAAACAGACCGCGCGGCGAAACTCGGGGTGCGATCCAAAGACCGTGACGTCGCTGCCGTGCAGCGTGCTAATGAGCTTGAGCGACGATCGGCCGGACATGGCCTTGGCCATCCAGATCGCCATGCTGTGCGGCACCGCAAAGTGCGCATGGAGGATTTCGAGGTCGTGCTCTTCAACAAGAGTTGCGAGACATGCGGCCTCTGCCATGAGCTGCGGCGGCGTGCCGGTTGCAGGATGTTCTGGAATTCTCGGAGCGTGCACGTGCAGGCGCCCACGGCCGCTGTAGCGGAACGGTCGGTCGCGCGCGATCAAGTGCACGTCGTGGCCGCGGTCGGCTAGCGCGGCCGCGAGCTCGGTGGCAACGGTTCCTGAGCCTCCCAAGCCAGGATGACAGACGAGACCAACGCGATGTGAACTCATGGCTCTCTGGGCGCGCTGGGATAACGCCCTGGATGGGCGAAGAGCTGCACAGGGTCATCCACTCGCAGCGGCCCGCGATGCATATAGCCCTCGCCAAACTGCACTCCGATGGTGTGGCCTAGTGTGCGGGCCCGCGCTTCCCACCACACAAAAAACTCGGGCCGCGCGATGTAGGTCTCCGGTTCTGTGCTGGCGGGATTGTGAAACTGGCTTCGGTAGGCGAGGCACGCTTCCTTCTTGCGCTGAAAGTGCGCGGAAATATCCACGATGAAACTAGGTTCGCGCAGGTGGTGCATACAAGCCGTGAGCACGGCTCGCGGTCGATGGGCCCCACCTTGACCGAGTTTCCCCACGCCAGCCAAGAATGCCGCCTCGCGCACGAGTCGTCCTGTCCACGCATGGTCGGGGTGCAGGTCCTCTTCGTCCGGCGCCAAGACAATGCGCGGCCGCCAACGCCGCATGCTCTCCATGACGCGCAGCCTTGCTTCCTCCGTGAGGAGCACGCCGCAATCAGGTAGCGCGAGTTGCTCGCGTTCTTGGACGCCGAGAATGCGTGCTGCCTCGCTCGCTTCTTTGGCACGTGTTGCCGCATCCCCACGTGTGCCCTTCTCGCCGCGTGTGAGATCCACGATCACCACGCTCTGTCCGCGGGCGCGGGCTGCTAGGAGGAGACCTCCCATGGTCAGCTCCACGTCGTCGGGGTGCGCGCCGAATGCGAGGATGTCGGTGTCTTGGTGCATAGAGTCTTCAGGCGTCGTGGGTCATGACGGAGATGCGCAAGTCAAGAACATCGTATCGCTCTAGCGCGTTGGCCGGTGCTTGGCTGATAGCCCACCAGTGATGTTTGCGCTCTTGGGGGCGGCCTTGAGGCCATAGCCGACTCGCAAGGACATGGACCCGCGCGCCGTCGCCTGCTTCTCGCGGCCAGTGCTCGACACCTCGAACAACATCCGCCGCTTCGAGGTGTTGCTCGAGCAGGAGTCTTTGTGTGCTGCTGTTCGCCCAAAAAATGCTCGGTCGTGGAAAGGCCACTGGGGTTGGCAATGCCAAGCAGGCAAACATTGGCGCGAGCTGCGCAAAATATGCGTTCTCCGCAGGGCCATTGACGTGCGCCACGACCGGCAAGAGCCACTGCTCAAGGAGTGGTCGCAAGAGCGCGCCTGGAGAGAGTTCGCTCTCGCTTCCTAGCGCTTCGTTGGCTGGCCGTCGTACTCCGTGCTCATCGATCATCCAGACTCTGCTGCCGCTCCGCGGATTCACTTGGGGAACAAGGCCTGCCTCTTGCACGGCGCGCGCTCCGTTTTCGGCCGCGCGTTGTATTTCATGGTGTCGCGCATGCAGCTCTTCCAGAAACGGGCGGCCGCTGCGCGAAAGCGCCGCGGCGCTGGCACACACGATCGGCATGTTCTCTGGCAAGGCCGCAAGGAGTGCCCGGGTTGACCACTGAGACAGCGGTTCTCCCGCGCGCGGATCCAATGCCGACCCTGCGGCCATCCCTAGCTTCTGCGTCCATTGCGCGATGAGCTCCGCGCAGTCGGCGTCCAGTCGGTAGCGCTCCAGCGGCTGACCATTGTGGACAAGAGGCACGCGCACCTGTTCGAAGTCGCCGCTCGTGGGCACCAATGCGCGGTTGGCTTCGCCGAGATCGTGGTCTACGTCGTGCACCCAGTAGATCGGTACTACGGGCCGCCGTGCCACCGCCCGGAGCTCGCGCGCAAGCAACACTGCGCCCGCCGCCTTATGCAATGCGAGGAGCGGGCCTCCGAACAGCGCGGGTTGTTGGCCAGCGGTGGTGACCACACAGCCGGGCTCTAAGAGTTGCTCCACGAGTGGCAGCGCGCGCTCGTTGCCGAGCAAGTTGTTGAATGCGCGGAGGTGCTCCAATACGGAAGCTGTGGGAACACGCGCCACGCCATCAGCCAACGCCATCATGCTCGCAATGCTTGGCTCGTGCGGAAGCAAGGCCTTGTTCCGCGCCTCGGGATTGCGGCGCAAGATCTCGTCGACGGTCAGGGGGCGGGGCTGCTCCCACCACGGCAAACGCTGTGCGTTCATGGGCGCTCCGCCAAATGAACGTGACGAATCGAACGCGCTTCTTGGTCGAGGTTGCCGCCGCAGCCACGCCAACGAAGGCCTGCTGCGATGAGCATGGACTGCGCTTCCGAGGAAGAGTACAGACGCACCGACTCTCGCCACGCGCGCGTGCCACATGCGTCGCGGAAGACCACGTCTTTGACGACGCGTCGCCCCTCCATGTGTCGTGTTTCGGAAATCTCCGCATGAGGCAACGTGCGTTGGGTGTGCGCCTGCAACTGACTCTGCACATCCACGGGATCGGCAAGATCAAGCACAAGGGTGCCGCCTGGCTTCAACACGCGGGCCGCTTCGCAGAGCACGGCCTGATCCTCCTCTGCACTATCGAAGTAGCCAAAAGTCGTGAATAGGAGCGTCACAACATCGAACGCTGCGTCCGCGAGCGGTATGGCCCGCAGGTCAGCGCGAAGCACGCGCAGGCCTTGTTCGCGCGCGTGGGAGAGCAGCGCTTCCGAGCGATCGAATCCCATCGCTTGCACGCCCCGCGCGCGCCATGCCGCGAGATGACGGCCCGCGCCACAACCCGCATCCAAGACCCTTGGTTTCGCCCCTGTGTCCAGCCTTCTTGCGAGCTCTTCGATCTCGCGCTGGGCTTGGGCCGCGTCACGATGGGCGTAAACGCGCAAGTAGTCTTCGCCGAAGGCGCGCTCGAACCACGGCGCCTCGTTGTTCACCTCAACCTCTCCGCTGCAACGCCGTGTCGAGGTCCACGCGCATCTGCTCGGCGGCCTCGCTGATCATTCCGCGCCAGTCCGCCGGTGCAGCCTTCGTCCCCCATGGGAACGTCACCGAACGACTCGCCGTGACAACCGCGCCTAGGCCCTCGGAATCGAAGCCGCCCACGACGTCCGCGGCACCGGCCCCTTGAGCTCCGTATCCGGGCAAGAGCAGAACGCTGCCGGGGAGTTCCTCGCGCAGCTTGATCAAGTGCGCTGGCCATGTCGCGCCAACCACTGCACCGACGGGGCCATAACCCGAAGCGTCGCGTTCATTCCACGAGCGCACGAGCCGAGCCACGTGGGAGCTGATGGCGTGCTCCCCGCTCACAAGATCCTGAAGCTCGGCGCTGCCGGGGTTGCTGGTCTTCACCAACACAAACAAGCCTCCCCCGTGTTGTGTTGCTGCTTTCACAAACGGCTTCACGCCATCTCCGCCGAGATACGCGTTCACCGTGCAGGCATCGGCGAGCGGAGCAAACTCATCTCCGCCTAGCCAGGCCTCCGCGTAGGCTTCGGCCGTGGTTCCAATGTCACCGCGCTTGACATCAGCAATGACCAAGAGACCCCGCGCGTGGGCTGCTGCAATGACGCGCTCTAGCGAGGCCGCGCCTGCTGAACGCAACCGTTCAAAAAATGCGGCTTGCGGTTTCACGGCCACCGCGACGTCTTTCACCGCATCAAGAACGCCGACGCAAAACTCTTCGAACGCCTGCGCCTGAGCGATGGCATCTCCACGCGCCGCATGACGCCAAGGAGCGGGCAGCAGTTCTAGACGTGGATCCAAGCCCACACAGACTGCGGATTTCTTGGCCCGCATGCTCTCGTGGAGTCTGCTAGCAAAAGGTTTCATGCGTGATTCTCGCCACACAGGCGGAGGAAGTTTGAGGCCATTTGCAGCCCGTGTTCGGACAGGAACGATTCCGGGTGAAACTGAACCCCGTACTGTTTCTGCTCAGGACAACTCAGGCCCATGACAGTTGTCGGGTCGCCGACAACCGTTGCATCACAGACCAGTTCACGAGGCATTGTTGATCTTTCCACGATGAGCGAATGGTAGCGCATGACGCTGCACGGGCTTGGCACGCCAGCGAACAGGCCGGTTCCTCGGTGCTCGATGAGGGACGTCTTTCCGTGCTTGGGCTCCGCGGCGCGCACCACCTGTGCGCCGTGGGCTTTCGCGAGAATCTCCATCCCAAGACAAACACCCAACACAGGAATGATGCCTGCGAAGCGACGAACGACGTCTATGCCGACTCCGCGTTCGCCCGGCGCGCCAGGGCCTGGTGAAAGCACGATGCCATGGATCTCCGCTGCCTCGATCTCATCGGGAGGAATTTCGTCGCAGCGCACCACCCGAAGGCGTGCGCCGGCTCCTGCTAGGAGGTGAACTAGATTGTGAGTGAACGAGTCGTAGTGATCGATGAGCAAGATCACGGATGTTCAGCCTCTCGGCCACGCCTCAAAGAGTTTCACCAAGATGCTGTCAAGGACCCAGAGTCCGTCGTGGGTGAGCCGGAGGCGCTCGCTGTCGGCGTGCACTAGGCCCTTGCCACGAAGGTCCTCGAGGATTCCTGAGCACCAGCGTTGGGTCTGCGCACCTGTGCGTTCGTCGAGGGTCGCAAGTGAAACGCCTTCGCGTGTTCTTAGGCCGCTCGTTAGGGATTCCATCCAATCTTCGCGCGGGCCTAGGTGGTCGGTCTCCTCCACAGCTGAAGCGCCACCTTCAACGAGCTCGATATAGCGCACCGGTGAATTCACGTTACGCGTGCGCAAAGAACCAATACGTCCGAAGGCTCCTGCGCCAATCCCGTAATACTCAAGGTTGCGCCAGTAGTTCAGATTGTGGACGGACTCTTGTCCCTCACGGCAGAAGTTCGAGATCTCGTAGAGATGAAAGCCTGATGCTTCGAGGCGTTGACATGCCAGATCGAACATTTGTCGGACCTGCTCGTCTGGACAAGCCTGGAGCTTCCCTTGGCGCAACGCTTCAAGAAACGGTGTCCCTTCTTCGTATTGCAGGGCATAAGCAGACAGATGATCAGGTTGTAAGTCGAGGATTTGATCTAGATCGCTAAGCCAGCCTGATTCCGATTGCCACGGCTGCCCGTAAATGAGGTCTAGATTGATGCGTTGGATTCCGGCCTCGCGCAGAATCCTCACACTAGAGCGCACCTCCTCCGCGTCATGAACTCTTCCAAGCCGTTGCAGGCTCTCGTTGTCCATGCTTTGAACGCCCATGCTGACGCGATTCACACCGTGGCGTTGCAACGCTTGAATGTGTGGCTTTGTGAGTGTCCCTGGATTCGCCTCCACGGTCCACTCACAACGTTTATCTCGATGGGTGAGCTCAGCGATTCCTCCAAGGAGTCGATCGAGTTCTTGAGGTTCAAGCTCCGTTGGTGTTCCTCCCCCGACATAGATGCTCGAGACGTGGTTCTGGCGGTCAATAAGAGCGCGCTGAGTTTCTTGCAAGACCGCGTTCACATATCGCGCCTGCTCTTGACGCGAACGACCAGCAGCAGAGTTGAAGGCGCAGTACTCACACTTGCGCGCGCAGTATGGAACATGCACATAGAGGGCTGGAGCTGACAGGGCGTTAGCTGAGAGAAGCGGACCTGTTGCCGAGCGTCTCATGAGTTATTGGTTTTATATTGAAACCATCTTCATCATAAACAAGACTGTTTGATTGTTGAAAACTAGTGGCGACGCAAAGAACTGACGGCGCTCCCTGAAAAAAACTCGCGCGGGTTGATCCACAACACAAGGATGCTGAAAGTTGGTTTGTGGGTTCCGTCAATTGTCGCTGCACTAAGAGTGTGCCGACCGAGACGCATGTCCGTCTCGCATTCAACAAGGTCGTTAGGAAGAGAGCCTGGTTGCTGTGCCGTTGGCAAGGAGGAAACAAACAACGACAGCCCACGATGGATGTGACACGACACGCGTCCTTGGTCGCGCACGTGCCCAAAACTTACAAACGGTTCTAAGAACTCAGTCCACCATCACCGCGCGCAGCCGTTCAAGAGTCGCCATCTCAATCTGGCGCACTCGCTCGCGTGTCAGGCCCACAAGGTCTCCGATTTCCTTCAGCGTGCGTGGCGCCTCGCCGTCGAGACCAAAGCGCAGGCGCAGGATGGTCGCTTCTCGCGGGTCCATGGAAGCCAACAGTTGTTCAACTTCTTCGCTTTCGGCAAGAGCGAGAAGCGCCTCGTCCGGCGTTGGCTGGCTGGTGTCGCGCACGAGGTCAGCAGAAGAGTTGTCGGGCTCAATGGGAATCGGTTGAGCCATGCCCGCAGCGGCAGCCATCGCGCGCTCGATCCCGCCTACGTTGTCGACGGGAACCTCAAGGGCGGCGGCGAGTTCTTCGTGCGTGGGCTGGCGTCCGAGCTTCTCGCCGAGGTCGCGCTGCGCGGCCCTCATGCGGTTGATGAGTTCCATCATGTAGGAAGGAACGCGCACCGTCTTCACGGTGTTGGTCAACGCGCGGCGGATGGACTGCTTGATCCACCAAGTGGCGTAGGTTGAGAAGCGACAGCCGGCGTTGGGGTCAAACTTCTCGACGCCCTTAATGAGGCCCATGTTGCCCTCCTCAATGAGGTCCATGAAGCTCATGCCGTGGTTCAGGTACTTCTTGGCAATACTCACCACCAAGCGGAGGTTGGAGCGAATCAAGAGGTCGCGGGCTTCGAAGTCGCCGGCCTGGACACGTCGAGCAAGCCGAATCTCATCGGTGGCTCCAAGCAGGTCGACGGTGTTGATCTCACGGAGATAGAGGTTGAGCGTTGCGTCGGCCATGGCGGAGCCCTCGGACGTCACGAGCGCCGAGGAATGGGGCGGCGACGCACGGCCCGCAACGCAGTCACCGCGAGGATCCAAAGATCCATGGCCGGTGACCAGCGTCGCGCATAGGCGAGGTCGTGGCGCAGCCGGCGGCAGATCGACGTGTCGCCGAGAAAGCCGTTGACCTGCGCGAGCCCCGTCATTCCGACGGGCACACGGTGACGCAGGGGATACTTCGGCCACTGCGCCGAAAAGGCTTGAGCAAACGCGGGTCTTTCCGGACGCGGCCCAACGAGGGACATGGTTCCTAGAAGGACAT
>Ga0233425_10010878_pt1 | contig 10857 bp, 5 predicted proteins | sample Watercolumn_Towu_2_FD_181712 | JGI IMG/M metagenome (GOLD analysis project Ga0233425, IMG submission 181712) | Freshwater microbial communities from Lake Towuti, South Sulawesi, Indonesia - Watercolumn_Towuti2014_140_MG | ecosystem: Environmental > Aquatic > Freshwater > Lake | place: Indonesia...
GATCCCCGCCACGAGCAACGCCGTGGCCACGATGCCGATGATCGTGATCGCGGGCGTCGGTTCCCACGGCAGCTCCAGCGCGAAGCGTGCCACGGCCCAGCTGAGGGCGATGGCGCCCGCCGCGCCGACCGTACCGGCGATCGCGCCGAGGACGCCGTACTCGATGACGAGCATCGTCGCGATCCGGCGGCTGCTGGCGCCGAGCGTCTTCAGAATCGCCGCCTCGTAGACGCGGCGGAATTTCGTCATCGAGACCGCGCCCACGAGGATCAGGCCGCCGCTCACGAGCACGAGAAGGCCGACGACCGTGACGGCGAGCGTGACGTTGTTCACGACGGTCTGGATGATCTGAAGGATCTCCCGCAGGTCGATCGCCGACACGTTCGGGAATCGGCTCGCGAGCGCCGCCTGCACCCGGGCGCGCGCGACCGGATCCGCGGGCGCCTGCAGCGCCGAGATGTAGGTATGCGGCGCACCGTCGAACGTGCCGGGACGGAAGACGAACATGAAGCCGCCCGCGCGGAAATCCTGCCAGTCGACGCGGCGGACGCTCGTGACGCGCGCCGTGATCGCGCGTCCCAGCACGTCGAAGCGCATCTGGTCGCTGAAACGCTCCTCGATCGAGACCTGCGCCTCCCCCGGCCCCGGCGGCGGCAGGTCGTCCCACCACGCACCCTCGACGAGCGCCTCGTTCGCCTCGAGGCGCGGACGGTAGGTCACGGTGTACTCGCGGGCCAGTCCGCGGCCGCGCGTGCCGCCGTAGCTGTCGATGTCCATCTCGCGCCCGTGCACGGCCGTGACGCGGGCCCGCAGGGTCGGAATCACCCGCGGCGGCGGCGCGGCGCCGTTGGCCTCGTCCAGAAAGGCCGCGATCGCGTCGCGCTGATCCGGCTGAATGTCGATCAGGAACATGTCCGGCGCCTCGGGGCCCGCCTGCACCGCGAAGTCCCGCAGCAGGTTCGTCTGAAGCGACCGCACGCCGAGGATGAAGAACGCCCCCAGGCCCACAGCGAGAAGGATGACGCGCGTCTGGTTGCCGGGGCGCGCGAGGTGCAGGACGGCGTGCCGCAGCGGGAAGTAGGGCGAGTTGCGCAGCGGCTGCACCACCCGGACGAGCCCGGAGCCGGCCAGCTGCAGCACGACGGCGACCCCCACGAAGCCGCCCGACAGGAGCAGTCCCACTTCGACCGATCCGGCCTGCCACGAGGCGACGGCGACCAGCGCGGTGGCGACGCCCGCCGTCACGCTCCACTTGAGCCAGTCGAACGTCGCCGGCCGCGGCACATCCTGCCGGAGCAGAAGCGACGGCTTCACGTGCCGGATTTCGAGCAGCGGCACGAGCGAAAACAGGAGCGAGACCAGCAGCCCGATTGCCAGGCCCTGCACCACCGCCGACGGCGTCAACGCGACGTCGACCTTGAGGACCGTGGCGAGGTCGCCGACCAACGCCGGAACCGCCGCCAGCACGCCGCCCGCCAGCGCAATCCCGAGGAGGCTGCCGCAGACGCCGAGCAGCAGCACCTGGGCCATGTAGACGGCGAGGAGCTGCACCGAGGTGCTGCCGACGCATTTCAGGATCGCGATGCTGCGCACCTTCTGCTGCACGAACACGCGCGTGACGCTGGAGACGCCGATGCCGCCCAGAATCAGGACGACGAGGCCGACGAGGCTCAGGTAGTTCTCCGCCCGCGTGAGGTTCTCCCCCATCTGGTCCTCGGTGCGCCGGTACCACCGGACGTTGACGAACTCGTCCGAGAAGGCCAGCCGCAGATCGGACGCCAGCTGTTCCGAGAGCGCATCGGGCGACCGCAGCAGCTGCTGGTACGACAGGCGGCTCCCGAACGCGAGCAAGCCGGTCGACGCGAGATCGGCGCGATCGACGATGACGCGCGGGCCGAGCGTGAACGCCCCGATACGCCGGCCCGGCTCGGTCGCGATCACGCCGCGGATCTCGAACGCGCGTTCCCCGATCTGAATGTGGTCGCCGACCTCGAGCTCGAATTGCGCGAGGAGCTCCGGCCGCACGAGCGCGCCGCCGCCGGCGACGAGCGCGTGTGCGTAGCTGCCCTGCTGAAGCGCGAGCGTGCCGTAGAGCGGGAACTCGGGGCCGACCGCGCGGAGCTCCACCATGCGCGCCATCGGCCGCGCCGCGTCAGAGGTCCGCACCATCGTCGGGACTTCGATCGTTTCGGATCGGCCGGTGATGCGGCCGGCGCGCTGCTCGGCCTCGAGTCGCTCGAGCACGTTCTGCGACCAGGGGCGGTTCGTCGCAACGACAAGATCGCCGCCGAGCAGCGTCCGCGCCTCGCCGCCGAGCGCCACGCGAACGCCCTGAATGAGTGACCGCAGGGCGACAATCGAGCCGACGCCGATCGCGATGCAGATGAAGAAGAACATCAGACGCCGCCACGAGGCCCGAATCTCGCGGAGCGTCATCGTCAGGACAAACCTCACGTCACCTCCACCCTCGCCCGGCCGCGTGCGTCCACGTCCGGCGCTCGCGGCGCCGCGTCGACCGGCCGGCCGTCGCGCAGCGACAGCCGGAAGTCGGCGAGCCCGGCGAGCTCCGCGTCATGCGTGACCAGCACGAGCGTCGCCCCACGTGCGCGGTGCACGTCGAGCAGAAGCTGCATGATGTGCCGGCCCGTCGTCGAATCGAGATTCCCGGTTGGCTCGTCGGCCAGCACGATCAGCGGATCGTTGGCCAGAGCCCGCGCGATCGCGACCCGCTGCTGCTCGCCGCCCGAAAGCTGCGACGGATAGTGATGGCCGCGATCCGACAGCCCCACCTCGTCGAGCAGCTGCCGCGCGCGCGCCACGGCGTCGCGACGCCCCGCAATCTCCATCGGCACGAGGATGTTCTCGAATGCGGTGAGCGAAGGCACGAGATGGAAGAACTGGAAGACGAAGCCGATCTTCTCGCCGCGCAGCCGCGCCAGCTCGTCCTCGCCCAACCGCGTGATGTCGGTCCCGTCAATCAGGATCTGGCCGGAGCTGGGGGCGTCGAGGCCGGCGACGAGTCCGAGCAGCGTCGATTTACCGCTGCCCGACGGCCCGACGACCGCGACGAATCGCCTGGAGGGAATCACCAGGTCGAGGGGATGCAGAATCGTCAGCGGATGGTCACCGCTCTGGACCGTCTTGGACACGCCGCGGAGCTCGATCATCGCGTGCCCCGGCGAAGGAGCGGCTCCAGGGCGCGCCAGAGATTGGCTTCGATGATTCTCGCGCCGGCGGCGTTCGGATGAATGCCGTCCGGATTGTTGAGCGCCGACACGCCCGCCACGCCGTCGAGAAAGAACGGCACGAAGACCACGTCGCGTTGGTCGGCGAGGTCGCGGAAGGCGCTGCGGAACTCGGCCGTGTACAGGGGACCGTAATTGGGCGGCGCCTCCATCCCGGTGAGGACCACGATGATGTCGCGCTCCCGCGCGCGCGTGACGATCTCGTCCAGGTTCTTTTTCATCTCGGCGACCGGCAGACCGCGCAGGCCGTCGTTCGCACCGAGCTCGACGACAAGAATCTCCACGTCGCCCTCGAGCGCCCAGTCGAGCCGCCGGAGCCCGCCCGCCGACGTGTCGCCGGACACGCCTGCATTCACGACCTCGTACGGGTAGCCCTCGGCATCGAGCCGTGCCTGAACGAGCGAGGGCACCGACTGCTCCCGCGGCAGCCCGAGCCCCGCGGTGAGGCTGTCGCCAAGAAATACGATTCGCGGACGTCCGAGGTGTCCATCGTCCGCCGGGGCCGCGACGGCCGTCGAGTCGAGCGCCGTGGACGAGCGCGGCGGGGCTGATGACCCGCATCCGAGCGCCGCGAGTGGCGCACACGCGGCGAGAGCGCATAGGATCCTGAGCATGTCCTTCCGTCTCATTGTAGTCCGGTGACACCGACGCGCCAGACTTCCTCTTCGCGCAGACGAGGTGCGTCGGTGTCGGCCCTGTGACAGCGTCCGGGTCACCGCGCGACCGCGCGGTGACCTTTGCGATCGATCCGGGCGCGCTCGATCGCGCGCTCGACCACGCCTGCGTACGTCTCGACCAGGCCCGCTTCATCGACGCGCTCTGGGCGCGCCGGACCGACCTCTGGTCGCCCGATGCCGTGGTGCAGCGGGCGATCGCGCAGCGGCTCGGCTGGCTCGCCGCGATCGACACGATGCGGCCGCACGCCGAGCGGCTCCGGATCTTCGCGGAATCGGTTCGCGACGCCGGCTACACCGACGCCGTGCTGCTGGGCATGGGCGGATCGAGCCTCGCCGCCGAAACTCTGAATACCGTCGCGGGCACCGCCGCGGGCGTTCCGCGATTCCGTGTGCTCGATTCGGTGGACCCCGAAGCCGTTCGCGACGCCATGGCGCGCGCCGCCACGTCGCTGTTCATCGTCGCGAGCAAATCAGGATCGACGATCGAGGTCACGGCGCTCGCCTCCGAGGCGGACCGCCGCGTGCGTGCGGCCGGAACGCCCAGTCCGGGTGCGCAGTTCGTCGCCGTGACCGACGCGGACACGTCGCTGCATCGCCGCGCCGTTGAACAACGGTTCCGGGACATCTTCCTGAATCCGGCCGACGTCGGCGGAAGGTTTTCGGCGCTCACGTTCTTCGGTCTCGTCCCGGCCGCGCTGATGGGCGTCGACGTCCCGGGGCTTCTCGCATCCGCACAGTCGATGGCCGACGCGTGCCGTGTGACCGATCCGCGGCGCAACCCCGGCGTCGCCCTCGGCGCCCTGTTGGCCGTCGCGGCAGCCGCGGGCCGCGACAAGCTGACGCTGCGGTTGCCGCGGTCGCTCGATTCGCTCGGGCTGTGGATCGAGCAGCTGATCGCGGAGAGCACGGGGAAGGAGGGAAAGGGGATCGTGCCGATCGTCGGCGAGGCCGACGGGATCACGTCCGGCGACGATCGAATTGTTGTCGAGATCGAGGCCGGCGGGTCCGCCTCGCCTTCATCACACGCTCGGTGGAACCCGCCTTGCGTACGACTGACGGTCGATTCGCTCGGTGCGGAGTTCTTTCGCTGGGAAGTCGCCACCGCAACGGCCGGGTTCCTGCTGGGCGTGAATCCCTTTGATGAGCCAAACGTGCAGCAGGCCAAGGACGCCACGCGAGCACTGCTCGACACATACGCGACCGACCGGCGGCTGCCGGTTCCCGACCCCGACATCACGGTCGACGACGTTCGGATCACGTTGTCGTCGGCGGCCGCTCGATCCGGCGGCGGGAGGGCGTCGCTCCTGCGCCTCGCAAGAGCCGGCAGCTATATCGGCCTGCTGCCCTATCTGCCGGCCGGCAGCGGACGCTTTGCGCCGGCTCTCCAAGCCATCCGCGCCAGCATCACCGCCGAAACCGGCTGCGCCACGATGCTGGGCTTCGGACCGCGCTACCTCCACTCCACCGGGCAACTGCACAAAGGCGGACCGAACACCGGCGTCTTCGTCCTGGCCGTCCCGGGGCAGCCTTATACGTTCGGTCTACTCGAGATGGCTCAGGCCGTCGGCGACTTTCAGGCACTCGATCGACTCGGGCGTTCGGCGTTGCTTGTGCGCCTCCCTCGCCGTGATCCTCTCCTGCTGCAACACGTTAGTGAGATGATCCTCCGCTGACCGTCACGCCAGGGTCGGAACGGGGTCAGACCGGGGTCTGACCCCTGTATACCAGGTATACTGTCGCCGAAACAGCTACCGTGACCACCGGCACCATACAACAATCGCTGTTGGGACGGGCGACCGTGGCGCTCGAACGGGGCCGCGGCGCCGAGGCGGCACAGCTGCTGGTCCCCGTGCTGAGGGCAGGCGCCCTCAGCCGCGACGACGAGATTAGCGTCCGCATCGCGCTGGCCGAAGCGTGGCTCCTGCAGGACGACCTCACCCAGGCGGCCGCCGCGCTCGGCCGGCCGCCCGACGCGATCCGTGAGGCGCTCGCCGACGCGCGGCTCTCGACGTTATGGCGCCTTCACGGCCGCATCACCTTCGCCCGCGGCGAGCAGTCGCGCGCGATCGCGCTGCACTCGCGCGCCCTGAAGCATGCCGAGCTCGCGCACGATTCCCGCGCGATCGGCCTCGCCCACTACGAGCTGGCGCTCTGCTACAAGCAGGTCGGCGACTCGGGCATCGTTCGCGAACATCTCACTGAAGCGGCCTCCGCGCTCCATGCCGCCGGCGACCGCCGGCATCTGGCGCTCGTCCACTCGCTCTCCGCGGTGCTCCTCGCGCAATCGGGCCGCAGCGACGAGGCCAGCTCCGCACTTCGCCAGGGCGAGCGGCTTGCAATGACGATTGGCGCCGACGACATCCTCGCCGGCATCGTGCACAACCAGGCAAACGTCGCGATGCTGCGGCACCACTACGACCAGGCACTCGCGCTCGCCGAGCGAAGCGTGTCGCTGCACCAGAGCCTCGCGTCGGGCCACGGCCTCGCGGTCGCGTTGGCGACCCTGGGACAGATTTACGTTCAGCTCGGCGATCTCGAACGTGCAGAGGAGATCCTGACGCGGACGCTCGATGTCCGCAGCCAGGTGCAGTTCCACGAGACCACGGGCGCCGTCTTCGACACGCTGGCCCAGATCCACCTGATGCGCGGCTCGTACGAGCGCGCGGGCGAGTACCTCCGGCAGGCCAGCGAGGCGTACGGCGCGTACGGCACGCAGACGATGCGGTGGTACGAGTGGTCGCTGCGCGTGCTCGGAGTCAAGCTCGCCATCCGACGCGGCGCCTACGACGAGGCGATCGCCATGGCCGAGGAACTCGTGGCCACGCCGGGCGTTCCCCCGGCCGAGACGATCCAGGCCGAGCTCGCGGCGTGCGAGGCGCTGGTCGCGGCGGACCGGATCGCGGACGCCGAAGAGCGCCTCGAGCGGTGCGAGGCGCGACTCGACCCGCGCGCGGCGCCGGGCTCCTGGGGCGAGCTCCTCCGCATCCGCGGCGCGGTGCACGAGCGGTCGAACCGCCCGGCCGCCGCGCATCATGACTTCGCGCAGAGCGCCAGCGTCTTCGACCTCCTTGGTGAGCGGTACCACGCCGCGCTGAGTCACCTCGCGCTCGGGCGGCTCGCCGGGCGCGCCGGCAATCGCGGCGCCGCGGAGCGCTATCTCGACCAGGCCGCCGCAATCTTCCGATCGCTCGGAGCGGAGCGCGACCTCACCGAGGTCGACGCTGCGCGGGCGACGCTCGACACCGCGCCGCCAACGCCGCCCGCCGTCTCGGCCGCCGACGCCGACGAAGCGGTCGTCCGGCGCCTCGTCGAGGCGGCCATTCTCCCGGAACTGCTCGCGCGCGAGACCGCCACGGCGCTCGTCGAAACCACAGAGGCTGACGCCGCCATCGTCTTCGTCGCGCCGCCTGGCGGTGAGGTCCGCGTCGTGGCCGCCGTGGGCTGCGACAGCGAGGTCGCGCGCGCGCTGGCGCGCGCCGCCGTGCATGGCAGCCGCGAGTACGGCCACGGGCTGCTGTTCACCGAGCCCCTCGGCCGCGACTCCGACGGCCCGCGCCGGTGCGCGATCGTCTCGGCGCGGCGGTTGACCGACGCCGTCGTGCGGCGGCTGCGAATGTTCGTGGCGATTGCGCGGCAGGGATTCGAGCTCTGCGGCGCCCGCGAGCGCCCGCCGCAGGCGGTCGAACCGATCAACGAGCGGCCGCTGGAGCCGCTGCTCCCGGGCTTCGTCTGCGCGAGCGCCGCGATGAACCGCGTCGTCGAACAGATCCAGCGACTCCAAGGCAGCGACCTCACCGTGTTGATCACGGGGGAGAGCGGCACGGGAAAGGACCTGGTCGCGCGGGCGATTCATGTCGGATCGCTGCGGCGCTCGGCGATGTTCCTGCCCTACAACTGCACGACCACCACGCGAGAGCTCGCCGACACCCAGCTGTTCGGGCATCGCCGCGGCAGCTTCACCGGTGCCGTCACCGACCAGCCGGGCCTCATCCGATCGGCCGCCGGCGGAACGCTGTTCCTCGACGAAATCGCCGACCTGCCGCTCGACATCCAGCCGAAGCTGCTGCGCTTCCTCGAGCAGGGCGAGGTCATGCCCGTCGGCGAGACCCGGCCGCAGGCCGTCGACGTGCGCGTGCTGGCCGCCACCAACGCCGATCTCGAGCAGCGGGTCGCGGAAGGAAAGTTCCGAGAGGACCTCTACTATCGCCTGAGCGTGATCCGCATCCTCGTGCCGCCGTTGCGCGAGCGTAGAGAGGAAATCCCGCACCTCAGCACGTTCTTCCTCCGCGAGGCGTGCGATCGGCTCGCCAAACCCGATGTCCAGCTCGCACCCGCGACGCTCGATCTGTTCGCGCGCTACTGGTGGCCGGGGAACGTGCGGCAGCTCCGCAACGAAATCCAACGCGACGTGGCGATGAGCGCTCCGGGGGGCTCGGTCGAGCCGCACCACCTGTCGGCCGACCTCACGGCACCACCGTCGCCGACGGGAGCCGCGGCGCCCGCAGCCCCGATGGCGCCGACGCGCCCACGTAACCTCGCCGCGGCGATCGCCGACGTCGAAAGGGACCTCATCGTCGCCACGCTCGAACGCACCCACGGCAACATCTCCGAAACGGCGCGCCTGCTCGGGCTGACCCGCCGCGGCCTGTACCTCAAAATGCGCCGCCTGCGCCTCGACGTCGTCACGGCGGATACCTTGTAACCAGGTATACAGCCATCTGGATACTAACTAACCATAGTTACGGGACGTGCGCGTTTGGCCCGCTGACAGTACTACCTTTGAATCAAGTACTTACAGTCCGTGCAATTCTGCCACAGGACAGCAGCGACATCGGCCTTCACATTGATTATCCAAACCGCACACGTCTTCTTAAGGGGGTCCGAGGTGATACAGAGCACCGTGACCGTACAGAGAGCGACATCGGAGGGCCGTAGTCGCATCGGCGATCGCCGCAGACTTCGCGTGCCCGGCCGCCTGACCTGGCGTGATGCCAAGGGGGCGCTGCGGTTCGTGTCGGTGGTGACGCGCGATGTCAGTGAGCTGGATGCCTTCGTGGAGTGCCAGGTGCCCACGTCGATCCCGCTCTACCGGCTGGTGCACTTCCAGGTGGAGCGACACGACCGCGACTGCCCCGACCTCCCGGCGGCGCTACAGCACGGCAAGGTGCTCTCGGCCGTCTATCGTGTCGGACCCTATCGGCCGTCGACCGGTACGCCCCATGGATACGCGCTGCGGCTGCTGATCGACCCGGCGCGCCTTGCGATGAGCGAAACCGCGCGTGTCGCGGCGGTGTGACTCTGGGCGTTGGGCTTCGGGCTTTGGCCTCTGGGCGAAGGCCTGAAGTCCAGAGCCTAAAGCCCAACGCCTGAAGCCCACACCCTGTTTACGTCCGCTGGATGGTCGGCACCCACGGGTCGGCCGTCCAGCCGGGCCCGTGCCGCGCGACCTCCACGTCAATCAGATACGGCTTCCCGTCCGCGCCCTTGCGGCGAGCGCGGCCGAGCGCCTCCTTCAGATGCGCGGGGGTCGTCACCTTCTCGCCGTCCACGCCGAAGCCCCTGGCGATGTGCGACATGTCCATATCGGGCTTCCCCAGATAGTCGTGGACGAACCTGTTCGCGTCGATCGAGCGCCCCGTGCCTCCAAGGTTCGCGAGCGCACGATTGTGCGGGCCGCCGTAGGCGTGGTTGTTGTAGACGACCACGGTGACGGGGAGGTTGAGGCGCGCCATGTTCCAGAGCGCCGTCGGCCCGAAGATGAACGAGCCGTCGCCTTCGAGCAGGATCACCTGCTTCCCGGGGCGGGCCAGCGACACGCCGGCGGCCGTCCCCACGCCGCTGCCGAGGTGGGCGGCGTAGTAGAAGAACAGCTCGCGCCCGCCGCGCGGGTCGAACTCGAAGCTGTGCGAGATCTCGAGCGACCCGCCCTCGTGGACGATGATCGCGTCCCTGTCGGCCCACTGCGCGATCTCGTAGGTGACGCGGTCGGTCTCGAGCGGGCTGTTGTTCCAGTTCGGGTTCTTCGACACGAGCGCGCGCATCTGACGCGCCCGCGCGCCGAACGCCTGCACGTCCTTCGCGCGCTCCGCGAACCGCGCCAGGGCCGCCGGCGTCAGCAGATCGTTGACCGCCGCCAGCAGATCCTCGGTGCCGTACGCGACATCCGCCACGAGCGGTGCGGCCGTCGTCATCACGTTGCCGATGCTCGCCGCGTCGTTGCGCATGTCGATGAACTGCGCCTTGCGCGACACGATCGGCGCGGTCGAGTTGTGCTGCAGCTTGTTGCCGATGTTGATGACCACATCGGGTTCTGACGGGTAGGCCAGCGATTCGACGCGCCCGCCCGGAATGCCGCCCACCCACAGCGGGTGCTGCTGCGGGAAGCTCGCGTGAATCTGCCGCGCCTGCGTCACCGGCAGGCCGAGCGTCTCGGCCAGCTGTACGACCTTGTCGAACGCCTTCGCCTTGTACACCTCGTCGCCGACGATGAGCAGCGGCCGGCGCGCCTCGACGAGCAGCTTCGCGGCGCGCTGCACTTCCACCGGGTTCGGCCGGACCCGCATGCGCGGGTCGACCTGGTCGTGCCGGATGATCTCCGCCGTGAACTTCTCCTCCGTGAAATCGGAGTGCCAGTTCATGTACGTCGGACCGTACGGCGGCGTCCAGGCGACGCGGAACGCGCGGCGCACGGTTTCTGGAATCTGGCCAGCCGCCCGGGCCGACCACGTGAGCTTGGTCATCGGCTCGGTGAGCTGCTCCTGTCCCGGAAGCTCCTCGAAGCCGTCGCGGCCCGCGGCGAGCGATTCTTCCGTGCGGTAGGAGTAGAAGACGAGCGGCGTCTGCTCCTTCCAGCAGTTGAACATCTGGCCGAGCGCGTTGGTCAGACCGACGACTGCCGCTTCCATCACGATCGCCGGCTGCCCCGAGGCTTTCAC
>Ga0233425_10010879_pt1 | contig 10856 bp, 9 predicted proteins | sample Watercolumn_Towu_2_FD_181712 | JGI IMG/M metagenome (GOLD analysis project Ga0233425, IMG submission 181712) | Freshwater microbial communities from Lake Towuti, South Sulawesi, Indonesia - Watercolumn_Towuti2014_140_MG | ecosystem: Environmental > Aquatic > Freshwater > Lake | place: Indonesia...
GCTCGGCCTGGAACTGTGCCGGCAGCGGAGGCGACACCTCGGGATCCAGAAGCGGGGGCAGCAGCAGGAGTTCCGGTAGCAGCGGCAGTTCGGGCAGCCATAGCGGCGGCGGCCATGGCGGTGGCGGCAGTCATGGCGGCGGTGGCCACAAGAGACGCTGACCAAAGGCTGGAAGCAACCCAATGAAGGAGGTCCTCGCCCAATCTCCGGTATTGCCGCGTAATACCCGGATAACAAGAAAAAAAGATAAATTTCTTTTCCTCGATCCGGACAAACCCTCATGGGTAGTCACCAACGCCAACGGTGCAGCTGCGCTTCATCTGTGCAACGGGTCAAGGACCGTGGGGGATATATGCCGGATTATGTCAATAAAAATGGGGAGAGACAAAACCCCGGAAGTGTCCGAGTTCTTCAGCCACCTTTTTCTGGAAAAACATTTCTTCTCCGATTCTGAGCCCTATCATTACGCCGGGGCAAACCTTCAGGCCGTCCATCTGAACCTCACCGGCAAATGCAACCTCCGGTGCATCTACTGTTATGCCGGTGACCGGGACCCGTCTCAAGATGCGCTTTCCCGCAACGACTGGTTCAACGTCATCGAATCGGTCAACAGGATCGGCAGCAGACCCACCATAGAACTCACCGGAGGAGAACCTTTACTGGTACCTTACGCCCTTGACCTGGCGGCTTTCGCCAGGCAGAGGGGTAACAGGGTTCATCTGCTCACCAACGGCCTTCCGGTGGACAAGGAAAAGGCCGGGGCCGTGAAGGAACTTGTCGATCTTGTCCGGATCAGCCTCGATGGCAGCACATCGGCTATTCACGATTATCACCGGGGTGCCGGTTCCTTTGCCGCCGCCTCGCGGGCCGTCGATCATCTGCTTTCGACCGGAGCCCCGGTCCAGATATCGATGACCGTGACCAAGAAGAACCTTCATGATATCCCCGCAATGGTAGCCCGGTTCGGTTCTCTGGTTTCCTTCGCACCCCTCTTCAGGACAGAGCGTGCCCGGAGACATAGGTCGCTGTGGATTACGGGCAGGGAATATTATCGCGCTCTTGTATCCGTGCCCGGGCTCAATCCTTTGAACTGTCTTTATTCATGCCTCCAACAGGCCTCGTCCGCCAGAATCGTAAAATGCTCCATCGGCGATGGGGAGATCAGCATCTCCAATACCGGGGACGTCTACCCTTGCCATCTGCTCCATCGGCCTGAATTCCTGGCCGGCAATATTAAGGACGAGCCGCTCGAATCCATATATCACAATTCGGGGACGCTGCAAGAGCTTCGCCGTTTGAACGTGGACCGTATTGAGGGATGTTCCGCATGTGATCTGCGTTATCTGTGCGGTGGTGCCTGCCGGGCGCGGGCCTTTTACGAAAAGGATAGGCTAGACGTGGCCGATGATTTTTGCGCTTATGAAAAGCTCGCCTTCACGGAAGGCTTGTTCGCCCTGCACAGCATGGATTAGATAAAAAGCTTTTCCTTGAACTGGGGGTTGTCCACTAGTTTCACTAATTATCCTGTAAATAATAAAAAAGGATGTTAGTGTTGAATTGATTTATTATTACAAATTGATGTTGATTATTTTATACAAAGTTCATCAAATAGCCTCGTAGAAGATAAATCCTTTAGGTCTTTTCCCGCTTAGTGTATTATATGGGAAAGCCTATCCAAGGCATCCAAGTTAGCGGTCGGTCTAAGGGAACAAAACTGTTATTCCAAGAAAAATATTGGATATTATTTTCATATTAAGGAGAATTCAATAATGAAAGTCATACTTTTTTCTTTAGTTGCCTCCACCTTCTTGTTTGGAACGATACATCCGGCTCAGGGGCAGCAGAACAAGCAAGACCAGGCCAGGGAAGAGGCTAAAAAGAGGCAACGCTCAGAAGCCCTTAAAGCGGAGGAAGCTACCAGAAAGCGGATCAGGGAAGATCAGGCTAGGGAAGAGGCTAAAAAACGGCAACGGTCCGAGGCCCTGAAGGCCGAAGAGGCAACGAGAAAAAGGATAAGAGAAAACCAGGCCAAGGAAGAGGCCCAAAAGCATGAAGAGGCCAAAAAGAGGCAGCGGTCAGAAGCCCTTAAAGCGGAGGAAGCTACCAGAAAGCGGATCAGGGAAGATCAGGCTAGAGAAGAGGCTAAAAAGCGGCAACGGTCCGAGGCCTTGAAGGCCGAAGAAGCGACAAGAAAAAGAATACAAGAAAAGAAAAAACCATAAGGATCGGATAATCTTTTTGTCTCGAACCTGCAATTTCCTTTTCATGAATGAATAGACTGTAGTAGGGGGTTGGTTCCGAATTGACTTAATATTAGAGGGTGATGTTGTTCATTTCATTTAAAGATCATCAAATAACTTCGTAGGGGATAAATCCTTTGGGTCTTCCTCCACGTATGGCCAAGGCCGGTTTATTGAAGACATTGCTTTCAAAAATATGTTTGAGTAATTTTTCCCTGTATTCCGGAGCGGCCAGATGAGCGATGCCGACGGCGTGTTCGGTGATGCTGAGTCCCCGCGGATCAAAGGCGCCGTTTTCGGTGACGATCACTACCGGATCAGCCGGAATGGCGGTGGTGGTGATTCCCTCCGGAGATTTGTCGACGATTTTGGATAGGTTTCGAGTGGTGGATTTCATGGCGATGATGGGGATGCCCCCCTCCGACAGGTAGGCGCCTCTCAGAAAATCGGCCTGCCCTCCTACCCCGCTATAAATATTTCGGGCCTGCATGGAGTCGGCCCAAATGTTACCGTGAAGATCGACGCCCAGGGCACTGTTTATGGCCACCATTTTATGCTCGGAGGCGATATGCAGAATGCCGTTGGTTCGATCAGAAGGCCTGCTTTGCAAAGAACTGTTGTTGTCGTACCACTTGTATCCTTCCGGGCTGCTGGATAAAAAAACAGTGGCGATGGAAAAGCGGTTGGTCAGATACTTGTTGGTCACCAGACCCTTTTCCACCAAGCGCCTCATGGCGTCGGCGAATAACTCCGTCCGGATGCCGAGATCTTTTGTTCCTTTTCGAATAATCGCCGCGGTAACCGCTTCCGGCACCTCTCCGATGCCAAATTGCAAGGTGCAGCCGTCGGTTACAAAAAGGGCCGATATGATCTCGGCAATTTTTTGAGCCCGCTCATCCGGTTCCTTAACTGGGCTGAGCGGTAAATCATAGTCACTATCCACAATAAAATCGATATCGCTTTCATGAATGGTTGTACCCAGCACGAAGGGCATCCGCCGGTTTCGTTCGGCAATAACGATGCCCTTGTTTTCTTTGGCCGTATATACCGCGGCCAGAACGGCTTCAACCGTTGTCCCCAAACTGTAATTCCCGCCGTTGTCCGGGCCGGCGACCGTCAGGAAGACAACATCAGGTTTCAGCTTTGATCTCAGTTGTCTGGGAATGTCGGAGAGATGAAGGATCTGATAGCGCGCTTTGCCCTCGTTGACCGCTTTTCGGGAATGAGGCCCGTTAAAAATAATACGATGGGTGATCCTTTGACAAGCTTCGTCACTAAATAACGGACTAATATCGCCCAGCAGCAGGATGCTCAGCATTTCCACATCCTTGATAGCGGTATCCCCCCAGAGTTGTTTCAGCAAAACCTGAGGCGTGGCGGCGTTTCCCGCACAATAAATGCGGTGACCCGGCCGGATCGTCTTTGCATTCACGGCCTCTTCCACGTTTACCGTTTTCATGGTCTTGTCCTTTTCTTTTTAGTTTGCCGTCTAGTCGACTAAAAAAATATCAAACATGGGCAGAAAGTTTGAAAGGCGGCTCAGTACCGGCTCTGGTGAGACTGGAAGGCCGCACATTGGTAGTGACAGAATCCACCTAAAGTCAAGTATAACAAAAAGGAATTTGTTAGTCGAGTTTATAAAATGCCTCATCTCACTTTCGGAATAGGGGATGTTGTTTGATTAGAAAAAGGGAGAAACATTGAGAGACCATTCCGGCAGCAAAAATATATTGGCCAGGAGATGCTATCCTTGGGTCTTGCCGGGGCTATTCTAATATTGTTAGAAGGTTCTTCTGTCCATCGGCAGGCTTATGCCTTAGAGTGAGGCCATGAAGATCAGGCCAAAATGTCCCTATATCTTGAGTTTTCATAACGAGAGGCCAATCCGATTTATATAAACCTGCTGGAAATAGAAATTGGATCAAAAATGGTTGATCAAAAAAGAATTGACAATTTTACCTTAAATCTATTTATTCTATTAATATATAATAACCCTCAGAACAGTTAAGGATGACATGATGAAAATTGATATTTAAAATCATCTCTTTTCAGCATTGTATTTTGATAAGCTGATTCGCATGACAACCCAGGTTAAGGATATGCATAAGTGAGTCAGAGAGATTTCCTGTGCCGTGAATATTGATGAACGGTTCAGAATTATGGGTCATGGTGACGATTTCCTTCAGATTCCCTGCCTGGAAAATTATTAATCAAGAAAAGAGAAATTTATGGAACAGAAGATTAAGAAGATAGCGGTGATTGGGGCCGGAACGTTAGGAACCCAAGTTGCCATCCAGGCCGCCTATTATGGATACGAGGTCCAAGCGTATGATGAGGACCAGACGATTCTGCCGAAAATGGTCCAGAAGTTAATAGGGACGATGAAATTCTTAGGCAGGACCCCGACCATGCCGGCTGATGAATGGGAGAAAACCGCTTCTAAGGTTAAATTAACCAAAGATCTGGGTGAAGCCTTGAACGAGGCGGATCTGGTCATCGAAGCGATTCCCGAAAATCTGGAAATGAAACGAAACGTTTGGGCGAAGATCGATGCTCTGGCTCCTCAGGGAGCCCTTTTGGCCACGAACAGTTCCTCCATTCCCATCAGCCGGATTGAAAGCGCCACCCGGCGGCCGGAGCAATGTTTAAATATACATTTTTATCAACCGGCCCTGAGTTGGAATATCGTCGATCTCATGGGGGGTACCAAGACCCATCCGGAGGTTCTGGAGACGGCCAGACAGTTTGTCCGAGCCATTCATTGTATTCCCCTCACCGTTAAAAAGGAGATCCTGGGCTTTTGCTTCAACAGTGTTTGGCGGGCCGTCAAGAAACAGACCCTTTACCTGTGGGGGAATGGGTTCGTGGATTACCAGGATATCGACCGGGCCTGGATGACGATGTTTACGCCGACTCACGGCCCTTTTTTCATGATGGACCTGGTGGGTTTGGATGTGGTTTATGACATCGAGATGTCCTATTATAATGAGTCCAAAGACCCCAAGGACCTTCCTCCTAAGGCCCTGAAGGAGATGATCGATCGCCAAGAGTTGGGGGTGAAGGCCGGAAAAGGTTTTTATACCTATCCCAATCCCGAGTTTCGAGAACCTGACTTTCTAATCCCCAAATAATAAAGGTTGGATCGGCACCCTTTAAATCTTCAACTCAGAAGGCGGATTCATTAATTGATAGGTCTATTAAGGAATCTGCCTTCTATTGCTCGATCGGTTTTATAAGATTATTTTTCTTCGCTCCAAAGCTCAAAGTTATCCCTTCAGTCCTTATCCATCCCCCTTGTCCTCTTTTTTCCCGTTTCATCGTAAACACATTGTCTCCCTTCAATTTTTTTATATAATGGAATCAAAACCCTTAAATCTTTAGGAGGAAGACCATGTTCAACGAAAACATAACCCGACGATCCTTTCTGACTATCTCGGCCATGACCGCCGCTTATGCCGCCTTGGACTGGCCGAAGATTTCCGCTTATTCCGCTAAACTGGGGCCGAAAAACCAGTATTCCACCGTCGTTATCGGGGCCGGATTAGGGGGACTGTCCTGTGCCGCCCATTTGGCCAAACAGGGGATTCCGGTAACCGTCTTGGAACAGCACGATATCCCGGGGGGCTATGCCACTTCTTTTCAGCGGGCCCAGGGCAAATTTACCTTTGAGGTCTCTCTTCATGGCACTTCGATCAATAAAAACGCCACGGCTCGGATACTCAAGGACTTAGGTGTCTTAGAGAAACTGCAATTAGTCGAACTTCCGGAGGTCTATCATTTGAAGACCCCTGACTTCGATTTTGCGGCCCCTTCCCGTGATCCGGAGGCCCTCATCCGTCTCCTCTCTCAACGCTTTCCAAAGGAGCAGGAAGGCATCCGGGGTTTTGTTAGCGAAATATTCGGCGTGGCCGAAGAGGGCAATCAGCTCCATCAAAAGAAAGGGCAGTTCGTCAAAGCCCTTTTCCCGGTTCAGTTTCCTCGGATGTGGAAGCTCCGGGATAAGACCCTGGCCCAGCTTTTGGATGAATACGTTCATGATCCTGCGTTGCGTAACTGCCTCACCGCCCTATGGGGGTATTATGGTTTGCCGCCATCCAAACTCTCGGCCTTTTATTTTGCTGTGGCCACCGGGGATTATTTGAAGAACGGTTCTTATTATATTAAACCGAATTCGCAGGCCTTAAGCCAGTCCCTGGTCGAGGTGATCGAGGCCCATGGCGGAAAAGTCCTTTTTGAGAAACGAGTCGAATCCATCCAAGTAAAAAATGAACAGGTCCAGGGAGTATCCTTGGGGAACGGAAAGACCATCCCGGCCCGGGCCGTGGTCAGTAATGCCAGCCCCCTGAAGGTGTTTCAAGAGATGCTGTCTGCGGAAGCTGTCCCGGCGGATTACCTGAAGAGACTCCAAGGATACCGGCCGAGTATTTCCTCCTTTATTGTCTGGTTGGGATTAAACAAAGAGCTACGAGGGAAAATCAAGGGATACGAAATTCAGGTCCAAAGCGGGCAAGGGCCGGAAGCCGATTATCAATCGTCCATGAAAGGGGAAGTTGAACGAGGGAGTTTCGGCGTTACGCTGTATAATAATCTTTTTGCCGATTATTCACCTTCAGGGACCTCAAACCTGATGCTTTTGTTTCTGTGTGGGTATGAGCCATGGAGAAAATTTGAGAATGATTACCGGACCGGCCGCAAGGAAGCCTATAACAACGAAAAGGATCGTTGGACCGATATCTTGATCAAAAGGGCGGAGGAAAAGGTGATCCCCGGTCTCTCGTCCATGATCGAAGTGCGGGAAGCGGCCACCCCCTTGACCAACCGGCGTTTCACCGGAAATCCCGGCGGGGCCATTTATGGATTCGAACAGTCTTTGGAAAACACCTTTATGACCCGTTTTGGAAACCGGACTCCCATAAAGGGGCTTTATTTGTCCAGCGCTTGGGGAAATCCCGGCGGGGGTTATGCCGGGGTCTTACGGGCCGGGGAAACGACCTTTCAGAATATGATGGAAGACTGGGGAAAAGAGTAAGGCATTTCAATAAAAAGCGGGGCATTAAGCGGCGTGGGTATGGATATAAGATAGTACCGTCAAGCGGGCTTTCTCCAGTTCCTTGATGAGAGAAGGGGTGACGATTTCCGACAAATTCGATGTCAAGCCAAACATCTGGTAATAGTCATTCAATATCGGAAAAAGATCGGTATCATTCCCGGCATAACCCAGGACCTTGGTGACCAGATCGGACAGGGCCAGGACAAAACTTTGTTTTCGATAGGCTTCGGGGAGCCGGTCCGGGGAAAGGAAGAAAGGGTGATGATGATATTTGACACAATTGACGATGCTCTCCGACAGCTCCCATTTCTCGGTGATCATGCTTCCCAAGAGGGCATGGTTGAGGCCGTAGACACGTTCTTCCTGTACGATGTCGGGAAGGCCGGGAGCCGCTTCAGTCTGAGGTTCCAAAGAGGATAAAAAATATTTGCCGATATCATGCAACAAACCGATGGTGCCGAATTCATATTGGGAAAGTTTAAAAATGTGCTGAGCGAAATATCCGGAGCAGGCGGCCACAATGGCCGAATGGACCCATATCCGTGCATAGATTTCAGCCTTCTCATCTTGAGCCTTGGGAATGACGCTGGTGAGATAATCCTGCAGGACCAGTGATTTGACGTTGGTATAACCCAGGAGGGTTATGGCCCGTCCCACGGAATTTATTTTTTCTTGAAAACCAAAATAGGCCGAATTAACCACCTGAAGGATTTTAGCTGAAAAGAGGGGATTGGTGGAGACGAGAGTGGTGATCTCTCCCAGATTGGAATCGGGGGATCGCAAAAGGTTTAAGAGATCCCCGAAATTTATGAAGAGCGGTTTTTGTTCGGAGAATCGTTCTTGGATTCGGGAAAGAAAAACCGCCTCAAGTTCCCGCTCAAGATCGGGCAGGGGTCGGTCTTCTATGGAAAGATAGGGAATTTTTTTTAAGGCCGGATATTGCTCCAGCACCGCCTGGCGCTGAAGGGCCGTATTTAGTCCCGGTCCAAAAACCTCCCGGGACTTACTGTCCGGAGATCGGCTGGTGGTTTTTATCCTTTCGTTCTTTGCCGGTGTTTTTCGGCCCCGAGACAATAGGAGAAGCACCATGGCTAAAAGGAACACCAGGAAAAAGATAAAAACCAGAAAGAAGAAAAAATGATCCATAGCCGCAAAGGCCTTTGACTCGCAAGTTATATATTATAGAATCTAAGTATTTATTTATACCTTTTGACCCGGAATCGGATGACCTTATATTTCTCTTGAACTCTGCAAGTGGTATGAATTATTTTATACAGAATGATGTTACATGGCAAAAGAAAAACAGAGGTCGAATTTGGCAATAATATGAACAGGCGATCCGTAGATCTGATTAAAGACTTGGCGTTAGAGAAGAAAGAGGTGATTTCCCTGGTCGGGGCCGGGGGAAAAACGACTGTGATGTTTGCCCTGGCCAAGGAATTATCTTTTTGTCAAAATAGGGTAATCACGACCACGACCACTAAGATTTATCCGCCGGAGCCGGATCAGAGTCCGGTCTTGATTCTGGGAGGCAGAGAGAAGTTTCCCGAAATCAACAGTTCCCTGGATAGGTTTGGGCATCTCACCTGGGCGGCCGGCCGGGCCAAGGAAGATAAACTGGCCGGAGTCTCTCCAGATGATATATCGGCTCTTTGGGCCGCGGGAACGGCCGATTATATGATCGTTGAAGCCGACGGCTCGGCCCGTAAACCGATCAAGGCCCCCAATGACCGGGAGCCGGTGGTGCCTAAGGAAACGACTCTTTTTATTTCCGTGGCGGGTTTGTCGGCCTTAAACAGGCCTTTGAATCAGGACAATGCCTTCAGGCCGGAGATCATCAGCCGATTGACCGCTCTGGCCCTTGAGGACCCGATGACCTTGGAAACAATGGCCCAATTACTGGTTCATCCCCAAGGAGGCCTGAAAGGATGGCATTCGCCGATGCGGGCCGTCATAGTTTTAAATCAGGCTGACCTTGAACCCGAGCCGGGTTCTGGGCAACAATTGGCCGAGCGGATCGAAGAATTGGGGAAGGGACGAATCAGTCGGGTACTATTAAGATAAATAAAGTTGACCATTGGTCTTATGAACGATCCGGATAATGCTTTAAAACACAACCCCTTTGCGGCCTTGGGAAAATTTATTAAAGGCAAGGTCGTTCTGCGTTCGGAACCCCCCATAAAGCCGGAGCGTCAACCGCCTGAAATCTCGCCGTCCGCACCAGTTAATGAAGAAAGCACTTTCAGAGAGGCCATGGAAGGCGTTAAACCGATGGCCAGAAATAAACATTATCCCATGAAAAAAAACGTGGCTTCCCCGGCGAAGCTCCCATTCAAAGATCCGGACCGGGAGGTCAGGCAACACCTGGATAATCTCATAAAAAACGGGGAGGGGTTTATCATCTCCCAAACGCCAGAATATATGGAAGGGCTGGGCCGGGATATCCCGGCGGAGTTTGCACAACGATTACACCGCGGGGATTTTTCCATACAGGCCCATCTCGATCTTCATGGGTTGAGTGTGCCGGAGGCCAAGGAGGCCTTTGAACAATTTCTGCATGAGGCTCTGCTGAACGGAAAAAGAGGTCTGCTGATCATTCACGGACGGGGCATCCAGTCGCCCGGAGAACCGGTTTTGAAAAACAAGGTTCAGGAATGGCTGACCCGCAGTCACTGGCGCAAGTGGGTGATCGCCTATGCCAGCGCCCAGTCTTATGACGGCGGCGCCGGGGCGACCTATGTCCTCCTCGGCCATCGGCCTCGAGCCAAAGGCTCAAGAAAAAATTAACTAGTATTGGTGAAAGCCTTTAAGTGGAGACCGCAATTTTCCCGCCTGGTAGATACTAACCAAGTTGAATTCGTCCGGCTCTCCCAGGTCCGGACAGGTGGTCGCTTCCGCCTCTTCTATTTTGATGTAAGGTGCGACGGATAGATCTTTTACTCTCGAATCGGCGATCAAGACCAGAGGGGCGGCGCGGTGAAACGGTTCGAGCAGAGAAAGATTCTCCCGGTCATAGAGAACATCTGCGGCTAAGATGACATCCGCCGACATGTCTTCCCAAGCCCAATGATCTAGAACCTCAACCGTCACTCCATTTAAGGCCCCATTGGCGGCGGAGGCGGTTAGAGATAAAGGATCGATATCCAGGGCGATGGCCCGGCGCGCACCGGCCAGGGCTGCGGCAATGGCGCCAACGCCGGACCCGGCGCCGAAATCCAGAACGACTTTGTCTCTGAAGTGCTCTTGATTTTCCAGGATCACTTTGGCCAGCACCTGCCCGCTGGCCCAGCAGAAGGCCCAGTAGGGCGGCTCCTCCATGATGATCCGGGCCTCTTCGCTCGAGTAGCGATGTTTGGGATAATCTCCGGAAAGGAGATGGAGACGGATGCCGGGTGTCCGGGGGAGAGACGTGACCCCCAGAGAAGCATCTTTCAGGATATGACGAAGGGCGGAGAGTAAAGAGAAAATCATGTCTGTTTCAGGGACAGGGGATATCTATAACAAGTTCATCCTAATCAGGCTATTCAATTCTTGAATGCCTTGACATCATTGGGGTCAATTCTTTA
>Ga0233425_10010880_pt1 | contig 10853 bp, 14 predicted proteins | sample Watercolumn_Towu_2_FD_181712 | JGI IMG/M metagenome (GOLD analysis project Ga0233425, IMG submission 181712) | Freshwater microbial communities from Lake Towuti, South Sulawesi, Indonesia - Watercolumn_Towuti2014_140_MG | ecosystem: Environmental > Aquatic > Freshwater > Lake | place...
GCGCCCCACCCCCACGCGCGAGGAGAGCTGATGGACTCCGCCGATCTCGGCAAGGACCTCACCGAGGTCCTCATCGACGAGGCGTCCATCGACGCCAAGATCCGCGAGCTCGCCGCCGCCGTCGACGCGGACTACGCCGACAAGGACCTGCTCCTCGTCGGCGTCCTCAAGGGCGCGCTCATGGTGATGGCCGACTTCTCCCGGGCGCTGACCAGCCCGGTCGAGATGGACTGGATGGCGGTGTCGTCGTACGGCGCCGGCACGAAGTCCTCCGGCGTCGTCCGGATCCTCAAGGACCTCGACCGCGACATCACCGGCCGCCACGTCCTCGTCGTCGAGGACATCCTCGACTCCGGCCTCACCCTGTCGTGGCTGCTGCGCAACCTGCGCTCGCGGGGCCCGGCCTCGGTCGAGGTGCTCACCTTCATGCGCAAGCCCGACGCCCTCAAGGTGCAGGTCGAGCCCCGCTACGTCGGCTTCGACATCCCCAACGAATTCGTCGTCGGCTACGGCCTCGACTACGCGGAGAAGTACCGCAACCTCCGCGTCGTCGGCACCTTGGCCCCGCACGTGTACTCCTAGGCCTCCGGCCGGAGGGCCTGAGAGGTAACGCCCTGGGCGAACGGGGGAACATCGGCCCCTCGGGGTGCGTCTGTGCTGGTGGCAGGCCCTGGTCCCGGGGCGCGGGACGGCGTGTTCCGAGCCGCCGGTGTACCGTCGTGGGACCTGTCCGTCCGCGCGGGACCCCCGCGGCGGACGTGCGAACACCGGTGATAGTCAGGAGGGACGGGGCGCCTCGCCCCGAGCCATGGACATCAGGCGCATCTTCCGCGGGCCCGTGGTCTGGGTGCTGCTCGCCGTCACGCTCGTTGTGCTGGCCAGCAGCCTCCTGTCGAACGTGGGCGCGCCCAAGGACGTCGACACCTCCGACGTCGTCACCGCCATCCAGAAGGACCAGATCTCCGAGGCGCTGATCGTCGACCGCGAGCAGCGGATCGAGATCACGCTCAAGGACGGGTCGAAGCAGCGGGCCGAGTACGTCGACGGGCAGGGGGTGCGGCTGCAGGAGCTGCTCCAGTCCAAAGTCGACTCCGGCGCCCTGCCGAGCAACGGCTACGACGTCGACGTCCCGCGCGACAGCCTGCTCGTCTCCCTGCTGTTCACCCTGCTCCCGATCCTGCTCGTGGTCGGCTTGCTCTTCTTCTTCATGAGCCAGATGCAGGGCGGCGGCAGCCGCATCATGAACTTCGGCAAGTCCAAGGCCAAGGTCGTCTCCAAGGACATGCCCAAGACGACGTTCGCCGACGTCGCCGGCGCCGACGAGGCGGTCGAGGAGCTCCAGGAGATCAAGGAGTTCCTCCAGGAGCCTGCGAAGTTCCAGGCGGTCGGCGCGAAGATCCCCAAGGGCGTGCTCCTCTACGGCCAGCCCGGTACCGGCAAGACCCTCCTCGCGCGCGCCGTCGCCGGCGAGGCGGGCGTGCCGTTCTTCAGCATCTCCGGCTCGGACTTCGTCGAGATGTTCGTCGGCGTCGGTGCCAGCCGCGTCCGCGACCTGTTCGAGCAGGCCAAGGCCAACGCCCCCGCGATCGTGTTCGTCGACGAGATCGACGCCGTCGGCCGCCACCGCGGCGCCGGCCTCGGCGGCGGCCACGACGAGCGCGAGCAGACCCTCAACCAGCTGCTCGTCGAGATGGACGGGTTCGACGTCAGCGGCGGGGTCATCCTCATCGCCGCGACGAACCGCCCCGACATCCTCGACCCGGCGCTGCTGCGCCCGGGCCGCTTCGACCGCCAGATCGCCGTCGCGGCGCCGGATATGTCCGGCCGAGAGCACATCCTCAAGGTGCACTCGCGCGGAAAGCCGCTGGCCGCCGACGTCGACCTCGAGGCCGTGGCGCGACGCACGCCGGGCTTCACCGGCGCCGACCTCGCCAACGTCCTCAACGAGGCCGCCCTGCTGACCGCCCGCGCGGGCAAGCAGCTCATCGACAACGCGTCCATGGACGAGGCGATCGACCGCGTGATCGCCGGGCCGCAGCGGCGCACCCGCCTCATGAGCGAGCACGAGAAGAAGATCACGGCCTACCACGAGGGCGGCCACGCCCTGGTCGCTGCGGCGCTGCCGAACACCGACCCGGTGCACAAGATCACGATCCTGCCCCGCGGCCGCGCTCTCGGCTACACGATGGTGCTGCCCGACCAGGACAAGTACTCCACGACCCGCGCCGAGATGCTCGACCAGCTGGCCTACATGCTCGGCGGCCGTGCCGCGGAGGAGCTCGTCTTCCACGACCCCACCACCGGCGCGAGCAACGACATCGAGAAGGCCACCTCCGTGGCCCGCGCGATGGTCACGCAGTACGGCATGACCGAGCGGCTCGGGGCGATCCGGTACGGCCAGGAGCAGGGCGAGGTCTTCCTCGGCCGCGACTACGGCCACACCCGCGACTACTCCGAGGACGTCGCGGCCGCGATCGACCAGGAGGTGCGCGCGTTCATCGACGCCGCCCACCACGAGGCGTTTGAGATCCTCGTCGAGAACCGCGACGTCCTCGACGCGCTCGTCGTCGAGCTGCTCGAGAAGGAGACGCTCGACAAGGAGGAGGTCGCGCGGATCTTCGAGCCGCTGCGACGCCGCCCCGAGCGCCCGGCCTGGACCGGCTCCTCGCGACGCACGCCGAGCGACCGCGGCCCGGTTATGACGCCGGCCGAGATCGCAGCGGCCACCGGCTCCTCGAACGGGTCCGCGAACGGCTCTGCCAACGGGCACGCGCCTGTCGACGCCGGCACCCCCGACGAGGCCCCGGCGGAGCCCGGCGCGTGACGACCGACGAGCGCACCGGTATCGACCCGGTGCACGTGCCCGACGTCGTCGCGACGCCGTTCGACGCAGCGCGCGCCGAGGCAGCGGTCCGCGAGCTGCTCATCGCGGTGGGGGAGGACCCCGACCGCGACGGTCTGCTCAACACCCCCGCCCGGGTGGCTCGCGCGTACGCCGAGATGTTCGCAGGCCTTCGCCAGACGCCGGAGGAGGTGCTCGCCACCACCTTCGACCTCGACCACGACGAGCTCGTGCTGGTCAAGGACATCGAGCTGTACTCGACCTGCGAGCACCACCTCGTGCCGTTCCACGGCGTGGCGCACGTCGGCTACATCCCTGGCGCCGACGGCCGCATCACCGGCCTGTCGAAGCTCGCGCGGCTCGTCGACGTCTACGCCAAGCGCCCGCAGGTGCAGGAGCGGCTCACCACGCAGGTGGCCGATGCGCTCGAGCGCATCCTGGCGCCGCAGGGCGTCATCGTCGTGATGGAGTGCGAGCACCTCTGCATGTCGATGCGCGGGATCCGCAAGCCGGGCGCCCGCACCACGACCAGCACCGTGCGGGGCGCACTGCGCAACCCGGCCACGCGCGCCGAGGCGATGAGCCTCATCCTCGGCTGAGGCCCCTGTGCCGCACGCCCGCCGCGCTCCCGCCGGCCTCCCCGAGCACCTCGCCCGCCTCGAGCGGTGCCTGGTGATGGGCGTGCTCAACGTCACCGCCGACTCGTTCTCCGACGGCGGTCGGTACCTGCACCCGGCCGACGCCGTCAAGCACGGGCTCGAGCTCGCCGCCCGGGGCGCCGACCTCGTCGACGTCGGGGGCGAGTCCACCCGCCCCGGCGCCGCCCGCGTGCCGGCCGACGAGGAGCTCGGGCGCGTGGTGCCGGTGGTCGAGGCGCTCGCCCGCGAGGGCGTCGTCGTCAGCGTCGACACCATGCGCGCCTCGGTGGCGGACGCGGCCGTCGCGGCGGGCGCCGCGCTGGTCAACGACGTCAGCGGCGGGCTCGCCGACGACGACATGCTCGGCACCGTCGCCGGTCTCAGCGTGCCCTACATCGCGATGCACTGGCGCGGCCACAGCGACCGCATGCAGGACCTCGCCCGCTACGACGACGTGCTCCACGACGTCGTCGCCGAGCTGTCGTCACGGGCGGTGGCGGCGGTGCAGGCCGGCATCGACCCCGACCGTCTCGTCCTCGACCCCGGCCTCGGCTTCGCCAAGGACTCCCACCACAACTGGACGCTGCTCCACGGCCTCGACCGCCTGCTCGACCTCGGCCACCCCGTGCTGGTCGGCGCGAGCCGCAAGCGGTTCCTCGGCACGCTGCTGGCGGGGCCGGACGGCGAGCCCCGTCCCACCGCCGAGCGGGACGACGCCACCGACGCCGTCAGCGCGCTGGCGGCCGCGGCCGGAGTCTGGTGCGTCCGCGTCCACGACGTCGCCGGGAGCCGCGACGCCGTCGAGGTCGCTGCCGCCTGGGTGAAGGGCTGACCGTCGTGATCCCCGAGCACCTCGACCGCATCGCGCTCTCCGGCGTCTCCGCGCGAGGCTTCCACGGCGTCTTCGAGTTCGAGCGCCGCGAGGGCCAGACCTTCGTCGTCGACGTCGTGCTCGGCGTCGACACGCGCCGTGCGGCGCAGACCGACGACCTCGCCGACACCGTCGACTACGGCAGCGTCGGGTCCGATGTCGTGGCCGCGATCGAGGGCGAGCCGCTCGATCTCATCGAGGGCCTCGCCCAGCGCATCGCCGAGGCCTGCCTCGCCCGCGACGGCGTCGAGGCCGTCGAGGTCACCGTGCACAAGCCGCAGGCGCCGGTAGGAGTGCCCTTCGGCGATGTGGCCGTGACGATCTCGAGGCGGCGGTGAGGGTCGCGTTCGGCCTCGGCGCCAACCTCGGCGACCGTGTGGCCGCTCTGCAGGGCGCGGTCGACATGCTCGCCCCGCTCCTCCAGGACGCCCGTGTCTCGTCGGTCTTCGAGACCGCGCCGGTGGGCGGGCCCGACGGCCAGCCCGACTACGCCAACGCCGTGCTCGTCGGCGAGACGTCGGCGTCGCCGCAGCAGCTCCTCGAGGCCGCGCAGGCAGCGGAGGAGGCGTGGCACCGCACCCGCGAGGTTCGCTGGGGCCCGCGCACCCTCGACGTCGACGTCCTCGACGCCGGAGGCCTGCGCAGCGACGACCCGGTTCTGACGCTGCCGCACCCGCGCGCCCACGAGCGCGCGTTCGTCCTCGTTCCGTGGGCCGAGGCCGATCCTGGTGCCGAGATCCCCGGCCGCGGCCGGGTCGTCGACCTTGCCGCGCAGGCAGTCGCCCGCGAGGGCGACAGCGCCGTCCGGCGGCGCGACGACGTGGCGCTGGAGGTGGCGTCGCGATGACCCCCACCCGCCCGCGCACCCTGCTGCTGCTCGCGATCGTCGCCGCCTCCCTGGGCTGGGGCGTGACGTTCTTCGTCGACCGCGTGGTCGGCCGGTTCTTCCCGGTGCCGTGGTCGGTGCCGGTGGTGATGGGCGTGCTCGCGCTCGCCGTCGTCGCCTGGACCCGCGGCACGAAGGCCCGCCTCGCGCGCAAGCCGGGCACCAAGCCCATGCCTCCCCTGGTGGCGGCGAGGACCGCGGCCCTGGCCCTGGCCACCTCGCGCACCGGCTCCGTGGTCGGCGGGTTCTACCTCGGGGTCGCGCTCGGTCTGGCCCAGTACTGGTCGGCCAACCCGGATGCCCGGCTCATCGTCGTGGCCGCGCTCCTCACCTCCGCGGCCTCGCTCGGGCTGGTGCTCGCAGGGCTCTGGCTCGAGCGCGTGTGCCGGATCCCCCCGTCGGACGACAGCGCCGACGCCGCGTCCGAGCGCGACGTGCTCTAGGGTCGCGTGCATGAGCGACGACGTGGTCCTCGAGGACCTTCCCTACGAGGAGCTGCGCGACCGCGCCTTCGCGATCGCCGAGGACAAGCGCGACATCGGCTTCTTCGTCGACCTGTTCAACCACTCGCCAGCCATGATCGACGTGCAGGACGAGGGCGGCTCGCTCGGGGAGATCGGCGGCTCGATCATCGAGACCGTGCGCGCCGCACGGCAGGCCTTCGGCGAGGAGTCGGTGGGCGCGCTGCAGCCGCTGTTCGTCGCCCGTTTCGCGACCTACATCCGCGAGAACAGCTGACGCTGCCGCCGCGCAGCCGACGCGGTCACTGGGGCAGCCGGGCGCAGGCCCGCAGTCCGCCCCACGGGCTCTGGTCGAGCCACACCGTGCCGCCGCTGGCCGTGGCCAGCGATGCCACCACGGCCAGGCCCAGCCCGCTGCCCCCGCCGTCCTGGCGACCGCGCCAGAACCGGTCGAACGCGCGCTCGCGGTCCTCGGCCGGCAGGCCCGGCCCCTCGTCGTCGACCTGGATGAGGACGCCGGCGGGCTCGATCCGGACGCTGACCAGGATGCGGCTGCCGTCGGGCACGACGTCGAGGGCGTTGTCGACGTAGTTGTCGATGATCTGCTCGACCGCGCTCGGCACGGCGTGGGCCACGGCGATGCCCGGCGCGTCCACGAGCACCTCGACGTCGCGCTCGCCGCCCAGCGGCTGCCACGACTCCACGCGGTCACGGGCCACGGCCGCAACGTCGACGGCGACGACGTCGTGCTCCTTGCCGTCGGCCCGGGCCAGCATGAGCAGCCCGTCGACCAGCCGCTGGAGGCGGTCGATCTCGTCGCGCGCGGCGTCGACCTGGTCGACGGCGGGGTCGTCCCCGTCCATGAGCTCGGCAGCGCGGTCGAGGCGGAGGCGCAGCGTCGACAGCGGCGTGCGCAGCTGGTGCGAGGCGTCGCCGGCGAACCCCTTCTGCGACTCGACGACGTGCTGCACGCGGTCGGCCATGGTGTTGAACGACTCCGCGAGCTCGGCGATCTCGTCAGAGCCGCTCACCTCGGCCCGCGCCGCGAGGTCGCCCTCGGCGATGTCCTCGGCTGCGTCGCGCAGGCGACGGATGCGGCGGGTCACGGCGGCGGCGACGAGGATCGCGATGACGGCCGCCGCCACCAGCGTGATGCCCGCTGCGACGAGCAGGCCGCGCACCCGGCTGTTGACGACGGCCTCGACCTCGCTGCGCGGGTAGGTGAGCCGGACGGCGCCGAGCACCTGGGTGCCGGCGCGCACCGGGACCGCGACGTACACGAGCGGCTCGCCGAGAGTCTGCGAGGCGCGCTCGCCGGACACCGCGCGGCCGTCGAGGGCCTCCTGGATCTCGGGCCGGTTGCTGTAGTCCTCGCCGACGCTGCTGTCGGACGCGGCCACGACGACGCCGTTGCTGTCGATCACCACGACCGTGGCGCTGGTGGCGGTGCCGTAGCCGTCCACGACCTTGTCGAGGGCGGCGGTGTCGGCACCCTCCTCGCCCTCGAGCACCTGGATCGACAGGCCCGCGATCGTGAAGGCGTCGCGCTGCAGCGATGTGAAGATCCGGTCGAGCTCGACCGTGCGCAGGTACGACGCCAGCGGGAGGTTCTGCACGAGCAGCACGAGGGCCGTGAAGCCCACGAGCACGGCGACGAGCCGCCAGCGCAGGCTCACGCCCGACCGGTCCGCTCGACGGGGCGGGTCACGGCGAGCCGAGCCGGAAGCCGACGCCCCGCACAGCCTCGACCCACGCGGGGTCGCCGAGCTTCTTGCGGATGGCCGCGACGTGGGCGTCGACGGTCTTGGTGGCGCCGTACCAGTGGCCGTCCCAGACGTGCTCGAGGATCTCGGTGCGGCGCCGTACCGCGCCGGGGTCCTCGGCCAGGTAGGCCAGGACGTCGAACTCCTTGGCGGTCAGCGACACCTCCTCCCCGTCGACGTGGACGCGCTGCGTGCGCCGGTCGATCGCCAGCCGGCCGATCTCCTGGACCGCTGCGGCGGCGGCCGGCGCCGGCTGCGCGGCAGGGGCGGGCGCCGCCGCCCGGCGCATGACCGCGCGGATGCGGGCGGCCAGCTCGCGCATCCCGTAGGGCTTGGTGAGGTAGTCGTCGGCGCCGAGCTCGAGGGCGATGACGCGGTCGGCCTCGTCGCCGCGCGCGCTCACGACGATCACCGGCAGGTCCGACGTCGACCGGATCCGGCGGCACACCTCCTGGCCGTCGATGTCGGGCAGCCCGAGGTCGAGCAGGACGACATCCGGCAGGTTCGGTGCGGCTGCGGCCTCGAGGGCGGCAGCGCCGGTGCCGACGTGGTCGACGTCGAAGCCCTGGGCCCGCAGGCCGTCGACGGCCGAGGCGGCGAGCGAGGGGTCGTCCTCGACGAGCAGGATGCGCACGGGCCCATCGTGGCAGGTCGCAGGGCCGACGACCGGTCAGGGATCGCCCGCCGGGACGAAGGTCTACCTGTTCTTGGACGTCCCTTGGACGAACCGGCCGCCCCCGTCGCCTACCGTGGTGGCACCGCCCAGACGGCCGAACCCCCCAGGAGCCCCCGTGCGCAGGATCACCACCGTGACGGTGCTGTCGATGGCGGGTGTCCTGCTCGCCGCCGGCGCCGCCGCGGCGCTGAACACGCAGGTGCTCCAGCACCCGCAGTCGCCGATCGGCACGGCCGACCGGATGCTGCCGGACGAGTTCCTCAGCACGACCGTGTCGCCCACGGCCGATCCGTCCGACGACGCCGAGCCCTCGGAGTCGGCGGAGTCGCCGGAGTCGGCGTCGCCGTCGAAGTCGGCGAAGCCCTCGTCCTCGTCCGGCTCCGCCCGGCCGTCCCGGTCGACCGCCGAGCCTGGCGACGACAACGGCGGCGACCGCACCCGCACCCCGAGCTTCCGCTCGACGTCCGGCTCCGGCGGCGACGACAAGGGCGGCGACGACAGCAGCGGCAGCGGGTCGGGCAAGGACGACTCGAAGTCCGACGACTCCAGCGGGTCCGGCAGCGGCGGCCACGGCTCGGACGACGGCGGCTCCGAGCACGAGGACGACTGAGCGTCCCGTCCTGCGGGCCGAGCTGCCTGCAGGTCTGCGCAACTGCTTGCGCTGCACGGCCTTCCGCCGACCGGTCACCATGAACTGCACGGCGCGCGCTCCCCGGCGGGCGGCCCTTCCTCGCCTACCCTGGCTGGCATGGTCACCGGCCCGTTCCCCCGGCATGCGCGCCCGCGCGGCAGGGGAGCGGTCGCTGCGGCCTACGAGGAGGTGCGGCGCGAGCTCGTCGCGGTGACGTCGGCCCGCTGGACCGAGCAGATGGAGGTCGTGCGCCTCACCGCGCTCACCGAGGAGCTCACCGGGCAGGTCGCCGCCGTGCAGGCCGAGCTGGCGCAGCTGCGGTCGCAGCTGGAGGCAGCCCGCCTGGCCCCGCCCGTCGTCGTGCACGAGGTCCAGCCCGCCGTCGAGGCGGCTCCGTCGGCCGCCCTGGTCGGCGAGCTCGCCGAGCTGCGCCGGCTCGTGGCCCACCAGCAGCAGCTGCTCGCCGATCTCACCGTGCGGCTGCTCGACCTCCTGGCCCGCTTCGTGCCCGTGGCGGCCCCGTCCGCGCCTCCGGCGGCACCCGCAGCGCCCGAGGGCGCGCCGCCCGTCCCTGAGCCGTCGTACCCCGGCCCTGCCGACTCCGCGGACCAGGCGCCGCAGCACTACGGCCCGCCGCCCGACCTGGTCATGGACGACGAGACCGCGAGCCGGCTGCGCGTCATCCGCGAGGCGTTCGGGCGCTGAGCCCGTTGTTCACCTGCTGTTCGCCCGGAGCGGGCCCTGCACGGGCGCGGGAGGGCTACCGTGCCGTCCCGAGAGGCGGGTGGTCGGGATGACCGTGCGGGGCGTGTTCGCGAGCGCGGACGAGACGCGGACGCTGGCGGCGGGCGAGGTCGTGTTCGCGGCGGGCGACGAGGGCCATCAGATGTTCGGCGTCGTCAGCGGCAGCATCGAGCTGCGCGACGGCGACGCCGTCGTCGGCGTGCTGGGCCCGGAGGACACGTTCGGAGAGCTGGCCATCATCAGCAAGGGCCCGCGCACCCTCACGGCCGTCGCCGTCGAGGACTCGGTCGTCGCCGCGATCGACGAGCGCACGTTCCTCTTCCTCGTGCACGAGACGCCGACCTTCGCGCTGCAGGTCATGCGCTCGCTCGCGGCCCGCCTGCGCGAGCGCGAATCGGGCCGCTGACCGGCGTCAGGCTGGCGCGGCCCGCCGGTCCTGGCCTACGAACGCGCCCGCGCCGAGGCGGTCGCGGCGCGACACCATGACGTCGGACGTGCCGGGCACCTGGCGGTCGAGCTGGGCCTGGGCGTCCCACTCCGAGCCGCGCACGAACACGCGGATGCGCGAGCCGTCGTCCGGCACCACCACCGACTCGACCTCGAAGTCGCCCTCGATCGACCACGCGACCTCCCGGGCGATGGTCAGGTCGTAGTACGAGTGCGTCGCGTCCAGGAACGTCAGCGCGACGTCGTCGCCTACGACAGCCCGGCAGTCGTCGTCGAAGGTGCCGGTCCCCGCGACCCGGAACACCTGCAGCGACCCGGCATCCTCGTCGACGCGCGCGCCGGCGAAGCGCAGCTTGCCGAGATGGTGGCCGTACTGCCGCGCGCGTTCGGCTGCAGCCTCGAGCGCCTCGTCCACGCGAGCCTCCTCGCGGTCGGTGGAGCACATCCGTCGCCATGATGATGACGCCTCGGGGCCCTCGAAGGGTGGCAACCGTCCCGTGCGGGCCTGTCCGCGGCGCCGCACCGGTGATTCCCCGTCCCAACGGCACCACGCGCCACGCACCTTCACCGGATCAGGTGACGACGCCGCCGGCCGTGCACGGCGGCTACTTGTCGACGTCGCCGACGACGTACGGGCAGCTGGCGAGGACGGTCACGATGTCCTGGACGCGGGCGCCGCGCAGCACCTCGCCGAGGGCGGCCACGTTGTTGAACGACGCGCTGCGCAGCTTGAGCCGCCACGGTGTGCGGTCGGCCCGCGACACCAGCAGCCAACCGCTCGTGCCCAGCGGGTTCTCGGTCCACACGTAGACGACGCCCTCCGGCGCCCTGAGCACCTTGGGCAGCTTGACGCCCACCGCACCGGGCCCGAGGGCCTCGAGCCGGTCCGCGCAG
>Ga0233425_10010881_pt1 | contig 10853 bp, 12 predicted proteins | sample Watercolumn_Towu_2_FD_181712 | JGI IMG/M metagenome (GOLD analysis project Ga0233425, IMG submission 181712) | Freshwater microbial communities from Lake Towuti, South Sulawesi, Indonesia - Watercolumn_Towuti2014_140_MG | ecosystem: Environmental > Aquatic > Freshwater > Lake | place...
GCAGAAGAGTGGAGAAGGGGGCGGTGTAGCCTCGGGCGGGGCCACAATAAGCGTCACTCTCAAAAAGCGCACTCAAGGTTACTATCTGATTGCCCTTCGAGCATTTCTAAAATACTTGGCCAAGCGCGGAGTGAAGACTCTCTCGCCCGAGATGATCGAGTTGCCCAAGGTCGGCGAGCGGTCGCTTGACCTCATTACTCCCGAAGAGCTTCGCCGTTTGCTTGTTGCGCCAGAAGGATCGGACGAGAAATCTCTTCGCGACAAGGCGATCTTGGAGCTCTTGTTTTCGACCGGCCTGCGCGTCTCTGAACTCACTTCCCTCTCCCGCGACCTCGATCTCTCTCGCGACGAGCTCTCGATCCGCGGCAAGGGCGACAAAGTGCGGGTGGTTTTTATTTCTGACTCGGCCCGCCGAGCGCTTCAAAATTATTTGGCTAAACGAAAAGATGTTGACGACGCTCTGTTTGTAAAAGTGAGCAAAGAGAAATCCGAGGGCGAAGACCTTGGCCTCACCAAGCGCTCGATCGAGCGGATCGTGAAATACTATGCTGTCAAAGCCGGCATTTCAAAAAAAGTGACTCCTCATGTGATTCGCCACTGCTTCGCCACCGATCTGTTGTCAAACGGCGCTGATCTCCGGTCTGTCCAAGCTCTTCTCGGCCACTCGTCGATCAACACCACCCAGATTTACACGCATGTGACCGACAAACATCTGAAAGCCGTCCACAAACAATTTCACAATCGCCGTGGAAAGTGAAAAAGAAAAAAGTTCGAACCGTCAACCCGCCGCGGCGAGTTGGCAAGTGTTGGGCCGAATCGTCAATAATGGAGTGACGTTTGTAGCCCTTCAGTGAAATGTGGCCCGCTTTGAATCGACTCTCAATTCACAAGTTTGCTTTGACCAGTGCTTCCCGTTTTGCTATAACGGTAAGCGGTCTGTTCTTTGGTTTTTATGCCCAACAAATCTTTCTACGTAGATTTCAGATGTCCGCCCCATCACGATCCGAAGACTCGCCAAGAGTTAATCATGGCTCTCAAAGCAAAACTTGGCGGGGAAGGTGTCAGAGGGCCCGTCGGCATTGTATTGCTTCTGCCTGACACCCGACAATCGTTGGTTGACCGACAGTCCGGAGCTCCTCGTATTCTGGAGAAACCATCGCTGACCTGGAAATTGATGGTCACCGACCCGGAGGGTTTCGAGGAAATCAGGTCTACCATCGAGGAGGATTTTACTCTCCAAGAGGTGTCCCCTGAAGTCGTATTCATTCCCAAAACGGAACCTGCTTCGAAGAAGAGCGCGGAGAGCGCGGCAGATGCTTCCCGACAACTCTGTCTCGATTGAGCGAGGAACATTTTAGGGTGATGGGTGGCGATTGATCCAGTGTTTTGTTACACTAACGGCGGATAGTTGATCAATATGCCAGCATTCATTATTTCTCCCCTGAAGGGAGGCGAAAAGGTTCATTTGTTGACATTCGAGCTGGCCGTATCCCGGAAGTTTCCAGGTTCAGAACTTGATCAGAGAGTCTTCCCGCCAGTTCTTGCTGTGCCGGAAAAGTTTTCTCTAGGAGAGGCAACCGGAGAGCGGTCTGCGGGCCCATCTCTCGACAAACAACTTACGTCTTTGGCGAACGAGTATCGTTTAAGTTGCACAAGAATCTAACGACTGTCGAGCTTAACCTCTCGGCAGTTTTTTCCAACACTTCATTACGCCTACACTCTAGAGAAACTTGATTCGCGCACTTGGTGCGTCGAGGTTTAATACTATATACTTCTCTAATCTCTAACCACTAACCATGCTCCTTATTTCTTGGAACGTAAATGGCATTCGAGCGGTCCATAAAAAAGGTCTTTTTGCGCCGTTTGTCGAAAAATACCAACCAGATATCTTATGTCTGCAGGAGACCAAGGCGGCGTCGCACGAATCCCCCGTTGATTTGCCTGAATACGAAGAATATTGGAACTCGGCAGAGAGAAAAGGCTACTCCGGTACGGCCATTTTCAGCAAAATCAAGCCAATTTCTGTCATAAAAGGCATGCCCGAGAAGATTGTCAAAAAATTTAGTCTTGGGGCCGATGAATATGGCGATCCGACAACAGAAGGCCGCGTAATCGCGGCCGAATACAAAGATTTTTTCGTTGTGACTGTCTATACACCGAACGCCAAGGACGATTTGACCCGCATCCCCTTGCGGTACAAGCACTGGGACCCGGCATTTCTAGCCTATGTCAAGGAATTAGAGGAAAAAAAGCCGGTAATTTTCTGCGGCGACCTAAATGTGGCGCACACACCGGACGATTTGGCTCGGCCGAAGGAAAACGACGGCCTCAAAGGTTTCACCAAGGAGGAGCGAGACGGCTTTCAAGCTTTTATTGACGCTGGTTTTCTTGACACCTTTAGGATTTTTCACAAAGGCAACGGCCACTACAGCTGGTGGAGCCACTTTAGGAATGCTCGAGCTAGGAATGTCGGCTGGAGAATAGATTATTTTTTGATTTCCGACAATTTAAAATCGAAAGTCAAATCAGCTAAAATTTTGCCAGAAGTTTTAGGTTCAGACCATTGTCCTGTTTCCCTCGAGCTCAAGTAAGGTTTGTACACAGGTTGCCCGGTGGCGACATTCCTTAGCATAAAGGACATTTTCAGATGTTATCCACAGTTATGTCCTTTACATGTCTTTTAGACCAGAATATACTAGTCAGTAGAAACCAAGCCTTTTTGCCTCAAGACAAAATCTCCTCACTGCTTGGTCCAGTTCCTAAATTGACAGACTCTGGCCAGGGTCCAGAAAGTCAGTTTGGGCCACAAGACGGCTCGTACCAGTACGCAACACTTGCAAACACAAACAAATTTTCGAGGTATTGCGTTAACCCGTCGCGTTTCCTGAACTGCCCTTTCGCCGCTCCGTTTCCACGGAGCGGTTTTGTATTCCCGACCTCGCTACGAAGACAGCCCACCCTACCAAGGATCATCCTTGGAGAAGGTTGTTTTGTGCTTACCTTACTCGGTGTTTTGAACGCAATTCCTTGATTTTTGCCTCCTCCTCCATATTTTTCCTATTTTTACCTTTTTCGCCCAATGATTCAAGGTCTTTTTTGGCCATTTTGGCTAGCTGAGTAGCCCGTTCCTCGAGATAGCTTGAGGTGTTAAGTTTCGGATCATCCAAAACCTCTTCAAATAGGGTGTGTAATATCAAGCCAATTCTTGGTCCGGGTGTTTCACGTGTAACTTCCATTATCTTTGAACCATTGATTTTAAGCATTGCCACAGAAATTGGGTCATGAAGAGCTTCCTCAATCATGGCATGGTATTTTCTAAGCCGATATGGGTCTTCTTTTGGGCGCCCCATTCCTTTCCGATCACAGACTCGAACGTCCATCAGGTCCCAAATATACTCTTTGCCGACATTTCGGATCATTCGTCGAACGGCAGAAAGAGTAATTTGTTCGGTATCAGAGAAAAACATGTGCCAACGGACCAATTTTTTCACTTTTTCGACAGTTTTCAATGGAAATTTAAGGTTTTTAAGGATTTTTTCCACAACACGGGCACCAATAACTTCATGGCCATAGAATGTGTAATCACTTGTTTCACGTGAAAACCTCTTTGTTTCTGGCTTTGATATGTCGTGAAACAGAGCTGCCAGTCTGACCTCCAGTGGGTACTTTCGTTCAGCGGCGTATTGGACCGAACGGAGCAAGTGTTCCCAAACCGGGTAGATATGGGAACGATTTTGGCCTACCCCAATAGTTTTTAGCAATTCTGGCGATACATACGGCAACAGACCCATTTCTTCAAGCAATAGCAGTCCGGCCATTGGTCTATCGGACATAATAATTTTCTGGAATTCATCCCTGATACGCTCTGCTGAAATGTCGGCCATTAGTTTAATATGGCTCTGTATAGCCACATAGGTGGTCTTTTCAATGGAGAAATTTAATTCAGCGGCAAAGCGGACTGACCGAATCATCCGCAAGGCGTCTTCGGAGAATCGCTCACTGGGATCGCCAACAGACCGAATTGTCCTTTTAACCAAATCCTCTTGTCCTTTATAAAGGTCAATCAAATGTCCTTTATAACCATCGGCGACTTTTCCCCCCAGTTCAATGGCCATGGCATTTATTGTGAAATCGCGCCTTTTCAAATCGTCATCAATTGTCTTACCCCACGCTACCGTATCAGGATGCCGATGATCAGAGTAACCTTTTTCAATTCTAAAAGGTGTCACCTCAATCGTTTTGAGTGTCTCATCAGTCGAATCCTCGTTCACCACTCCGACTGTCCCGAACTCATTTTCATAGAAAGTTTTCGGAAAGGTGGCAACTATTTGTTCTGGGCGGGCATTCGTGGTGATATCCCAATCTTTCGGTTTGACTCCTAACAGTAGGTCTCGGACACATCCTCCCACCAAAAAAGCTTGAAAATTAGCCCTTTTTAAGCCATTTGTGACCAAGGCGACTTCGGGAGGTATTTTGAATAAAGAGTTGTTTTTGACATCTCCCATCCCTATTATCTTATTACAGCTTTGGTTTTTCGCCTAATTTGCTATGATGTCTAGCATTGCTCCCGTGGTGAAACGGATATCATACCGGTCTTCGGAACCGTTGTTCCAGGTTCGAATCCTGGCGGGAGCGCCAGACTGCTTTGGTGCGTCAAGGATTCGAAAAGGTTCTCCCCGATCTCTCCCCACCGTGGCAAGAGATGGGAAACCTGTACTGAAGCTGTAAGCTTCGAATCCTGGCAGGAGCAAGATGTAATTTGTACTTTGTTCAGTTATACACGTATTTTATTTCCACAAATCGAACTCCCGTGATATCCTTAATAGATATGCGGAAAGATAAGGAAAAAGCGACATTTTTAAGAAAGTCAGGTAAAAGTTATCAAGAGATTGAGACAGAGATGGGCGTGCCTAAGAGTACCCTGTCGGATTGGTTCAGAGGCCAAAATTGGTCAAAGGAGTTGTCAATTAAACTTTGTAAAATGGCAAAACTCGCACATACCGTTCGCATAAAAGAGTTGAACAGAATTCGAGGTAATAATTTGAAAAAGCTGTATCAGCAAGCAGAGAACGAGGCGGCCGAGGAATTCGATCTGCTCAAGTATCACCCCCTATTTATCGCAGGTCTCATGATTTATTGGGGTGAGGGCAACAAGGTATCAAAAAGCAGGTGCTGGATTGCCAACACGGAGCCTTTAATGATCAAGTTATTTTTGCAGTTTTTGAAAAACATATGTGGGTTCAAACAATCAAGAATTAAGGCTTGGATTTTAATTTATCCAGATTTAGATGAAAGACTATGCAGGAGTTTTTGGTCACGAAAAACAGGTTTATCTTCAGACAATTTTCACAAGAGTGCGCTCGTAAAGGGTACACATAAAAGTAAACGCATATCCTTCGGTGTTTGCAGTGTCGGTGTCTCTAGTGCATACTTAAAGTGTAAGATTTTGAAATGGATTCAGCTACTTGCGAATGATCTCGTTAAGGAAAATTATATTGCGGACATAGTTTAGTGGCAGAACGCGTGCTTGCCAAGCACGGGGTGGGGGTCCGATTCCCCCTGTCCGCACAGTTTAAAAGACATTGTCCTTTTCCAAGTGTAATGGGTGTCAATCCCCGCTCAAATACAGCCATTTTAGTCGATTTAAGGCTTAAAAATGTGGATAAGTCTGTGTACAATGTTGATAAAGGACATTTTACATACACTGGATCTACAGTAGTAAATGTCGAAAAATCCTTATTTAAAAGCCCATTTTAATAAAGGACACAAAAATTATTATTATTTTAACAAACAATCGTTTCACGTGAAACAATTGTTTGTTTCATGTGAAATGAAAAACAATCATAATACTTAATGCTCAAATTTGATCACAACAAAGTAGGTAAAATAGGTGAAGATTTGGTTTGCCGATTCCTTCAATCCCAAGGATTTTCGATAGTTTCTAGAAATTATCGTAAGAAATGGGGAGAGATAGATATTATCGCCAAAAGAGGCCAAAAGATCTTTTTTGTTGAAGTTAAGACTGTTTCACGTGAAAAGATATCCGATTTTTCAGCTGATATTAATAATTTTAGGCCAGAGGACAATATGCACCCATGGAAGATGAAGCGTTTACATAGAGCCATCGAGACTTATTTGGCAGAAAATGCTGTTCCACATGAAACTAGTTGGCAATTAGACTTGGTCACAGTAAGACTCGGTTTGACCGATAAAAAAGCCAAAATCGAACGGATTGAGAACATTTCCTGATTTTGGGAGAGTATTTAGGGAGACAGAGCTTGATTTGCCAAAAAAGAAGGCCAAAGTTAAGTTGATCGAAAATATTGTCCTTTATCCACCCACCCACCCCGTCCGCCGCGGCAGACGGGGTGGGTGGGGCGGAGAACTCGGACCTCATCCCTTCGGGCCACAGATGTGCCCCGCACATCTGGCTCTTTTCCTCTGTCGGGGAGCCGAGAATCGGACTCGGACCTCATGCTCCCAAAGCATGCATACTACCACTATACTACTCCCCGACAGATGAAAAGAGCCCCAAAGCAAGTATGCTACCGTTACACCACGCCCCGCTCTTTTTGCCGTATTTTGATTAAAGAATGTTAACATATTGAGTATTCTTTTGCATATTTTACTTTTTACTATGAAAAAATTTACCAGGACAATTGAGGATTTTGTCTGCGAGAAATGCGGTAGGGAAGTGGCGGGTACTGGGTACACGAACCATTGTCCGAATTGTCTATGGAGCAAGCATGTTGATATCAATCCGGGGGATCGGGCCGCCGTCTGCGGCGGCCCGATGATTCCGGTTTCGGTTGATAAATTAGGTTCAGACTATCGAATTTTACACCGTTGTCGAAAATGCGGTTTCGAGCGGTTTAACAAAACTGAAAAAGCCGACGATTTTGAAGCAGTGCTAAAAATTTCCAGAGAGTAATCTAATCTTTGCCAGCCATTGGCTTTCATCTATCGCTCAATCACTTCGACCAAGCGTCTCATAAGTTTGTTTTTGATATTGGTGTCAAACCAGCTGAACAGCTCGGAACTTTCTTTTCGCCCCGGTATTGTTATCGTCAACAAACTCTTTCCGGTCTGGGCCTCGAGTTCACGGCTCACATGAGCCATACTAATCGCTCGCAAGTCTCGTCTGTCGGTTGTTTCAGCCACGGTGCTCACCACAGTCATACCGACAAGAGCTCCTTTATCATTGACAACCGCTCCGCCGGAGACCCCTTGTTGAGCGACAATGCTGCCACCGAGCGACAACAGGTCAACGTGGTTGTCGGAGAATTGGTATACGCCCTGAATTGTCGAGAATGCTGATGTGCCTGAAAGCGAAAGGGCCGTTTCGATGCCGCCGATCATTGCGGAAGGGAAACCGGCCACGAGCACCGTCTCACTTTTTTCGACAGGGCTATCGGCAGTATCCGGAGAGAGGAAATCAAAGGTCAGCGGCACGGATGGGTTGCCGTCGGCCATCGCGCTCACGCGCAGAATGGCGAAATCAGATTCGCCACTGCCTGTCGGCTCATCCCTCCTTATGTTTTCGGCGTTTGCCAAGAGCCAACGCTCTGACAAGTAGACAATTTCAGCGCGGTAGCGCGGCCGAGCCGGTGTGCCGGTTCTGATCGAGCAGTCAACAAAGTTCTGTTCCTTATAGTCTTTGATTAATAAATATTGCGCCAGGTGTGCGGCAGTCAGAATGAGGCCGTCTCGGGTGACGAGTATGCCGGTGCCGGAGACTGGTTTCCACGCACCGGCGTTTTTGATGGTGCAGAAAATGTTGACGGTAGCGGTTCGAGCCAATTGGTTGATTTTGTCCCAGTCTACTCTCGGGGGAATGACATCTACCGGATTGACAACCGGTCTTACCGTCTGAATTTCGGTCTTAGTTTTCTCGGATTCATCTTTTATCAAAATATCGCTTCGATTTCGTCTTAATTCTTCGGTTTCTGAAACTGGCGATTTCGTTTTCTCTATCGGCGACAACTTCTCTGTCTTGGCGGATGGTGCTCCTGTTGGGGGAACTGGGATAGGGACTTGCGAGATGATATTAAATGTGCTCAAAAGCGCAATCATCCCGACGACGATTGTGTCAAAAATCTCTTGAAAGAAGCCAAACATCGCGGCTATTGTAGCACGACAGGTACCCTCTGATTTTTGAGGTCTTGCCAATTGGTCTTGCTCTCTAACAAGAGTGGAGTATAATGCCATCTGGCGTGCCGGTCTTCGTCAGCCGGCCACCCTTACCACTAACCGATTCTTCATTTCGCAGACATCAAAATCTGTGCGTGGAGATTAATAACATATGGCAGAGTCAATGTGTCCTGCATGCAAGAAACCTGTCAGCCAATGTGCTTGCGGTAAGTAATCCGCTCTCTATAACCCCTCCCTCCACCCAATCCGCCGCGGCGGACGGGTGGAGGGAGGGGTTTCCGTTTTCATACCCTGTCTGCTACGATAGGGTAGTTTAGTGTGATTCAAGCGAGTTTAATAAGAGCGGGCGTGGTTTAATGGTAGAACGATTGCCTTCCAAGCAGTACGTCCGGGTTCGATTCCCGGCGCCCGCAACATTATGTGAAGTTATTGAAGTGGGGGATTATCGCGGCAATCTGAACTCAGATTGACATATCGATGTCTAGGATGGTATAAAAGGGCGAGAGCAAGTTCGTTCTCTTACCGTTCTTCTTCAAGATGATTGTTAGCTTTCGTCATGGCAGAAAGTGGCTTAAGATTTTGGCCATTCTCCGCTATGACGAAACCATCGTGGCCAAGTCAGATAGCGCACAAATTTGAAAGACTGTATGTCTGACCCATTTTTTCTTTCGAGATTTACCACTGCTCAGGACCGAGTCTACGCAAGAGTATTGGACGAGTTGTCTAGGGGCAAAAAGAAAACACACTGGATGTGGTTTATTTTCCCGCAATTGACTGGATTAGGAGTGAGTGATATGGCACAGTATTACGGAATCGCATCCCTTGAGGAGACCAGGGCTTACTGGGCAAATGATCTTCTTCGTCCTCGACTCATTCAATGCACTCGCCTGGTCGTCGATCGCCCAAATCCCAACCCCGACTACATTTTTGGACACCCTGACAATCTGAAATTTCATTCCTGCATGACACTCTTTGCATTGGCTATTCCGAATGAACCAACTTTTCGGTTGACATTGCAAAAATGTTTTCGGGGGAGGAAGGATGACGAGACGATTGAACTTCTACTTGTCAAATGAAGTCTAAGGTCGCGTTCGTAACACCGGTGGCCAGTGATGGCCACCTTTTTATTAGCGACGTAAAGCGAGATCCGTCGGCCAGCCTCGACTCGCGTCGACGCGAGGCTGGACAATGGCTTCTGTGATCAATTGGTTATCCACATTACCGAGTTGCCTAAGTGATACACTTTTGATACACTTATATTGATTCAGCGTAAACATTTTTGTGCCTACACTAAAACACAGGATTAATATAACTACTGATCGGGAGGTCGAGACTGCTCTCAAAAGAGCGGCCAAGCGCGACGGGGTCCCTCTGGCCACCAAAGCCGGCCTTCTCTTGCGCCGAGGTCTTGAAATCGAGGAGGACATCTACTTTGCCGATCTGGCCAAGTTTCGAATGCAGCATGGCAAAAAATACTTGAGTCACCATGAAGCCTGGAAATAATTTCTGGCCGATTTTCTACCATGAGCGGGTGGCTAAACATGATATCAAAATGCTTGACGTCACTGTTGCCAAACGGATTAAGACCGCTATCGAAAACAAACTGACAACAGATCCGCTCTCTTATGGGAGTCCGCTTCATGGCAAACTGGCCAAATTTTTCAAATTGCGAGTTGGCGATCGGCGGGTCATTTACTCTTTGAGAGGCGGTAAGGTGCTTATTCTGATCATCGCTCACCGTAAAGAGGCTTACGAAACTGCCGAATTAAGGCTTGGTTAGGCAGATAGAAACCACCCCTTTTGCGGGTAGCAAAATTTAGTCGCGGGCGATTCTCCCATCCCGCATCAAACAAAGTGAATTCCTATCAGACACATTTACGCGATCGCGTATATATGCGTTTTGGCTTTATAAGGAACTTTCGTCTGTAACCTATACATAGATATATCGACATACGCCTTATTTTGTTGACAACTTTTATTACTTTGATAGGATCACACTTGGTGCAAGTACACTCAAACTCAAAGTGACGGAGGTTTCAGATGAGCTTTCCTGCAAATGTCGAAACTTTACTCGCTACCATTGCCACGAGGCAAGGCTTCGCGCAATTGGCGGTTGATGAAGCTGTCTGCCTAGAGCAAGAACGAGGGCAGAATCAAGTGATCGTAGATATTCTGAATGGCCTGCTCGATTCTTGGGCTTATTCAGATCCTGGAAAATATCAGGACGCCTACTTTTTCCTTGATGCGAGCCTGTTACGACGAGTGGTTGTCCGGGAGTTTTTGACCGAAGGCACGAAGGTCTATACAAGACAAGAATGGAACGAGAGAGGTCTCACTGCACCATCACACGGGGCCAACTACGATGCAGTCCCATATCGGTATCCTCTTGTGAACCTTGGTGTAATCGGTAAGAGCGAGTGCCCAAAGTGCAAGACTGCACAGCCGGTTGTTGAGCATTATGCGCAGACCTACGATAGCCCAGAGGGCGACGAGTGGTTGAGAGAGTATCTTGTCCTTTGTCTTGATTGTAACTTGCCGACAGTGCTCAAGTCCGAAACCTCGACCCACCGTTTCTAAGGCTTCTTCGCAAGATCTCTTAACGCGGCTCGGCAGATTCTGCCGAGCCTTTTTGTTAGGAACTGAAATAATTTGTCGCTAAAGTAGCGAATCTGAAGCTTTTCACTTTGAAAGTTTTTGATGAA
>Ga0233425_10010882_pt1 | contig 10852 bp, 8 predicted proteins | sample Watercolumn_Towu_2_FD_181712 | JGI IMG/M metagenome (GOLD analysis project Ga0233425, IMG submission 181712) | Freshwater microbial communities from Lake Towuti, South Sulawesi, Indonesia - Watercolumn_Towuti2014_140_MG | ecosystem: Environmental > Aquatic > Freshwater > Lake | place: Indonesia...
GACGGTCTGGTAGTGCATCAACCGGCGGAAACGCTCCCGATGGGTAAGGGCCATGCGTATCGACTCCTGACGGCGGGCTGGTGGACGGACAGTCGGGGGTTCGACGGGGGCCGCGGGAAGGCCTTCCGGGGGGCGAAGGAGTGTGGGGCGGGTCAGTCGCCGGCTTCGGCGGTGCGCCGGCGACGGAAGCCGGCGAGGACGCGGGTGCGGCGCTCGGTCCACCAGAGGAGGGGCAGGGCCATGAGGGCGAAGGCCACCAGGGCGAGGATCTCGTCGATGGGTCGAGGGGCGCCGGGCAGGACGAGGGCAGCGGCCCGCTTCGCGAGCCACACCGCCACGGCGCAGTAGGCGAAGGGGACTGCCAGCGACACCATGTAGCGCGCGATGCGCAGGGGCTGCAGCCCGAGGCACATCAGTGCGCGGATGGTGATGGAGTACGCGCTGAGCAGGAGGCCCACGCCACCCACGAGGGCGATGTGCACGAGCGGCATGTTCGGGTCGCGGCCGATGAGCATCCAGAGGCTGCCGGCGATCAGCAGGCCGCAGGCGCCATCCCAGGCCATCATCTCGAACTCGCGGTTGACGGCGACCATGATCGTGCGGGAGGCCATCGGGACCGCCATGAGGGTCACGGTGAAGCAGAAGACCTCGAAGGCCGGGATGGCGGGGATGTACTTGGGTAGCACGATCCGCATCAGAATGGGCGCGACGATGGCGGCGGCGCCGGAGAGCACGGGGGTCAGCCCCGCGAAGGTCGTCGTGGAGCGGAGGGTGAGGTCGCGCACCTCCGCCATATCGCCGCGGCCATGAGCCTGGAAGAGGCGGGGCGTCAGGACCGCGTCGGCGGCTCCGGCGGCGTTGTAGATGTACGAGGCGAGCTGCCAGGCCAGGCCATAGTGGCCGAGCGCCGTCAGGCCGAGGAGCTTGGCGACCACGAGGTTGTCGGCGGTGCGGGCGAAGAGCCCGGTGAGGCTGGCGCCCAGGATGGGCAGGCCGATGCGCGCGAGCCGGAGTCCGGTGGTCAGGTCGGGACGTCGCAGGGCCGGGAGGCGTCCGGCGACGAGGAGGTAGAGGGCGGTGACCCCGGCGCCGACGGCCCACCCGGCCAGCGTGCCCGGGGCGCCGAGCCAGTACGAGCCAGCCACGACCAGCGCAAAGAGCAGCAGCCCCTCATAGACGGTCGACTTCGCTACCACCCGGAAGTCGAGCCGCGACCGCAAGCAGACGCGATACCCCGAGGCGACTTGGCCGAAGATCAGGTGGAAGCCGCCGAACACGATGGCGATGCGGAGGGGGGCGGCCGTGCCGTGAGCGAACGCAGCGTAGATCCACATCGCCGCGGCGGCCAGGAAGGAGAGGACGTAGATGACCGTCATCCCCGTCCGCTCGATGTGCTCGGCTTCGTCGGACTTCCCCGCGCCGATCAGCAGCGGGAGCTTCTTCTCGAGCCCGAAGAAGACGCCCATCGGAGCATACGCGAGGTACATCGCGATGAGGAAGACGAGCTGCACGCCCCCGCGATCGGCGGGGACCAGCGCGCGGGTGTAGAGCAGGCCGCGGAACAGGCCGAGGGTCTGATTCAGGTACCCCGCGCCGCCCAGCGCCGCAACAGCCCGGGAGGTGCGCATCGGCCGGGATTCGGAGGAGGACGGGTTGCTCAAGCCGGGGCCTTCAGTCCTCTCAGAGGCGGGCGCGTCCGCGCAAGGCGGCGACCGCACAGGCCAAGCGCAGCAGGCGGGCGTTCCTGGCAATCCAAACGTCCGCCGCCCGACAGCAGTGCCGAGTGAAGTCGAACTTGTACTGCTCGCCGCCGTTCATCAGGTCGATCTCGGTCCAGCCGTGGGTGATGCCATGCTCGACGAGTGTCAGCAGGGCCTGCGAACCGACGGAGTAGGAGGCGAACTCGGAATCGAACCCGACAACGTACAGGAAGAAGCGCTGACCGATCAGGAAGCCGTACTGGGCGGCGACCTCGCGGTCCCCAACGCGCTGGAACGCCAGGAGCGTCTGCCCCGTCGGCGCCAGGGCGGCGGTGAGACTGCGGATGAAGCCGCAGAACGTGCCTACGAGCACGTTCGAGCCGCCCCGGCTTCGCCACGAACCGTGGTGCAGGTTGCAGAGGAGGTCAAGGTCCGCTTCGGAGATCTCCGGCCCACGCGCAACGCGCAGCGACAGGGGACCGTGCTCTCGCAGGAGTTTGCGGCCCTTCTGCAGGTACGCGTGGCAGCGGCGGCGGTTCGGCATCTGCTCGAGGAACTCGTCCATGGACGGCGGCAGGTGGATGTTCGCGCAGGGCGCGGTTCGCCAGGCCGTGGCAGCCAGGCCGGCGTGGGTGGCGAGCAGAGGGAGGTAGTCGTGCGTAGGACTGTGTGAGCAGAGCCCGCGGAGTCTCAGCAGGTCCCACCGGAGGCTGGCGGACGCGAGCCACTCATAGAGCGACTCCACGACGGGCCACTCGGCGCCGCTCTCGGCGATGACATCGCGGCAGTCCGCCACGTCCACCGCAAACTGCAGCCGCCGCAGCAGGGGGAGGCCCGCGACGCGGGTCAGGTCGGACCGGAGGGGTGCGAGGCCCACCAGCCGGCCCCCGTCCCGGAAGCAGACGACGGCGAACTCGCCCCGCCCGAAGTGACGTACGGCCGTCGTGAACCACTCGTGAGTGAGCAAAGGTCTGGGCCGGCTGGAACCCGCCACCAAGGCGTTCCACTCCGGCCGCAAGGCCGCAAGGCGTTCCCCATCGCCGAGAACCTCGACGTCCACGCAAATCTCCGCGGCGCCAGCGGCGCCGGCTACGGCCGCCCGCCTGGACGGCGCCAGGGGTTCTCTTACCACACCCCGGCGTGCGCCGGGGCCGGAGCGGGGTCTACTGGCGGTACTTCAGCCAGCCCGTCAAACCTCGGATGAAGTCGATGATGCCAAAGATGATGGCCCCCCAGGCGACGAAGTACGTCCCTCCGCCCGACTTGTGGGACGCACTGACAAGGGTGCCGACCGTAACGGCCGTCCCTCCGACCGCCCAGAGAGCCCCGTAGATCATGTGGCGCCTGAACTTCGCCGCCATCGCCTGGCGGAACTCAGGCTGGAGCTGCAGCTGCTCCCACTGCATCTGAACCTGCTGCACGAAGGCAAAGGCCTGGTCCGGGGCCCACCCGACACGCTGCAGCCCCGCCACGATCTTCTCGGGCTTCTCGCCCTTGGCGAGGCGCCCCATCACGTCCTGCGCCATCGCGTCCACGGCCTGCTGCTGCTGCTCCGGTGTCGGCTGCTCCGCCATCCGAGCCCTCCGATGCCCCCAGGCGGGTGTCAGTATACGCCGTACTGCCGGCCCTCATCGAGCATCGCAAGGAAGTTCTCGACCGGGATGTAGTTGGCGACGCTGTTGCCCGAGCCGAGGGTCCAGCCACCGCCCGGGGCGCACGCCTCGATTCGCCCGCGAGTGTACTCGCGAACCTGGGCCTCGGTCCCGCTGGCCAGCATGTGCACATCGATCCCGCCCAGGACCCCGATCCGGTCCCCGTAGTGCCGCTTGAACTCGGGGACGGGCATGATCGCGTCCTCGAAGGAGTGCTTGGCGTCGATGCGTACGTCCTCGATGAGGTCCTCCATGACCTCGGCGAGGTTACCGCAGGCGTGGAGCATCACGGGCTTGCCATGGGCGTGGGCGATCTGTACCAGCCGCTTCTGGTGGGGGAAGATGAACCGGCGCATCATGGGCGGCGAGAGCATCGTCTGGGTCTTGAAGCCCATGTCATCGTTCAGCCACAGGGCCGTGACCCAGGGCATGTCGCAGACCTGCTCATACAGGCCGGCGAGGCACTCACCGACGCGATCCACGATGGCCTGGGGCAGTTCCCGATCATCGACCACCCAGAGGCAGAGGTTCTCGAAGCCCATCAGGCTGATGAGGTTCTCCAACACGCCCCCGGGGCATACGGTGACGCAGCCCATCCCGTCGGGGAGGATCTTGCCATACTCCTCGAGCTCGGTGAAGTCGACGGCGTACGGGTCGGGCCACGGGTAGGTCTCGAACTCATCCCAGCTCATGATCGGGCCCTTGTGCTCGTCTTGCCAACCCCGCTGCGGGCGGCGGTACAGGGCCGTATCTTCCGTGATCAGCGCTTCCCGGCCCGGGAAACCGTACGGGTAGCGCCCGACGACGTAGTCGTACCCGAACCGGCTCATGAAGCGTATCTGGTAGGCCCGCGACTCAGCGGGATCGGCGGGGTACGGCTCGCCCATGGCCTTCTGGATGATCTCGGCATCGTGGAATAGCTCGAGGAAGGGCACGCGGTCGGGTACGCCGTCTCGGCGCAGGACCCTCAGCACACGCTCGAAGTTCGGCTGCCACAAACTCATCGAGACGACCTCCAAGGGCGGGATTCGGGATTCAGGATTCAGGGCACGGCGGAGGGCCGGAGGCCCTTCGGTGCGAATGGCGGCTCGTTCCTCGGAGGCAGGGCGAGGGCCTCCTGGGCGGGCGCCATCGAAGGGGGGAGAGCAGGATGGACCACCGGGAAGTCGGCCGCTACTGGAACGGCAATGCCGAGGCGTGGACGAGGCTGGCGCGGCAGGGGTACGATGTGTACCGCGACCACCTGAACACGCCCGCCTTCCTGCAGATGCTGCCCGAGGTCCGGGGCTTGCGGGGGCTCGACATTGGCTGCGGGGAGGGGCAGAACACCCGCGACGTCGCTCAGCTTGGGGCGCGCATGACGGCCGTTGATGTGGCGGAGGTGTTCGTAGGGTACGGCGTGCGGGCGGAGGCGGAGGCACCGCTGGGCATCAGCTACCTCGCCGCGAGTGCGGTGGAACTGCCCTTCGCCGAGGGCACCTTCGACTTCGCGACGGCCTTCATGTGCTTCATGGACATCCCCGAGACCGAGCGGGTGATCGAGGAGGCGTGGCGGGTGCTCCGGCCGGGCGGGTTCCTGCAGTTCAGCATCACGCACCCCTGCTTCGACACGCCCCATCGGAGGAACCTGCGGGACGCCACGGGGCGGACCTATGCGCTGGAGGTGGGGGAGTACTTCAGCCGGCGAGAGGGGGAGGTCGCGGAGTGGCTGTTCAGCGCGGCGCCGCCCGAAGCCCGGGCGGGTCTGCCGAAGTTCCGGGTGCCCTTGTTCACTCGCCCTCTGAGTGAGTGGCTGAACGGGCTGATCGCGTGCGGCTTTGTGATCGAGCGCGTCGAGGAGCCGCGCCCCGATGATGCGACCGTCGAGCGCTGCCCCGCGGTGCAGGACGCTCAGGTCGTCGCCTACTTCCTGCACGTGCGGGCGCGCAAGCCGGCCGAGGGGAGTCGGGACGGAAGGTGACGCGAGCGCCCGACGTGAATGCTGAGGGCGGCATTCGATTGCGGAGAGCGGGGGGCATAGACCGTGTGGGACGAAACGGGCCTGGTGCTCTACGCCGTGGACCCGGGGCAGTACGACCTGTCCCGGGGGGAGCTGGAGGCCGAACGCGTGTGCCGCCGGGCGAAGACCGGCGGAGGCACGGCGGTGCGGCTCACGGCGCACTCGCTGCTCGGGCACGCGTACTACCCCTCGGAGTTCGCGCCCCTGGCCTTCGGGTATGAGTACGGGCGCGACTACGTGGGGGAGTTCGCGGAGGCGTGTCGCCGGCACGGCCTGCGCTTTGCGCCCGCGGTGAATGTCGCGGCCAATGCAGCGGTCGCGGCCTCGCGCCCGGACTGGCGGCAGATCGGCCCGAACGGCGCGCCGCACGGGTGGGGCGACGTGCCCGTGATGTGCCTGAACACGGGCTACCTGGCGCACATCACCGATGTCGTGCGGGAAGTCGTCGCCCGGTATGGGCCCGACTGCCTGCTCCTCGAGAATGTGGTGACCCTGGACGGCTGCCGCTGCCATGGCTGTGAGGTCGCCCTCCATGATGACACCGGCCTAGACCTGGAAGCGGCGCTCGGGACGGAGGCCTACCGAGAGTGGCGGTACCAGCGCACGGAGCGCCTGGCGTGGAACCTGGCGATGGCGGCCAAGGGCCTGCGCGGGGATCTGGCGGTCGTGTTCGCGGGGGCCGCATGGCGGCCCGGACGGGGGAAGGCGATGGGGTGGCGGCCCGAGCGAACGGCCGAGTGGATGGACAACCTGGAGACGGGCTTCGCGGTGCGCTGGTACGGGCACTCGCTTGAGGAGGCCGACCTGCTGGGCGCGTACCACCGGGCCCTGAGGAAGACCGGATGGTGCTGGGTCGAGTACGCGCCGCGCCCCTACACGGTGCTGGCATGCCCACCGACGGAGCTGCGGTTGAAGGCGGCGTCCGTCATCGCGGCGGGTAGTCGCCCGGTGGTCTGGACCCTCCCGCCGATGCCTCCGGCCGACGACTCGGGTCTTGACACGTTGGGCGAGTTCCTGGCGCCGTTCGGGGGGGCTCCGGCCGCCCTGGAGCCGGAGGCGTCGCTGGCCCGCACGGCGGTCCTTCTCTCGCGTACGGGCGATGAGGCCACGGGGCGCGACACGTCGGAGCAAGCGCGCGCGTGGTGCACGGCCCTCAGCCGGGAGCGCATCCTCTGGGACTTCGTGCTGGACGGGCAGCTGACCCGCAACGGTCTCGCGCACTACCGCGTGCTGGTGCTCCCCGGGACGCCGTACATCCCGCCGCGGGAATGGGCTGCGGTCGTTGACTTCGTGTGGGCGGGCGGCAGCGTGCTGCTGGCGGGGGAGGCCACGCGTTACGGTCCGCACGGGGAAGCGCTCCCGGACTTCGCGGCGGCCGAACTGCTGGGCGTCAGCTACGTCGGCGAGGGGGCCGCTTCGGCGGGGGACTACCTGCGCGTCGCCGACCTGCCGCTGACGGAGGCGCCCCGGCAGCCGGTTCCGGCGGGCCGGTGCGTGGCCATCCGGACGGATGACGCGCAGGCCCTGGGGTCGGTGCTGCCTGGGGCCGCCGATTCGCTGGCCCTGCCGCTCGGGGACGCCGAGGAGGCGCCCGGGATCACGTGGAGGATACACGGCGGCGGCCGCGCGGCGTACTTCGCGGGCGATGCGGAGGCGGTCGTGCTCGGCCACGGCGGGACTCGGTTCAGCGCAGCGGAGCAGCTCATCGGGGAGTTGGTGCGCTGGCTCGGAGGCGAGCGCGTGCGCGTTCGGGGGGGGCGCGACCTGTCGGTCCACGCGCACCGCGTCCCCGGTGGCGCGGCGGTCCATCTCGTGGCCCGGCCTCCGTCGGATGGGCGCCTGTTCGAGAGCGTGACCCCGAGCGGAGAGATCGAGATCGTGGTCTCGCAGGTCCTCTACGTCTCGGGTGTTCGGGCGCTTGACGGCACGGAGGTCAGCTGGGAGCTGGCGAACCGGCGCCTCCGGATCGTGGTGCGGGGTGTTGAGGAGTACCGGTGTCTGATGATCGACGGCGCGGTGTGAGGCCGAGGCCGGCCAGATGGAGGCGACCCGATGAAGTTGGCGGCATGGAGCAGCATCCTCGTCGGGCTCGCGTCGCCCTGCGCCTGGGCGGCCGCCGACCCGGGTCTCCTGACGGGCGCGATGCTGCCCGAGGGGTGGGAACTGGGGGAGCCGCATCGCTTCGCGGCGGACAACCTGTGGGAGCAGGTCAACGGAGCGGCTCCCGGGTACCTGCGGTACGGGTTTCGGGAGCTGACGGCCCAGACCGTGCGCTCCACAGGCGAGCCGCGGGGTGAGGTTCTGATCGAGGTCAGCGAGTTCGCCGATCACCTCAGCGCCTTCGGGTTCTACAGCACGGAGCGGGCGCCCGGGCTGGCGTACATTCGGCTGGGCGCCGAGGGCTACTGCGTCCTGAACGACTGCCGCTTCTACAAGGGGCGGTACTACGTGAAGCTGCAAATGACCCGCGACGATGAAGCGACGCGGGAGGCCCTCGGCGGCATCGCGACGCGGCTGGCGCGGGCCCTGCCGGGGGAGACGCGTCACCCCGGCGTGTTGCAGGCGTTCCCGCGTGAGGGGCTGATCATGCGGTCTGAGCGGTACGAGGGCGCGGACCTGTTGGCTCACGACTTCCTCGGCGCCGGGTTCACCGCGGACTACGCACTGGGAGGCAAGCGACCCGCGAAGCTCTTCTTCGCGCTGAAGGGCAGCTCGGCGGAGGCGCGGGGGGCGTACCAGCAGCTTCTCAGCTTCCTGCGCCGGCGGAGCAAGATGGGGGAGGGCGTTCGCATCGAAGGGGGGCACGGACGCCTCGTCGACCCGCCCTTCTACGGGCCGAGCCTCGTGGCCCGGAAGGGCGCGGTGGTGTGCGGGATCCTCGGCGCGGAGGGGCCGGACTCCACCCGGCTGGTAGAAGCGCTGATCGCGAACCTCGATGCCGCCGGCCTCCTCTACGGAGACCCGGCCGGGCCGTGCTGTCCGCAGTAGGGGCGGAACTCCTGCGCGGTGCGCCGGGGTTCTGGGGTCACACGAGTTAGCTGCCCCAACTCCGCAGGGGGAACGCCTGATGTCCGTCCGCTTGCACGTGGCCGCCGCCCGCGACGTGACCCGTGAGCAGTTCGTCGAGGCCTTCGCCCGCAAGTTCGGTGACCGCTGGGGCGAGGTTCAGACCAGCAGCGACAACGGGTGGCACTGGTTCACGGCGAGCGTCTGGGGCGTAGCCGGCGGCGACCTGGACGAGGCGTTGGCGGCGCTCCCCGGGCCGGCGCTGCGGGTGACCACGGAGGACGCTTGTCGCTGGTACCTGATCCTGCGCGCTCCGGGCCAGGAAGCGCATGTGCTCTGTCACCAGTTCAGCGATCTGCCGCGCGGCGACGCGGATGAGAACGCTGACGACGCGCCGGACCCCCTCGCCTTCCTGAGGGACCCGGAGTCCGTGAACCTCAAGCCCCTCCCCGAGCCCTGCGACGAGATCAGGGAGCGCTTCCGTGACCTTGGGCGCCCGCTCCCGGACGACCTGATCGAGAGCCTCCGGGGCTTCGGCTACACCCGGATTCAGCGCGCCCTCCAGCAGCACTTCGCCCAGGAAACCGTCGACGCCCTGGAACGCTGCGGTGTGCCCCATGATCGCGACGAGGTCGTGGGCTGCCTTACCGGCGCGACGGTGGATGAGAAGGAGTACCACGACGACATCGGCAACCTGCCGCGCTTCCTGGTGGCGCTCGGGCTCGAGGGGGAGTGGCGCCAGACCCTCGAGCTGCAGCTCAACCCCCCTGAGGACGAGGCCTGCGAGCCGGCGCCTCCGCCCGACCCTCGGGAGAAAATCGACGCCATTGCTTCCCGTGCGGGGGAGATGACCCCGGTCCCGGTCCGAGACGGGCCGGCGATCGTGCCCCTCGATCGAGCTATCCATGTGGCCGACGTTGCGTGGTACTGCGGCGAGTGGGTCCAGGCCGCCTGGACCCTCGACCTGCCGCCGGGTGGCGCCGCTGGGTTCGGGCTGCAGTCGGCCGGCGACACCTACGTCGTCATCGGAGGCGAGCGGGTGGAGGTGGGGGAGGAGGCGGTGATCCCGTGCCACCAGCATGTCGATCGGAGCCCGCTCTCAGCGGCGCTCCAGGCCCTCCCCGACGGCACGCGCATCGACCTTGTGACCGTCGGACAGGAGCCGATGGATGAGAAGGCCGAAGCTGCGCGGATGCGCTTTGCAGGTACAGTCGAGTGCGGAGCATGGCGGATCGAGGCGGCGTGGCCCGAGGCTCCGCGCGAGGCCATCGAGGCTGCGGTGGACCTGACCGTGGCGGCGGAAGCTGGGGGGGGCCTGACGGCCCGGGATGAAGCCGAGGCCGAGGCCATCGCGGAAGCCGCCGCCTGTCACCCGATGCTCGATTCCCGGAGCGCGCGCAGAGAGGGGCTGTGCTTCTCTTCGGGGTCCTGGCTCGAGCGCTATCTGGCCCTCGTCATCTTCCGCCTGCGGTACAGCGAGATCTGGAACACGCAGCCCTACGCGGACGAAGACGCTGAGATGGCTGAGGACTGGGGTGAGATCGAGAGCCCGACCACGGCCCCCCACGCCCAGGAGGTCTTCTTCCAGGGCGAAGCGGCCGAGTATTACGAGGCCAACCTGGAGGAACTGGCCAAGCTGAACAAGAAGGCCTTGCGGAAGGCCGAGGCGGGGATGCAGGGACTGGGGCTTCAGCCGGTCGGCGATGTCTGCTGCGAGCGATTTGACGGCGTGATCGTGCGGGGGTATGGGGCGGCAGGCAGCCTCTGGTGGGGCGTCCACATGCAGGCCATCGACGGTCAGGCCTACACCGAGTTCGTCACCCGGTTCGCGGACGGGTCCGGCCTCACCACCACGAACAACCGGGACGCCCGGTCCTTCCCCGACACCGCGCTCTACTCCCGCGTCTACGGGAAGGCGGACGTCGCTCGGCTTCACGCCAAGCACCTCGACGGGATCAGGCGCGTGAAAGCCCATCGGCAGACGGAGCCGCTCGCGATTCAGCCCTCGCACCTCGGCCTGGCGCGAGCCATCGACGACTACCTCCAGCGGCGCGGCAACGAGCCTGGCATGGTGAGCTACACGATCGGATGAGGCGGGCTACGAGAGAGCGGCGGCGACGCTCTCGTCCAGGATGCCCAGGGCCTGTTCGACCTCCGCCTCCGTGACGACGAGCGGCGGCGCGAGGCGGATTCCTGAGGTTCCCAAAGCGATCACGATCAGACGGCGCGCAAAGCAGGCGGCCTGGACCGCCGCGGCCCGGTCGCCCGCGATATCAAACGCCCGGAGCAGGCCGAGGCCGCGAGGGTTCGAGACCGCCTCGTGCTTCGCGGCGAGGGCCGCGAGGCCTGCGTCGAGCTGCTCGCCACGCGCGGTCGCATTGGCCAGGACATCCCCGTCCTCAATGGCCTGGATGGTCGCGAGGCCGGCGACGGACGCGAGGTAGTTGCCCCCGAACGTCGTCGCATGATCGCCGGGCTCGAAGACCGAGGCGACC
>Ga0233425_10010883_pt1 | contig 10852 bp, 12 predicted proteins | sample Watercolumn_Towu_2_FD_181712 | JGI IMG/M metagenome (GOLD analysis project Ga0233425, IMG submission 181712) | Freshwater microbial communities from Lake Towuti, South Sulawesi, Indonesia - Watercolumn_Towuti2014_140_MG | ecosystem: Environmental > Aquatic > Freshwater > Lake | place...
TGGACTGGGTGTCGGCTGTCGCCGTCCGGTCGCAGGGACCCAGGTGACCATACCAAAATTTTTTTAACCAGGTGGGTCCCTTTTACGTGGCCGCTAGTGGTTCCCTATTGCATGTCCACTCACAGGGTAGTAAAGTTCACCTTTTAATGTCACCGTCAGATTTAATCTGGTTTCGATTTGATTTCATGCCAGCTCAAATTTAGTTAGGTCATCACATTTTAGTCCGCATATCAACACTCGACTCACGCAATCTTTTGAGTAATGCATCTGCGATTTCGTCAGCATCCGTTGGCTCGCCCTTTTGAGGCGTTGCCAACTTGCGTATGATTTCCCCCTGGCGCTGGCACGTAACCTCGCCATAGCTTAAAAAAGTTGTCAAAACTTTCTCATGCCCAAGGTTCTGGCTCCACGCCTTGAACTGTTCCGGTGTCTGGCAGACCTGCTGGCCGAGTTGGACCAGGGTATTTCTGAAACTATGGGGATTAAAATATTGGAGACCAGCACTGGCAAAAGCCTCGCGAAAGATCGTCCGAATGGGCGAGGCATTGCTCCAGTGCTGCCGTGCCAACCCTGCCGCGGTAAACTGGCGATTGGGGCCCAGCGCAATACGCGTTGCCGGGAACAACGGCTCATCGTTGCCCCACAGCTTATCATTACGGAGATAAGACACCCACTCCGTCACAATCTCTCGAACTTCCTCGCCCACCGGGAAGAAAAAAGTGCTAAAGGTCTTGCTGAATTTTGTCTTTACCTCTCGGGCATCCTGGTTGACGCAGCAGGCAATCAGATCCACATGCTTCAGCTTCAGCGAAGCAATGGCGCTGTCCCTTGCCCCGGTCAGGAGCGTAAATGCCACCAGAGCGCGATTCCGGCGCTCAATTTCATTGCCTACCGGCATTTTACTGAGGACATGCTTGATCTGTTCCAGGGTCGGAAACTTTTGTTGCCTTTTGGCAGTAGCGATCCGGGTATCCTTGTCAGACAGATTGAAATACTCAGCATCAGCATACTGGACCCGAGACTTGTAGCCCGGTTGCCACGCCAGCCACTGGAAAAATCGTTTGAGCTGCATTAATGTCGCAAGCAAGGTCGCCTTGCTCAATTTCTCCCTGGACTTCTGTCCTTTTTGCTCGGCGAGGTGCTTTTTGAAGGCAACAGCTTGCTGTAAGTGAAATGCCTTGAAATCACGATACCTGGTATAAGCCTCGAAGCGACTCAAAGCTTTCGCCACTGCGTCAATCATCGGCTCACCATGACGTTTGGCTTCCTTTAAATAAGCGAAGTACTTGCGCTTGATCCGTTCGTTGACTGGATGGTGTTTTTTCATGGTTCGCGTTCCCCTATCTGAAGTCACTGTTCAGGGTGGGGTTAGCACTCTCGTATAGTTGTCGCAATTCTTCCGGAAAGCTGATGTCCATTCTGCCGCGGACCTGCCAGATTTTGGCCAGGCTGACGTGCCGGTTCATAAAGGCATCACAGTCCGGGCAAATGCCAGTGAGGTTGCCGAACTTCTCGGTAATTGGAAGATATTCCGCCATGTCGCCGGCAGGCGGTTTCGGGGCGCGGCAGCGGACGCAATAGAGATCTCCGGGCTTACAAGTCTGCTTGTTTTTTACGCGGCGGGCCTGTAGAAATGCCACTAGGACATGACCAAGAATCAGCATGGGTCGTTTATCATCGGTGGTGGCGAGCCCGTCCTTGACCCAGCGGCGCACAGTATTCTTATGAATGCCAAACAACTTGGCGATCTCTTCCACCGTATAGCTGCGGTGAATTTTAACTAAGCGGTGGTTTGGATATCTTTTGCGCATCAATCACCTTCACATCGAGTACGCGTGTCATTTTCGCTCCTATTGAGACAAGAGCCGATGAAACCATCGAAGCGGATTTCACAACCTTCTCATCCCGCCATGTTCCCCCCCTCAGAAAAACAGGCAGGAGAGTGTCTGAGCAACCTGCTTGGAGGATGGAATCATAGGCCCGTCTTCCGGGACGTATGGTAATGATTCCGCCCTGCTCCCAGTCTTCCGGCTTCGATAATTTCATCCAAGACATTCAAGTCAACAAACAACGCCCCGCCCAGCTTCACGAATAACTGCGGGAATTTTCCCAAATGTTTCCACTTGTACAGAGTGGATTTGCACAGCGGGAGCGAATCCGCCTTGGCCAGCCTGATGAGATTATTCTTCATAGCGCCTCCTCTAATTTCTCTATTTAGGAGCCGTAGTTCTCTTCATTGCTCCTTATAGATAAAGGCGCTACAAAAGACGTGGCAATGCTACAAAAGGCGTAGCAGAAGCAAAAAAGTGGGATTAAAGTTCCCAGGAGATGGGTTTATCGGGATTGTAAGAGCAGGAATAGCTGGTCTTAATGGAGTTTTTGAGGTGTCGGCCAAGGGCGGGATGTTTTTTTTCAATGCTTTCCAAACTTCTACGGATTGCAATAGAAACTGCCTTCCGGGCCTTATCCGCCAGTTCTTTGGGTCTTGTGAGGGATAGACCTTCTTCCTCCCATTTTTCCCTACCCATTTGTTTAAAATTTTCAATCTGCTCAGTATAAGGGCTGTCACCAACTTCTATAACCAAATCAAACACGTGCAATGACCGTTTGGGGTTTCGGATTAAAATGGCCAGGTAACTTAACCCTTTAATATGCTTAATCGATTTTTCCTCGCCATCATAAACAATCCTCCAAACATCACCCTCTTTACGAAATATATTGCGGGATTTTTCTATTTCCTCAGCAGGTGCCTCGGCAGACCTTCTGTATGCTTCCGGAAGAGAAAGGATTAGGAGACAAGTGGGCGGAAGAGTGCCCTCCCGGATTTCTTTGACATGATTTTGGATGGCGCCGTCGATTACTTCACAGATTTGTCCGGCATGCCGTTTATGAAGGTCCAATATCTTTGCGGCATTCTCATCCGCGGTCCCCTCCAAGTGCGAAAAGACCCGGCTTGCTTCTCCAAAGTGGGAGAAGAATTCTATCTCGCTCATCTTGGCCACCTCAGTGGCCGTCCTGACGTAGGACTCCAACATCGTTCTGTCTTCCTGTGTTTCCCGGGCCCCCGTCAACAGGTCCACTTTGTACATCTCGGAAGGTTCGCAGTCTCCATACCCAGAGGCCAGTACCGCAAAACGGCGGTCGATGCATTGGGAGCACTTGCCGCAATGGGTATGCAAAGTCGTCATTTCCCTTACATGGGAACAGCTAACAGAAGATTTGATGAGGTCCTCGCATCCGGTCTCACCCAATAATTTCACCACTTCTGCCCGGGTTTTCCAGAGGAAGGGGTTCTCCACTTGGAAGGGCTTCTCCGTTATCAAACTGACCAGATCCCCAAAACCCTTGAGGACTTGAGGGTGGGTAGTTCGAGAGGCCCTTGCTCCGATCAATTGTGCCGAGATCGGCAAGTTTAAGCTTACTATGCCGTTTTCATACATGCGAATTCTTGGAAGGCCGAAGAGGTGGGCCAGAGTCGCACCCAAAGCGGTGTAAAGGAAGGAACGGGTCCGCTGGGTATATTCGGCACCCCATGCTCCTTTTTTGGTTATCCACACCGGGATATGGGTGGGTACAGGGTTGGTGTCAAATGCAAGTTGGACAAACAGTTGATTAAACAGATCGCGTTGTTTGGTTAGGATTTTGGGAGCGGTGCGATGGGACACCAGGAGGGCTCTTTTTTTCTCGATAACGGCTTCTCTGACTGCTCCTGACAGGGAGTCAAGGCCCCCCGAATACAGGACCACTTCTTCGGGTTGCAGATTCGGGTCACCCATACCCTCAAAATATTGTTCAAGCGAAGGGGGGCTTTTTAGCTTGGCAAATGTAAAGCTGTAAAAGTCGTCTGACAAAAAGCCCAGAGTATTCGATAGGCACTCGGAAATCGCTGGGGAATTCCAAATATCCGGCTGCCGTACGGCTATATGAAACCTCAGGTGGCGCCGCCACTTCGTCCCCACCCCCTTATCGGTTTTGCCTCCCCGGGTAACGGCTTGGTCGGCGCAATAGATATAGGCGGCAATCTCCATGAGGTCGAGGAAACCCTTGGATATATTGGCAGCTAATCTCTTGCTGATATCCTGAATTCTGAGATTGACATTTTGTTGCCCACCAGAAAGCCGAAGACGGACAGGCTCCTTTGAGCCATGCCCCTGAGCAGGCCAATCGGCGTCGCCGCATAGGATGCCCCGCTCATTACTCATTGAGTTGCTCGCCCTTAGCCAGTTCAGACCTGATTTTTTTCAGGGCCACAAAGGCAAAATCGCCGGCCTTCTTGAGGTCGATACTACCTTCATAATTGGCCTTAGAAAACCAGCCGCCGGCAAATTCCTTGACGATTCTCGCCGCCTGCCGGCAGTACAGGTCCAGGGCTTGGTTAAAGGCGCTGTGCTCTCGAATATTGGCAAATCGTTGGCCAGGGCCAACATGATTGGAGAGTTCCCGGCTGAGAAAATAGGTCAGGTAGCGGCCTAAAAACCTGGAAAAGAAGTATCTTCCCAGGGTGCTGAACTCCTTGGTGGTGGAAAAGCTACTTACCGCCCTTTGGACGTCCTCAGGTGCGGCTCCAAAGAGACCTCTGGTCTTTTCCCCGGCCAGTTTGGTGAGGCTTTCCACCGCGGCCAGTTGGGCCATTTCACCCAAGTCAGACCTTACTCCCTGTCTCCTGGCGTAGGCGTCAACGGCATTCGTAAAGGCCCCCACCACCTCCATCAGGGTCGGTTGTTGCGAGACTTTCAGCCCTCTCTGTCTGAGCTCTTCGGAAAAGTTTTGGCCTTTGGCGGCAAGGGGGATTTGGGTCAGGAGCCAAACGGAATAAATCAGGGTGGGGTCTTTGGAGGCGGTTTGGAGGCCCTTCCGGGAAGCATCCAGGGCGACAAGGGCTATCTCAGCGGCACTTGCCCCGCTGTCTATGAGGCTCACCACCTGATTCCATTTTACCATGCGCGGCAGCTTGCCTAATCGGATATGGCCCATGCTATTGCTCCAAAGTAAAGGATCGAGTAACTCCCATGGAGAGAATTTTAAGCTAATCGTTGCTTGTCTTTGGCTGGCCGGTTAGGGTTATCTGGTGAATATAGCCATATCCCTCTCCCTGGCCCGAGACCACGATCCTCATATAGGAGGTCTCCCTTCTGAACTGCGATTGCGGCCAGATGGGAGCACCACCTCCTGATGCTTGAAGTCCTTCGTCTATTTTGCATAAACGCACCTAAACTATTATGAGGGACATCGCCATCCTGTCTTGCTCCGAGAGGTGTCCAATCCGGATTGTTGAATACATGGTCGATCGCAGCTTCATATTCCTCAGCAGTAAGTCTCTGCGTGGAATTTTCTGATTTGATAAGTATGTTTCCCAAGTAATCCGTATTCCATTGGAACTCCATAGGATTATGCTCACTCAAGGTTTTGCATCTTTTCCACTCAGCGATTTCACCTCCATGCTGCTCATGCTTCCATAGTTTACCCTTGTCCTCAGGCACGGCCTTATCTTTTCCGAATGGATCCTGTGGATCCTTAGCCTTCGATGGTTCATCGTTTTCAGAGGTAGTTATAAAAGATTCTTTCTGCAACCTTAAGCTTGCTTTACGAATGAACAAATCCCGGTTCGTTCCAATCCTCCCGCCCGACCCGAGGTGCCGATGGTTATAAAGATAGCCACTTCCAACAAGCCAAAACAGCTTATCCACATTATAGGGAGTCACTCCCTGGTTGTAAGCCACTCTGGTGATGGCCTCAAACACCCGATAATCATCTGCGTCTTTGGCAACAAGGCCAAGCCCCTTGAAGATCGCCTTGACGTGTACATCGGGCTTCCCGAAATCAAAATACCCCAACTCTTTAAGGAAGTCACAAGCCAGCGGAAAGCCAAAACCTTCAATTTCAAAACTCAAAAGCATCGGTAAGGCCGGACGGACACGATCGTCCTTGGCGAAGATATCTACCCACCCATAAAACTCATCGGCGGAATGAAACTGTGAGAGATAAAGAGCGCCAGAGGTAATGGTTCGGCAGAAGAGGGGCCATATGCTCTTTGGGGTTCGACGGAACTGACCCCTCGGTTGAAGTTGCTGCTCTATGTCGTCGAGAACCTGTTGCCAATCCAATCCGTATTTACGAGAAACTTCAGAAGGTTTAAAAGAGCATAAAATGACCCCGAGTCTGTCAATGCCACCAATAGCTCCTCCAATGACGCCCGAACTCATGCCTCTATTCTGAGCACTATCCAGAAGCCTATAATAAATGGACGATATATCTGGAGCACGGAGGGAATCAAGGCTTGGATTGAGGTACTCTTCGAGGAGACTTTCGGTCAATCCAATATTCTGGAAGCCTAATAAATAGCCCTTTGCAAGCTTATATGCAGAACGGTCAAGTTCAGGCTGTTCCATGGGTGGCCTTTGAAACGTGTTGCAAGGGTTCGAAAAAGGATATGCCGGGGTGCAGACTTACTCCATAAAGTTATACTGGTCAGCGGTAAGCCTCCCGGCGGTGTTTAATGTGGAGGACATGGACAACTTGCCCAATCAGGTCAATTTCCAGGATAATGCGCCATTCCCCCGCCCGCAGGCGCCACTGGCCCGGCTTCATCTTTATCTTGCGCAGATCGGCATGTTCAGGGTCAACCAGGATTTGATCTAAGGCCTGAGTGATCCTGTCACGCTGAGAAGCATTAAGAGCCGCTATATCCTTTTGGGCATGCTTGGTGAAACTGAGCCTCACAACCCGAGTTCCTTTTTCACGTCCTCCCAGGCCACGACTCCGCCTTCCGACAAGTCTCTTTCCGCCTCTTCGAGGTGAGCCAAATCTTCCTCATCCAGGGGTTCATCATCTTCGGGCGCAGAAAGAAATGCCTTGAGCACAGGATCGCCGGTCTTACTCAAGACATATTCCAACAATCTTTTAGCAGCCAGGGTATCGCTGTCAGGTAAAGCCTCAACTAGGCGATGAAGTTCATTTTTTGGAATGGTTTGCATGGTGACTCCTTTCAGGCCGACTCAAGAGCCTTAGCCTGTTTTTCCGTTTTTTCCTGGGGGGTAAGCAATTCCCCGCTTTTTAAGGCCGCATCTCTGATAGCACCGGGAGCCAGGTGCGCGTACCGCTGAGTAGTCTTGGCGTCTTTGTGGGTCAAGAGCCGGGACACCACCATCAAATCCACGCCGTTGCTTACAAGGGTGCTGGCGAAGTGGTGCCGCAGACCATGGAATCTAAAGCCTTCCGGCAGCCCGGCAGCCCGGCGTATCTTCTGCCAAGGGCGGGAAAAATTGGTTCTCTGCTTGCCGCCTGCGCCGGGGAACACATAGGTAGAAGTGGCCTCCAGGCTCCGCAGCACCTTCAGCGCTTCCATGCTGACCGGGACATGCTCAGTCCTGCCGCTCTTTGCGTCCCGCAAGGTGAGGAGGCCCCGGTCAAGGTCGCAGTCACCCCACTGGAGTTTGCAAAGCTCTCCCTTCCTCAAGCCGGTGAGCAGGGCGAATCTGATAAAGGCAACGGTGTCTTTACAAGGCCAGGTGTCCAGGGTGTCCAGCAGCCTTGTCAGTTCCTCATCGGAAAGGCATTCGGTCACTTTATTGTCCACCCGGGGCATGGTTACCGCGTCAACGGGGTTCTTGCCGTCATAAAGGCCCCACTTCCGGGCCAGGTTATAGAGCCGCCGGATGATGCAAAGCTGATGCTTAACGGTTTGCGCGGCATAGGGCCGCCCCTTCCCGTTTACCTCTTTCCGCAATTCGTTTTTCAACTTTTCTATGTCGAAAGAGCTGATGCTGTCCAAGGTCTTTTTGGCGAAACGGCCTTCAATGTGCTTTACATAGTACCAACTATCATCCTTCCATGATTTTTTATTCGCCTGCGCCCAAGGCAAGTATTTTGCCCAGACTGCGCCCAGGGTGGGGACCTTCTTTTTCTTCTCCTTAATGTCCATCTCTTCCCGCTCAAGGTCGGCTTGGAGAGTTGCTTCCTTTTGCCGGGCCAGGGTTAAATTAGCAACCACGCGTGTAGCCCGGTTTCCTTTTACGCTGACGCACACCCGATATTTCTTATCCCGGCCAAAGGGAGCCCCGCAATTGGAACAGGATTTAGCATTTAAAGCGTTGCTGGTATAGCAGCCTGTGCAGTAAATATGAATTGCCATGACCTACTCCCTCACCTGGTATCCTCAAAAATCCCTGTGCACGTCCTGTGCACCTGTGCATAAAAAGGCGTCCGTAACTGGAAAAAACTATCTCAAACTCTTTGGCGATAATATGCTAAATTTATTGGTATTGTCAAGGAATATCTAAGGGCGAGAAAAATTAGAATAATTATTGTAACCGGACTTCAAATCCGGTGTGCCGTCTGAATAAGGCGGTAGGTGGGTTCGATTCCCATGCACTTCCGCCAATGGTTTGCGGGGATGATGGTCAAAATTTTTGAACTCCTTGTTCCTTGGTGAGTAGGTCGGTGAGTGGGTGGTGAGTAGGTTCGGTTAGCGCACCTTCCAAAAGCCTCATGGTATCCCGGAACCGCGGATCGATGGCTTGTAGATATATTTCAGTGGTTTGGAGGTTCTTATGACGCAAAAGCCGGGAGATCACCGGCAGGGACACCTTCTTTTTATCGACCAGATATGAGGCCACGAAGTGGCGAATGGTGTGGTAGCCAAACTGGGGCAAACCCGCACGGCGACAGATCGAGCGCATGAGCTTGAAACGATAAAAATAGCGGTTTCCGGTCCGTGGATTAACGAAAACCCACTCACCGTCCTGGCGATTCTGCCAGAGAGTCCACAGCACTTTCTCTAAATCCTCGTTCATATCCATCCAGTCAGATTCCCAGGCCCCTCCCCGGCGCTTGCGGGTCCAGAGCCGAATGGCCTTTTGCTCGAAATTCACGTCCTCCCATTTCAACCGGAGCACTTCATCAATGCGAGCCATAGTGTGAAAAAGAACCAGTATCAAAGGGCGGTTCGACCCGGCAGCCATGAGCAGCCGGGTCATTTGCTCGGGGGTGGGGATGACCTTCTTAGCCTTCTCCACCGGGAGTTTTTCCACCCAGGTCACAGGGTTGGAGGGAATTAACTGTCTCAGGAATCCCCAGTTAAAAAGCCTCATTAACTCCGTCCTGTCCTTGTTGAAATTATGATTGGTGGGGCGGGTGAGCAGGTAATCTTCCACCATCCTGGTAGTCACTTGGGCTGCCGGTATGTTTTTGATATACTTCAAGAATCGGCGAAAGACAATCTTCCGGTACTCAAGAGTCTTGGGAGCCAGTTGCCTTTCGGCTACCCGAAGGTATTCCACCATCAGGGTCTCTAAGCCCAAAGCGCATGGAGTCGGCGATGATGGAAGGGTCGGAGGAGACAGGCTCTTGGTCAGTTTCTCTCGGTGATTTTCCATTTCCCGCCGGGCGACGTTTTATGTACCCTTTTTCAGGGTACATGAATGGCTAAGATTTATAGAAAACGGAGTTTGCTTGAGTTTCAAAAAGCCTTTGCCACTGAGGAGGCATGTGCGCAGCACCTCAAGGAAGTAAGGTGGCCAGACGGGTTTGTCTGTCTTAGATGCGGTCATGGCGAGGCGTGGTTTATCCGGACGAGAAAAATCCTGGACTGTAAAGCTTGTCGCGCCCAAACCAGCCTGACCGCAGGAACCATCTTCCATAAGACCCGAACACCTTTGCTCAAGTGGTATTGGATTATCTACCACATGGCCCTGAAAAAAGTTGGCGTATCTGTCTCTGAGATGCAGCGGGCGCTGGAAATCAAAGATTATAAGACTGCTTGGTTGATGGCCCACAAAATCCGGAAGGCGATGGCAGACAGAGATGCTCGATACCAACTTGCAGGTTTGGTTGAGATGGACGACTCGTTTTTCGGACCGCCGGGGCAGAAAAGAGGCCGCGGAAGCGAAAGGAAAAGCACTGTTTTGTGTGCCGTTTCTCTTTATCGGGACCAGGAGGGCAGGGAGAGACCAGGGTTTGCGCATATGCGGGTGGTGGAAAATGTGTCTGCTGCAACTATTGAGGGTTTTTTGGAAAGGCTCGGCTGTGGGCCAAGAACATCTGAAGGAAGGCAGTTGCTGGAGGCAATCCGGACCGACGGATGGAGATCCTATGGGCGGGCTGCACAAGATAAGGGTTTGACACACTGCCAAGTGGTCCTTCGTGATCCCAAAGCTGCGGGTAGGCTTTTGCCGTGGATTCATCGCGTTATCTCGAACGCTAAGGCGGTAATCCGAGGAGCTCATCGTGGTGTTTCTGAAAAGCATTTACCCGCTTACCTCTCCGAAATTTGCTATCGTTTTAATCGTCGCTTTTGGGAAAAGGAGCTTTTTGATCGCCTGGTCAAGGCTTGTATATCAACTGAAACTGTCACATATCATCAACTTACAGCCAAGAAATCTTTATGAGCTAAGTCAATAGGCATTAATTTTTTTAGGGTGAATTTTCCCTAAAGTTCCCCCCCCCCGGCCGATTCAAAAGATAACAAACGAATTTGAGATTTCAGGCTCCAGGGAAAGACAGCTCCTTCACCAAGAATGAGAAGGGGGTAATGCGGTTAAGGCTGGCAGCCGGCGGCAAGTTCAAGGAGTAGGATTGCAGACGCCAAATTAACTACGGGGGGCGAAGCCCGCCCATACATCTCCGTTAGGAAGGGACTCACGGATGAGCCTGACCATCAATCACAATCTCATGGCCATGAACGCCGCCCGCAGCTTGAGCGTCACTTACGGGCGGCTCTCCACCTCTGTGCAGCGCCTCGCCTCGGGCTTGCGCATCAACTCCGCGGTGGATGACGCCGCGGGTCTGGCGGTGCGGGAAATGATGCGCACCGACATCCGGGTCCTCAACCAGGGGGTGCGCAACGCCAACGACG